>JFJP01024055.1_pt1 | contig 12950 bp, 12 predicted proteins | sample 431651 | NCBI WGS metagenome assembly JFJP01 (sample SAMN02602958, study PRJNA72255) | Microbial mat metagenome, whole genome shotgun sequencing project. | biome: fresh water; feature: sink hole; material: water; isolation source: purple microbial (photo- and chemosynthetic) mats found in... | reverse complement strand
GGTCACTTCATCGTTTACATGTAACCCCATGCGCTCATATGAACCTCGGGTAATAAAACTTTGAAGGGCAATCCCCTTTACATGGACAACAATACTGCACAGCAACTTTCCCTCTTCGATACTCACAACACACGCTTTTAGCTGATTGGAATAACTTAGCTCGCCTTTTAGATGTTTTGCCAACGCAATATGAGACGGCTTTGCACCTGACACAACCCTAGAGCCAATTTTAAGCCCCAAAGGAAGGTCAAGCCCCATCATACTAAGGCTCTCCCCTAAACAATCAAAACGGATGATATGAAGGTTTTGCTCACCTTCTATCGTTACAACAACGGCTTCCAATCTATTCATGGATTAAGTATCCGTAGGCTTTAAAGATTTGCTTGGCATTGGCACTCAATATAAAGTCATAAAATGCTTTTGCTTCCGCACTATTTTCAGCCTTTTTCAACAAAACAATGCCTTGCGCAATCGGTGTGTACAGTTTTGAATCCACCCTCACCCACTCTTTTCCTTCTTTATACTGCTTCATTTTCTCCCCATAAAAGGCAGACGCATTCACAAAGCCAATGTCAGCTGCTGTGATAGCAAAGGAAACGGTGTGAGAAATACTCTCGCCATAGACCAATTTTGATTCTACTTTTTCATAAACCCCTGCATTTTTGAACGCCTCAATGGTTGCAGCACCATACGGAGCCGTTTTGGGATTGGCAAGTGCTATTTTATCGACCGCTTTGTCACCCACGATGGCAATACCCTTACTCAAATCATGACCTCGCGTACTCATCATAGCCAATGCTCCGCTGGCATACACCATGGGTTTATGCACAGCAATTTTATCGGCATAGAGTGCTTCAGGAAACTGCATATCAGCACTGATAAACACATCAAAGGGGGCACCGCTTTTAATTTGTGCCGTAAATTTACCACTGGCTCCGAGTACCGTATTGACCTTGGTTTGAGGATGGATTTTGGCAAATTCTGCTTTGAGCGCTTCAATGGTATCGCTTAAATTGGCCGCTACGGCAACACTGATTTCACCTGCCAACAAACTGGCACTAAGCACAACACTCGCTAAAAATAGTTTCAACATCGTTTCTCCTTATTTTCCAATGATAATACTGCTGGATTTAATCATCGCACACACGGATGAGCCGATAACAAGCCCTAATTGTTTCACTGATTCTGAAGTAATGGTCGCAACCACCACATCGTTTTCCCCTACATCAATGCTGACTTGCGCATTGACCTCTCCCATCTTAATATCACGTACCGTGCCTTTTAGTCTATTGCGCGCACTGGTCACGATACCATCATTAGCAGCCAACAGTACCGAAGAGGCTTTGATGATACCAACTACTTCGTCCCCTACATGTAAGCCCATCTCTTCCACCGCTGAGTTGGTAATGGTCGAGACCAAAATAACCCCACTTTTGAGTACAATATGAACCTCCGCATTAACCTTGGCTTGTTTTATCTCACCAATTTTTCCCATAAGTTGATTCCGTGCACTGATTTGCATGGCGATCCTTTGTAAGTTTTTGATATGTTCTACGTTAAATTCTGATAGGTGGGAGAGGGTATGGATAAACCGCTCATACTCGTGCTTTAAGATGGCGTAGTTTTTCACCATCTCTTTGCCAAGCTCCGTCAGCGTCGTTCCACCACCACCACTGCCTCCAGTGAGCTTTGTTACAAGAGGTAAGTGAGAGAGATTGTTCATCGTATCGACCGCTTCCCACGCTGCTTTATAACTTAAACCCACTTTTTTAGCCGCACTGCTGATAGAGCCAAGTTCACCGATGGCTTCAAGTAAGCGTATGCGTTTTTCAAGCTGTTCAGGTTTATCAAATTGCATCACACCTAACATCATTTTCCTTATATAGTAAGAGTATATAACGCTTGATGAAAGTATAGCGTTATAACCTTAAAAGATATAACGCTAGGTTGCCTAAAATTTCATCACATAGCGTTTGGAATTGACAAGCTATAAGGCTTTGCAATACCATTGGATTTGAAATCAAATCCAAAGGAGTTCCCATGAAGTACGGCGCACGAAATGAAATTACTGCAACGGTTAAATCCATCAAAAAAGGTGTTGTGATGTGCCAAGTCGATGTTGGCGATATCGTTGCTCAAAAAATGTCTTCTGTTATGACAACAGAATCCATCGAAGATATGGGCATTAAAGAGGGCGATAAAGTCAAGGTGGTCGTCAAAGCGGTGAGTGTCTTACTCATCAAAGAATAAAACACGAGCAGAGGAAAAATTCTCTTTTTCTTCTGCCCTACTTGCTCCTTATTTTAAACAAAACAGGTGTGGAATATCCTGCACACTTTTTAGAGCAACAAGCGCGTCGACAAAGATACTTTTTGACAATAGTGCATTTTTTAATGCTTCATCACTATCACTGCTAAGCCAATACCGCACTTCATGCTTTTTTAAAAAAAGAGCCAAGGCTTCAGGCGTTTTACTCTTTCCCTCCTGCAAAGGATTACTCACAAAGTGGACGTTTAAAACGTTTTGATTGTAAATATGCACCAAAGCAATAAAGGGATCTGTGGTTAAAAATGAACTAAAGTTTTGGGTATCATTTGTCGGAAAGGCTACAATAAATTTGTCTTTTGCTTCAATAATGTTGAGAGCATAGCCTCGAATTAAGGCCGTTGCTATTTTTTGACGCGCACTTTTAATGATACGAGAAAGTGTCGGACGGGAAATAGTCATCTGGACTGCGGCATCTTCTTGGTAAAGCCCTTGATAGTCCATCAAAAAAATCGCTTCCATCTCATCGCAATTGAGCTCCATAACGCCATTTTGGAATTTAGAAAGAGGGCTAAAATGCCTAAACAGTGGCTTAAAAGAACACTCTCTTGTTATTTTTTGTCTTCCCATCGTAAACTCCTTTGAAACCATGATAGCATAGAAATTCTGAAATTTTATTGACATATGTTCATAAAAGTTGTATTCTTTCACTTATTATTTTTATCAATAGGGGTTATTATGTCAGACGCACCAGCACCTGAAACCAATCGACTGAAATTTTTTCCGATTATGATGTATGCCATCGTCATGGGAATGAGTGGACTTACCATTATGTATCAAAAAGCGGCACTTTGGCTCTCGTTTCCTTCCTTGATCGGAACAACGTTAATGGTGGTAACCACAGTGATATTTCTGGTCGTCTCCTCCATTTACCTTACCAAATTTGCACGCTATGCCATGGCGGTCAAACATGAATTTGCCCACCCTGTGCGTATCAACTTTTTTGCAGCCGTCTCTATTTCTATGTTGATGCTCGCCATCATTTATAAAGAGCATTACCCCACTATCTCAGCGCTGTTTTGGTATCCTGGTACTGCCTTGCATTTTTACCTCACCATGCACACCATCGCTTTTTGGATCAACCACAATCAAGAACTCTCCCACTCCAACCCCGCGTGGTTCATCCCCATCGTGGGCAATGTCCTTGTTCCTGTTGCGGGAGTCGGATTTGCACCACAAGGGCTTTTGATGTATTTCTTCTCATCCGGTGTCTTTTTTTGGATGATTTTATTTGCTATTTTGCTTAACCGCATCATTTTTCACCACCAACTTGTGGTGAAGTTTATGCCAACCATGTTTATCCTCATTGCTCCTCCTGCTGTTGGGTTTATCGCGTACATTAAGATGTTTGAACACTTCGATGTGTTTGCCGACATCTTGTTTAATCTCGCCGTTTTCTTTACACTTCTCATCGGTTTTATGTACAAAAACTTTGTCAAAATCAAGTTTTTTATCTCATGGTGGGCATTTGTCTTCCCTTTAGCCGCCATGGCGATTGCTTCGATGCTCATGCATCACCACTCGCATGATCTTTTCACCCTCATTTTCTCCTATGTGATGATTGCTGTCACAACGGTGATTATTGCGATTGTTATTTACCAAACCCTTTTGCATATGCAAAAAGGTGAAATCTGTATACAAGAATAAGGACTTAAATTCTGCCTCGATAGAGGCAAGCTTTAGCGCCACTGTGCCTAGCGTAGGTTTTTGGGCTTTGCCTAAAAACCGTGATTAAAAATATAATAAGGAAATAGTACAATGAAAAAAACAACTTTTATGGACAAATATCCCGTTTACACACTCACCCTCGGTAAAGATGAAATATCATATACCAGCGTAGCTGAAATCGTGGAGTATTTTAAAGCTAAAATTGAAGCACACCCTGTTGCACGTTTAATCGCCGTGTTTGACCACTATGCACATACCAAAGCTCTAGGCGGTGACATTATGGCAGGGCTTAAAGATGCGCAAAATGTTATCTTTTGTTTTGGTACAGCGATACCTACGACCAAAATTCTCGCGGTTCGCCCACGAAGCATTGGTATTTGTGAATTGGAAGATGCGTTTATCATCGAATTTATTGAAGCGCCCAAAGAAGAGATGCACGCACTTATGGAAACATGGGCCAAAGATTTGGCCAAGTAAAAACTCTCCAAAGGCTTTACATGTAAAGCCTTTCCTTCTTCTGCCGATATACACTCACCAGCGATAAAATTGCACAAAAGCCTTTAAAATAGCCATTTTCAAAGGAAAGTTTTAAGAAAGTTTAACTAAAATCAGAACAAATCATTTTGAAAGAGTGTCATGATCCATAAATTATTCATTTCTTTTACCACTGCATGTTTGTTTTCACTTACCCTTAATGCGAATTATTTAGATAAAGAAACGGCGGATCGTATCAATAAAAATGTCGATGCATTGATTGCTAAAGATATGAATTCAAAACAACTCATCTTCTCAAAAGATGCTCAAAAAATCAACCAACCTGCAAGCCTTACTAAAATCATGACAGCCCTATTGGCGATTGAAAGTGGTCGCATGAACGATGTGGTGACGATTACCAAAGAGATGATTAGTGTTGAGCCCACCAAAGCGGGCTTACGTGTAGGAGAGAAATTTTACCTGCGTGATTTGGTCAAAGCTGCCATGGTCATGTCGGCTAATGATGCAGCCATGGCGATTGGTGTCTATTTGGGTGATGGAGATGTAGATCGTTTTGCCAATCAAATGAACCAAAAAGCCAAAAAAATAGGTATGAAAAAAACCAACTTTACCAACCCTTGTGGCTTTGATATCGGCAGCCACTATTCTACCGCACTTGATTTACTCATTATGAGTGAGTACGCGATTAAAAACAAAACCTTTAACGATATGGCAAAGCTCAAACGTCATGACTTTAAAGCACTCAATACCAAACGACACTATGCTGCATACACCCACAATAAACTGCTTAACAATTATAAATACGCCGTAGGTATTAAAACAGGTTACACCCAAAAAGCGGGTCCTTGTCTCATTGCACGGGCAAAAAATGGCAACAAGGATGTTTTGGTGGTGATGCTCAATTCCGAGCAACGCTGGAAAAATATCCGATTGATTTTGGACGATGTGATGCCCAATTTAACCGAAACAAAACGACCAAAGCCTTCAAGCTCCAGAACTGTTACGGGGAAAAAAATAAAACAAAAACCAACAACGAGCAAAAAAGCGCCGGTTAGGCTCGCAAAACTCTAACCAAGCTTTTTAGCCCTCTCATACGATGCTTCCATCGCTTTGATGAAACTATCACGCACCTTTCCCTCTTCCAATTTCATGTACCCCGCCACCGTTGTTCCAGCAGGTGACATCACTTTGTCTTTTAAAACCGCAGGATGTTCATTTTTAAGAACTTCTCCCATCCCCTCAAACAACGCTGCAATGATAGGATAGCTCTGTTCTCGCTTCATTCCCAAATTGACTGCACCATCACTCAGTGCTTCTGCAACCAAAGCCATCCACGCGGGGGAGCATCCGGCTAAGCCCATGGCAATGTCGAGCTCTTTTTCACTCTCTAACCAAAAACACGCCCCAATGGTTTCTAAAATAGAGAGTGCCTCTTCTTTTAATGCCACGTCCCCACACACCGAGGTTGCCGACTTGCACACCAATGCTGCCATGTTGGGCATCGAGCGAATGTAATGCTTTGCCGCAATGCCTTGGCGCAAGGTTGCTAACGTAATGCCTGCCATAATGGAGATGACCCCTTCTGCCATACCTGTTGTTTTGAGTGAGGCAAATACCTGAGGCTTAATGGCTAAAATCACGATATACCCCTCGAGTGAAGGAATATCTTGTACAATACGAATGGAAGGATAGCGCTCTTGCAATAAACACACGCGCGCCATGTCACGCTCTACAACGGTAATATCCTTTACATGTAAGCCCTGAAGCATCGCCCCACCCATGTTGCCAGCACCTATTAGCAGTAGTTTCATCATTCATCCTCTTTTTTGTGCTAATTATAACCAATTCGTTACAGTTTGTTAATACTCCTCAAGGTATAATGTACCGTATATAAAACCTCTTGTGGAGTCTGAATGAAACACCTTACTATCCTTCTTGTAGTTTCGATGAGTGTATGGCTTGGCGGTTGTCTCTCACCCACACCGCCTCCCCTTCCCACGCCTCCGCCTCAAGAGATACGCGCGGATCGATGGTGGTATGAATTGGGCGATGCGACGCTTAATACCTTGGCCGATCATCTCATTCGTGAAAACCTCTCACTGGAGATGGCAAAACAGCGCGTCTTACAATCGTACGCAACCGTACATGTCAAAGAAGCGGCCTTTTTGCCCTCCGTTACCATGAGTGGCAGTGGCAGTGTTCAAAATGAGATCAAAGGGAATGAAGCCTACTTAGACACCTATCTTGCAAGCCTTAGTGCCTCATACGAAGTCGATCTTTTTGGCAAAAAACGGGATGCGCTCAGTGCATCTGAAAATACATTTTTAAGCACCTTTGAAGCCTTGCATATCAGTAGCATTTCACTGATTGCGGAGCTTGCAAACACCTGGTATACCCTTGGGTACAAACAGGAGAGTTTAGCACTCTTGGAAGAACAGCGCACGGTGGCACACAAAGTGTTAGCCATTAGCAAACTCAAATACGAAAGCGGCAAAAATTCGATCACCGACGTGTGGCAACAAGAACAACTCATTGCCTCTTTAAAAGCACAGATAACAACACTTGAAGGCGATATCGATGCCCACAAACGCGCTATCAATCTTTTACTCGGACGCTCTGTTCTTGAAGCACTACCTCAAGCCTCACAGGCAAAACTTATTGCCCTACCTTCACAGCCAGACGTGGGTATTCCTGCGACCAAACTGCTCAACAGACCCGATGTTAAACAAGCCTATTATACTCTTGCCGCTGCCAACGCCTCTTTAGCCGAAGCCATTAAAAACCAATACCCAAGTCTCAATCTCTCTTTGAGTATCGGCAGTCTGAAAACCGTGACCCAGTTTTCAGACCTTCTAGACACCATCATCGGCACAGCGATGGCAAGTATCAGCGGGACACTCTTTGATGGTGGGACAAAAGAAGCCCTTGTCAAACAAGCCCATTTTCTCTCCAAAGAGCGCTCTTTAAACTACAAACAAGTGATGCTCCAAGCCTTTGGCGAATCGCAAGAAGCCCTGAACCGTGAAATCAACACCACCCTTTACCTACGCCAAATAGAAGCGCGTATCACGCTTGCACAAAATATCTTTCAACGCCAACGCGAAAAATACCTGCTGGGTGTTGTAGACTACAACAATGTTTTAAGTGCTGAGCAGAGTTTGTACGATTTGCAGCAAAGTCACTTAAGCAAACAGCTTGAACGCATCAAATACCGCATTTCCCTCCACCGTTCTCTTTCTGGTGGTTTCTTAAATCCTTCGATCAACGATGAATGGAGCTCTCTATGAGAAAAAAACCTATTGTTATCAATATCCTTGCCTCAATTTTAATTATCGGAGCGGGCGCATGGGGCATCAAACAACTTCTAACCAGTTCCCCCAAAGCCGAAGTCCAAAAGCCTACCTCTTCAGGCTTATTGGTCCAAACCACCACGCTTCAACCCACAACGCATACCCTAAAGCTCTCTACCATCGGCACTGTCGAAGCCGCTCAAAAAGGCTCGCTTAGCTCTAAAGTATCGGGCCGTATCCAAGAGATCCATCCGCTTTTAACACCCGGAACCTTTGTGCGCAAAGGAACAGTGCTTATTCAAATCGATCCCATTGACTACCAAGCCGCGCTCGCACAGCTTAAAGCACAGCTCTCGTCTGCCAAAGCTGCTTTGATGATTGAAGAGGGACAGCAGGCTTCTGCCCGCAAAGAACTCGAGCTTTCAGGCGTCAAGACCGAGGGCTTGAGCCGATCGCTTTTGTTGCGTGAACCCCAACTAGCACAAGCCAAAGCTGCGGTCGAAAACCTAGAAGCATCGTTGATGCTGGCTAAACACAACCTAGAAGCGTGTCAGATTAAAGCCCCTTTTGATGGTATTATTACCCAAAAAAAGGCAGAGATTGGAAACTATGTGGGAGCGCAAAGTGCCCTTGCAGAGATGGTCGCTACCCAGAATTATTGGCTGGTTGCAACCGTGCCTAGCACGCACCTGCCCTTTTTGAGCGCCCTAAATGAACAAGCGCTCCAAGCCTTACCCATACAACTCAGTCAAAACAACACGCCTTTACATGTAGACGCACACATCCAAAAACTCCTTCCCGAACTTGACAGCACTACCAAACAACCCAAAATCCTTCTTTCCATTGATAACCCTCTAGGACTTCACACTAAAGCCACCATGCCGCCTGTTTTGTTAGGAGAGACTTTGGAAGTGGCAGTTGAGCTCAAGCGTTTTGAGGGAATCTATGTCGTGCCTCTTGCATTGTTGCGTGCCAACGACACCCTTTGGTTGATGGACGATGCACACACATTGCGTATCCAAAAGGTCAATGTCATTGCTAAAGAGAAAGAAGTAGCACTGGTGGCAGACGGTCTAACGCCTAACGATAAGATTATCACCACCTATTTGACCACTGCCGTTGCGGGAATGGCGCTTCAAGAGATGGCAGCCCCCAGTCCTAAGCAGAGGAAACCGTGATGGCGTATAAAGAACCCAACTCCGTCATCGGGTGGCTGGTTAAAAATAAAGTCACTGCCAATATCGCCATGCTCATCTTCTTGATTGGTGGTGTGTATATGGGACTTTTTATCAAAAAAGAGGTCTTTCCTGAGTTTGAGCTGGACATCGTCACCATCTCCGTACCCTATCCGGGAGCTAGCCCTGAAGAGGTGGAACAAGGGATTATTTTAGCCATCGAAGAGAAGATCAAAGGCATCGATGGGGTGAAACAGGTCACCGCAACCGCCAAAGAGAACAGTGCACAAATCGTTGCAGAACTTGTAGAAAAGACCAATAAAACCAAAACCTACCAAGATATCCAACAAGGGATTGATAGCATCACGACCTTCCCCGAAGATGCAGAAAAACCGATTGTCTCGATGAGTTCGCGCAAACGCCGCGTTCTCTCTTTGAGTATTTACGGAGGCGAGGATCCCCTTGTTTTAAGAGAATTTGCCGAACAAGCCAGAGATCGCCTGCTTCAAAGTGAAGGCATCTCTCAAGTCGAACTCACCGGCGTTAAAACGCATGAAGTTGAAATCACCTTGCATCAAGAGGCCTTGAAACGCTACGGACTCTCCCCTCAAAATGTTTCGGATATTTTGGCCAAAGAGTCTGTGGAACTCTCTGGAGGTAACATCAAAACAGCCGCAGGCGAACTTCTTTTGCGGGTTAAAACAAGGCGCACCAGCGCAGCTCAGTTTGCAACACTGCCCATCCTAACCAGTGCCAACGGACAGAGCATCACACTAGGCGAGATTGCGACACTCAAAGATACCTTTTACGATGACAATACTGCTTTTAGCTACAACAAACAGCCTGCCATTGAAATTGAGATCTATCGCATCGGAAAAGAGACCCCCAAAGAGGTCTCACAGGCGACACGCGCGGTGGTTCAAACCCTCCAACAAGAGCTTCCTCCTCCCTATAACATCACCGTCAATGATGACAGCTCTATCACGTACGATTTGCGACTGGAGTTGCTTTTAAAAAATGGCGCCTTTGGGCTGGTCTTGGTATTGGTGATTTTAGGACTGCTTTTGGAGTTTAAACTCGCCTTTTGGGTGGCAATGGGGATTCCTACCTCCTTTTTAGGCTCGTTACTCTTTTTGGAGTATTTTGGTATCTCCATCAACATGATCTCTATGTTTGCCTATCTTATTGCCCTTGGAATTGTCGTGGACGATGCCATCATCGTGGGAGAAAATATCTACGAATACCGCCAAAAAGGGATGCCCTACACCCAAGCGGTTATCGAAGGAACGCGCAACATTATCATGCCGGTCTCTTTTAGTATCTTAACCAACATTGTGGCGTTTATTCCTTTGATCTACATGCCCGGTGCGATAGGTAAAATCTTTTATGCCATTCCCGTTGTCGTGGCTATCGTCTTTATTATCTCGTGGTTTGAATCCTTACTGATCTTGCCCGTGCATCTTAACTTTAAAGAGAGCCAAACCACACAAGGCTTTTGGCACCAACTACACCGCTACCAACAAGGTGTTGCGAGACTTTTTGAATGGACCGTTGAAAACTACTACCGCCCCTTTCTGATCTTTTGTTTAAAATACCGCTATGCCACCATTGTAACAGGCTTGATGCTACTTGCCATCGTCTTAGCCTATGCCAAAAGCGGTCGTTTGGGCTTTGAGTTTATGCCCCGCGTCGAATCCAACCGTGCCGTTGCCTTTGCTACCCTTCCCATCGGCGCACCCAAAGCCACGATCCAAGCAATCCAAGAGCACCTCATCCAAGCAGGATTAAAAACGATTCAAGACGCCAATGACCCTAACCTCAATCAAGGTTATAAAAGTCTGATCAACGAAAACAGCATTCAAGTCACCTTTTACCTAAGCGATGGAGAGCTACGCACGATCTCAACCGGTGAATTTAACCAAAACTGGCGCAAACACATCGGTGCACTGTATGGGGTGGACAGTTTGGTCCTTAAAAAAGATGTTGGAGGCCCTAGTGGCGGTCGCTCTTCTCTTACTGTAGAGCTAAGTCACCGTGATCCCATGCAACTTGAAGCCGCCGCTAAAAGCTTGGCGGAACATCTTAAAACCTATGCTATTACCAAGGACATTGACAACGGTATCTCAACCGGAAAGCGACAGATCGATTTTGAGCTCTTGCCTTTAGGCCATACCTTGGGTCTTAGTGCCTATGACATTGCCCGTCAGATACGCTATGCCACCTATGGCAAAGAGGCTATACGCGAACAAAACGGTCGAAATGAAGTCAAAGTGATGGTAAGGCTGGATGAAACACAGCGCAACAGCATTTCGGATTTGCAATCCTTTTGGATTAAAACCCCCTCGGGTGGCTTAGTGCGTTTAGGGGAAGTTGCGCGCATGATTGAGGGCAATGCCTACACCAAAATCAACCGACGCGATGGCAAGCGGGTCATCAATGTCTCTGCCAATGTAGAGCCTGAACGCGATACTCCGCAAATCATCAACTCTCTTGACAATAACTTTATCCCACTTTTAAAACAACAATTTCCTGAACTTTCAATCTCTTATCAAGGCATTCAAGCCGACATCAAAGAGAGCGGACAGAGCCTTTTATCCAGTTTTATTTTTGTTCTTGCGGTACTCTACATTATGCTCGCCATTCCCTTTGCCAGCTACACTCAGCCTCTCATCATCATGCTCGCCATCCCTTATGGCATCGTAGGGGCTTTTTTGGGGCATATGCTTTTAGGCTATAGCCTCAGCATGATCAGCGTCATGGGGATCGTCGCCTTGTGCGGGGTGGTGGTCAACGACACTTTGGTCATGGTCGACTACGCCAACCAAATGCGCAAAGAGGGCCATACACCCTATGAGTCAATCATACTTGCAGGCACACGACGTTTTAGACCTATCTTTTTGACAACGGCCACGACGTTTGGTGGTTTAGCACCGATGATTTATGAAACCTCTATTCAAGCCCAATTTGTCATTCCTATGGCTATTTCGTTGGGGTATGGTATACTTTTTTCAACGGTCATCTCACTGGTATTTGTTCCAGCCATCTACATGATGCTTGAAGACGTAAAACACCTTTTTAACACATCTCCCAAGGAGTAACCCTATGTCTAACAAAATTTCGCTTATCTCTATTTCCATTCCCGAACTTCTCAAACGTGATGAGATTGAATCGCGCCTGGATTGTTCCTTTCAAAAAGGGATTGAAAAAGCATTTTACGCTCGCTACCGCGATACCTACCTTGTCTATACCCCCTTTAATGTGCTCACATTTATTAATTGGGATAAAGATGAGATGATAAATGCTTTAGGAAAACTGGGGATGAGGGATGCGGAGCACTATGAACAACGCACCTTGTACCAAGATTACCCCATCCTTATAGAGCCCTCTTTAGAGCTTACATGTAAGATTACCAATGAACACATCGCCCTTAAAGAAGCTTCAACACTTTCATTTATTATCATTGCATTAGTGGTGTCTCAAAGTGTGGGCCTTGAGAAATACGAACAAGATTTGGAGAAGTATTTTTCACAAAGCAGACAACTTTTGGATTTGACGCAAAGTTATGCCCTCTTTAAACGCTCCAAACTCATCGATTTTGCCAAAACACTGACCTCGATTCAGCACAGTATGGTGACAGACCTCTTTTTGCTCGATAAGCCAAACATCTTGTGGGATGATGAAGATGCCGAAAAACTTTACAATAAGATGGCATCTATCTTAGAGCTTAAAGATCGTTTTGAAATTGTTGAGTACAAACTCTCCTCGCTCAAAGAAGACCTCAGTATGTCTGTGGATTTGTTCAACCACAAACACAGCGAATTTTTAGAGTGGATTATTATTGTTTTAATTGCGATTGAAATTGTGATGGGCTTAATTGAGTTTTTTGGGCATTAATAGACTTCTTACATAACCTAACACAATGGCACACGTGTCAAAAGAAATGATAACAAGGCAAAAAATTGAAGCCTTGCTTATTGCAAGGTAAGATTTTTTAACG
>JFJP01039665.1_pt1 | contig 12951 bp, 12 predicted proteins | sample 431651 | NCBI WGS metagenome assembly JFJP01 (sample SAMN02602958, study PRJNA72255) | Microbial mat metagenome, whole genome shotgun sequencing project. | biome: fresh water; feature: sink hole; material: water; isolation source: purple microbial (photo- and chemosynthetic) mats found in... | reverse complement strand
AACCGTCCAGATTTGATTTCAGAAGTGGTTTGAGGGTTCTATTTGGAACACGCTTTTTTTTCTGATTTATGCGTCTGGATGGAAAAATCCTGACGGCTTTTTTAGAAGATTTAGGATAATGTTCAAATAGCCAGGTCTGGTAGAATCCTGGTAGAATTTGAATATTACGATTGAATTTGTTGGACTGGTTGGATTTATTGTAATCCATATAACCATCTAAAATTATAGGTTTTTATTGGAAAAGCCTTATGTATCAAAAGATTTAATTTTGGGTGATTGAACGGGTTCGAATCCCGGTGGGATCACCACTCAGAACAGCAAGGCTTTCAGCAATTTTCTGAAGGTCTTTTTTATTGGTAATTTTTTATTTCCCAACTCTATTTCCAACTTTATTGAATGTTTTCATTGGATGGCTGGCTAATGTGAATCCATCAAATTAGTGAATCCCCTAATATTGATCAAGACTTGTGTTGGTATCTTTTATAAATGCAGCCTCACAAAAATTTCGATTGGGATAATTATACTTGAGATTCAGGAGAGGCCTATTTTCAAGAAATATCGTTAAACCGTTTGTCTGTGGGTAACGATCTGTTCTTAAATTTTCCCATACCTGTTCCAAAGCTCTTCAACACTTGCTTTTTTTTCTTGCCTTCACTTGATTAGACCTGATACAGGTACAACATATTGCAACTGTATCAGGTTGGAGGTAATATTTTGAATGATTGTTTATGGTTTGGTCAACAAAAAGATAGTTCTTATCCCTCCCGGCAGCAGCGGACACCCCTGAAAACAGAGGAGGAGGAATTGGACCTGATCACGCTGATGTCCCGCAGTTCCTTTCAAGCAGAACTTCTCTTTTACCGGAACAGCACGTTATCCAGGAGGTTGCGATCATGAGTCCTATTTCCCGTTTTTTTGTCGGCAATGATGGTCTGGTCAGAGCATCGTTGAATTCCCCGCCCATTGCCATGGGTTCCATGGACCGTCAGGCAATACGGCTCATCCAGATGGCATTGGTGGCCCTTGGGCACCCTATGCCGCGCTCCACCAAGCCGAATGGTACGCTTGACGGCATCTTCGGTGCAGAAACCCACAAGGGCGTGGTGGCGTATCAGCTTAAAAACGGGCTGTCCGCCGACGGAGTGGTTGGCAAGAATACCGTAAGCAGAATGGATGGGCAGGTGGCCAATGTTCTTCCCGATCCTCCGACCAATCCAGATTTGAAACTGCTGGCAAGCTACTATATTCCGCGGTCGGTAGAGCGCATGCGGCAGCCTGATGGCGCATCTTGCTGGGCCACCTCGGCAACCATTCTTGAAAAATGGAATCATCCCGAGAAATTCAACACGTATATCAATGAATGGTCGGTGTCGGAACAGATCGAGCGGGTATTAACCGAGGCGGGCAAAAATGTCAACGGCCGGCCACCGGATTATTTTGTCAAAGAATTTCAGAGGCAGAGGGGGCTGCGCACTGACGATAACGAGCTGCTTTACGGACAGGGACTGAAATTCACCAAATTCACTCCGCCCATGAGCCGCTTTTCCGATCCGTTTAACAATTTCCGCGGGGCATATTCATGGATGGGTCTGCTGGCTTTGGCCAAACGGCCGCTGGCAGTCAATGTCGTAAGTTATCTACACCTTTGGAACCACTGGCTGCTGATTACCGGCGTAGACCTGACCCGCTCCATGGAAAACCGGTTTGCATCGAAGTCACAGTTCCCCTTCCTGAATGTTGGGATCATCCATTACTTTGATCCCTTCCACGCCAATCAGGCTATCATGTCGTCCGAAGACGTGGATTATCTGGTTGGACCGCTGCCGAATTTCGCCTCACCTGCCGACCAGCACCGGGCGAGGGTGTTCTTTTAACACAAAGATAGAGGTTTCGATATTCATATGGCAGGACTGAAAATGTATTGCTGTTCCCCTTTCCTGACAGGTAAAGCAAAACCTGAGACTCAATGGCTTGGTTTAAAGGTTCTGAGGATAAGAAAAAGAACAGGCTGATCAGGACGTAGCATATGTCGAATTTGCAGCTTTTTATAAAACCAATGATACACAGGTCGAAAGTATTTTATACATTTGCTATTTTTCGTCATATCTTTAAATAAAAAAAGGGGTTGTATCCAAATCATGGCGCCACCTGGATCTGATCATCGAATTCCTTTGACAGAGCCATGCTGAGGCTTTCCATAGTGGCTTCGCCGTCGCATTCCACCATGAGTTCCCCTCTTTCTCCAACCACAAGTTTCCCATATTTTTCAACGACATCTGCCACTCGTTCCGGTTCCACAGTCCACCAGCCGCGGGTGCGCATGAGAAGTTCTTTTCCCTTAAGTTTTCTTGGTGTGACAAGGTCAATGTCCCGGAACCAGGACGTCCATCCGATTTCTGCCGGAGCTTTTAATACCGGGCTCACCGGGTCATGGTAAATGCGGCACCGCCCGAACAGTCTTAAGCGGATCATCGAACACCTTCCTTTGCAAGCGCTACCAGCTCCGGATCAAACACTGTTGAAGATGGGGTGGCTGATAATCCATTTTTTTGAAAAGCCAGGTCCTGACAGATTTCAAAAAGCGCCATGGTTTTGTTTTCATCCATGAGAAGGCCTTTTTTATAAGCCAATGAGCAGGCGCTTTCAAAAAGGCTGAACCGCATTTCCCTGGCCGGGCGAAGTTTTGCATCAAACCGTGAAATGCCCGATCTGTCTATCAGCCGGGAATCCAGGGCTTCCATGTGTGCGAAATACGCCCGGGTTCGCTGAACCCCCGGATCATGGCCGAATTCATCTTGCTGATGCATGCCCACCCCCATCTGAACATGATCCGAATGTCCCTGTGAGGCGGACCATATTCTGTGAAAAGATAAGATCCCTGTCCTTTTCTGAAAATCCTGCTTTTTCAACCATTTGGTTTTGAAGCCCACGTTCCCCTTCATGGGTAAACCAGGGCCAGTCGGTTCCAAAAATGATGCGCTCAGGACCGTGGACTTTCAACAGATAAACAAAGTCGTCTTTTGAAAGTACGTGGGCTGCATTGGAAGTATCGAGATAAAGGTTGTCCATGGGAACAAGATGGGTTTTGATCTCATGGAACGGAGCTGCCAGCCCGCCCATGTGGGCGGCGATAAAATCAATCCTGGGAAAGCTTCTGATCAGATTTGCAAAAAGAGAAGGCGTGGTATTATGTTCCGGCCGGCTGCCGAAAAATTGATCCGCACCAAACAGAGTATCCAGTTCCACAAAAAAGCCTGAACCCTTATTAATATTAAAAGCCTGAATCAGTTCAAACATCTCCAGGGTTTTAGGTGCATCCAGGGAAAATTTCTGGGAAAATGAACAAAGCTTGATTCCCCTTATTTTTCTGGTTCTGAAGGTTTCGAGCTCTTCCAGAATGCCGGGATAATCAGGGTGGAGCGTTCCCGCAGTAGAAAGAAGATCCGAGGTTTCAGAAAGCTTGTAAAATTCATCATTGATACTGCCGACTTCATCAACCAGAGCCGTAGGAAGAATAAAGCCGCCTTGAATTCCGGCGTTCTTCAGTTCATTTTCTAGAAACGGCACTCCCACTCGGTCTTCGGCTCCGTCGGTCTGAAGCCCTAAGATACGGACCATTTCCACTCTTTTTTTAACATTCAGGATCACCTTGGGGTGAAACAAATGGATGTGACCATCAATTATCATTTTTTACTGTATCAACTCCATATTCAAAATTCCTAAAACCATAATACTCAACAATGCCAAAATACTTCAGCCCAGATCCTGCTGTCAAACGGTTTGTCTTATTATTCCCTTGATTCAACAGATCATATTATACCCGGTTCAAGTTTCCCGAAATGGTTTTGTTGACTTTTTCTATCTTTCCATAGTAGCATTCTTTCCAATTTACATCATTCCGATGTTGAATGCCTCCGGATAAATCCATGCCGGAAAGATAAACACGAAAGGAGATACTATGAAAAAATCAGTTTTTATTTTAATCGCAGTTCTTTTCACCGCATCTGTCATGATTTTTACGGCTGGTGCAGAAGACAAAGATGCCGCCTTTGTAATTTCCAAATGCAGCGTATGCCATAAGATAGAAAAAGTCTGCGGGCAAATCGGACAAAAAAATGCTGAACAATGGGCCGTCACAGTAAAAAAAATGGCTGAAAAAAAACCAGGAATAAGTGACGTCGAACAAAAACAAATTGCAAACTTTCTGTCCACTGCAAAAGACCGCAAGGCGCTTTGTACAGAATAATATCGATACATAAGAGGTAAGTCATTGATGCGGGCTCATTATTTGCAGCATGTGCCGTTTGAAGGCATCGGCAGTATGGCAGCGTATCTCAAAGACAAAGGCCATGATTTGAGTTCAACCCGGCTCTACGAGGGTCAGGTTTTGCCTGACCCTCAGTCCATCGATTTTTTGATTGTCATGGGCGGGCCCATGGGAGTTCACGACGATTTGCAGTATCCCTGGATGAAAAAGGAAAAAGATTTTATCAGGGCCTGCATGGATAAAGGCAAAACCGTTCTCGGGATCTGCCTGGGGGCTCAATTGATTGCCCATGTGCTGGGGGCAAAAGTTTATAAAAACAAATGTGTGGAAATCGGCTGGTTCCCGTTGACCATTTCCGATGAAACCAGAGATACGGTTTTCAAGGATGTGTTTCCTCCCGGAATGGAGGTCTTTCACTGGCATGGAGACACCTTTGATATCCCGGAATCCGGCGTTTCGATTGCCTCAAGCCCGGCCTGTACCCACCAGGGATTTATTATCGATAACCGGATTGCCGGGTTTCAGTTTCATTTGGAAACCACGCCGGAGTCAGCCAGGGCTCTCATTGAAAACTGCGGTGATGAGCTGGATGGCTCGGCTTTTGTCCAGACAGAAAAAGAGCTGATGGCCGATGAAAAAAAATTCATCCGGATCAATGAAGTCATGACAACCGTCCTTGAAAGACTGGAAAAAAGCCGGGCATGAAAAGCAGAAGGTTTTAATAAATGGGCTTCATGGCGCTCATATAAGCCCGGAGTTCTTCGCCAATCCATTCAACACCGGTGGAGCGGATGGCCGCATTGACCCTTATCAGCTCAATATTGTCCACGCTGTTGTTCCGGACATCCAGCCCTTTGCCGATAACCCCGGCATCGATTTTTTTCATGAATCCAGAAAGCAGGGGCAAGGCTTTGTGGTTGAAAAGATAACATCCGTATTCAGCCGTGTCCGAGATGACAACATTCATTTCATAGAGCTTTTTCCGGGAAATCAGGTTGGCGATGAGGGGTAGCTCATGCAGGGATTCATAATAGGCGGATTCTTCGCCGATTCCGGTTGACACCATAGTATCAAAGGCAAGTTCAACCCCGGCTTTAACCAGGGCGATCATCAGAATCCCCTTGTCAAAATAATCCTGCTCCGGGATGGTCTGATCCATGGGAGTGGAGTTTTCAAAGGCTGTCTTTCCAGTTTCTTTTCGCCATCTTAAAAGGTCGGCATCATCGTTTTTCCAGTCCAGCATCATGGTCCTTGAAAAGTGACCGGACATGATATTGTCCATATGCTCGTGATAAAGAGGCTCAAGAATGGTTTTCAGCTCTTCTGCAAGATTGAAGGCCTGGATTTTGGCTGGATTGGAGAGGCGGTCCATCATATGGGTGACCCCGCCGTGCTTCAGCGCTTCGGTAATGGTTTCCCAACCATACTGAACAAGCTTGGAAGCAAAACCGGGATCAACGCCCTGTTCGATCATTTTGTCATAACAGAGAAGCGACCCGGTCTGGAGGACGCCGCAGAGAATAGTCTGTTCGCCCATGAGATCGGATTTGACCTCGGCCACAAATGATGACTGAAGAACCCCGGCCCTATCTCCGCCGGTACCGGAGGCATAGGCTTTGGCAAGTTCCATGCCTTCTCCCCTGGGGTCATTTTCCCTATGAACGGCAATGAGGGTCGGCACACCGAATCCTCTTTTGTATTCCTGTCTGACTTCCGTCCCCGGTGATTTGGGGGCCACCATGATGACGGTGATATCTTTTCTGATCTGCATGCCTTCTTCCACGATATTGAACCCGTGGGAATAGGAGAGGCAGGCATTTTTTTTCATGAGCGGCATGACGGATTCAACAACATGGGTGTGCTGCTTGTCCGGGGTCAGGTTGATCAGAAGATCTGCCTTGGGAATCAGCTCTTCATAGGTGCCCACATGGAATCCGTTTTCCGTAGCGTTTTTCCAGGACTGACGTTTTTCTTTGATGGCGGCATCCCTCAGAGTATAGGACACATCCAGCCCGCTGTCTCTCAGGTTCAAGCCCTGATGAAGGCCCTGTGCCCCGCATCCGACAATGACGATTTTTTTGCCTTTCAACGCTTCAACCCCGTTGAATTCCGATGAATCCATGAGCCGGCACTGTCCCAGCTCCTGAAGTTGCAGCCGCAATGGCAGCGAATTAAAATAATTTTGACCCATATGACTCTCCTGCTAAAAAAATTCTTTTCAACTTAAATTTAACCTGCCGTATTTATGCCCTGATTTTTTCATTGCGTCAAATGAATCATTTGCAATATGATATTTCAACAATTGAAACGATTTTGCTTTACAATATCCCGATGTTTTTTTAAATAGACAACATGGATATCCGGAATTTAAATCTTTTCAGACACCTTGCCGCCACCCTCCATTTTGCAAGGACGAGCCAGGCCTGTTTCATTACACCATCAGCATTGACCCGGGTGATCCAGCGTATTGAGTCGGAGCTGGGGGAACCGTTGTTTCTCCGGAGCAACCGTTCCGTTGAGCTGACCCCTGCCGGGGAGGCCTTCAAACAATATGCCGATGACGTGCTCCAGCGATGGGACAGGCTTCAGGATGAGCTCTCCTCCGAGACCATCCTGAAAGGGGAATTGTCCATTTATTGTTCGGTCACCGCATCCTACGGCATCCTTCCCGACATCATGGCAAAGTATCGCAGGGCCTATCCCCATGTCCGGATTCATCTTGAAACCGGCGATCCGGCAAAGGCTCTGGTAAAACTTTTTAATCAGGATGCAGACATGGTGATTGCCGCCCTTCCGGATACCCTGCCCGAGGACCTGGTGTTTCAGGTCCTGTCGGAAACGCCCCTTGTGTTTATCGCCCCGCTTCTTTTTCCTGAAATCATCGTTGAAACCGGAGGCCGGATAGACTGGGAAAAAACTCCTTTGATCATCCCGGATCACGGGCTTAGCCGGGATCGGATCGATCAGTGGTTTGCGAGGGAAAATTTCATTCCCCATATTTATTCCGAAGTGGCCGGCAATGAGGCCATCATTGTCATGGTCAGCCTGGGGTGTGGTCTTGGTCTTGTTCCCCGGATGGTGCTTGAAAAAAGCCCTTTTCTTGATCAGGTCCGGGTCCTTGATGAGAGTCCGCAACTGCCGCCCTTTGTCATCGGGATGTGTACACGGGGAAAAAATCTGGTCAACCCCAGGGTCAACGCCTTGTGGCGCATAGCCGGTGAACGATGAGATGGCAACGCTCCTGCCCATAGAGGAAGGGCTTCCCGATATCCGGAAAGCCCTGAGAACCCAAAAATGTGCCGTGGTTCAGGCGCCTCCGGGGGCTGGTAAGACCACTAGGGTGCCTCTGGCCCTGTTGTCCGAACCTTGGCTCGGAAAGAAAAAAATAATCCTCTTGGAGCCAAGACGTCTGGCCGCTATCACCTGTGCCGCCCACATGGCCTCCCTTCTCAAGGAAAAAGTCGGTGAGACCGTAGGATATCAGATCCGCCTCGATAGAAAGATCGGCCCCAGAACCCGGATAGAAGTGGTCACGGAAGGGATTTTCACCCGGAAGATCCAGGCAGATCCCTCGCTTGAAGAGTTCGGCCTTGTGATTTTTGACGAATTCCATGAAAGAAATATCCACAGTGATCTTGGCCTTGCCCTGTGTCTGGAATCCTTTGAAATTTTGCGAAACGATCTTCGTATTCTGGTCATGTCCGCTACAATTGATATCCAGGGCGTATCAGAACTGATGAATCATGCGCCAATGATCGTTTCAAAGGGTAAAAGCTTTCCTGTCAACACCCATTATTGCCCTCCTGTAAATAAACTCAAAAGGCCCGTCCCCATTGAAACGGCCTGTGAAGCCGTGCTCCGGCAAGCGATTCTGGAAACCCACGGGGACATCCTGGTTTTCCTGCCGGGTGTGGGCGAGATTAAAACGCTTTTGTCCCGCCTTAAGGAAAGCCTTGACACGGGTTTTTCTGTTCTCCCTTTATATGGAGATTTATCCGCTAAAGATCAGGCTCGGGTTTTTGATTCCCCAAACCCGGATGAACGCAAAATAGTGCTTTCGACCTCCATTGCCGAAACTTCAGTGACCATTGACGGCATCACAGTCGTCATTGATTCGGGCCTCATGCGGGTGCCAAGATTTTCTTCCGGAACCGGAATGACCCGTCTTGAGACCATTCCCGTGTCCAAGGCGGCGGCGGACCAGAGAAGAGGCCGGGCAGGCCGGACCGCACCGGGAATCTGTTACCGGCTCTGGTCTGAATATGAGCATGGCCTTTTAAAACCTTTTACACGGCCGGAAATCTCAGGTGTTGATCTGACCGCCCTCGCCCTGGAGCTTTCAGCCTGGGGTGTGAATGATCCAAGGCAATTAAAATGGCTGGATCCACCAGACCCTGTTGCCTATGAGCAGGCAAAGATCCTTCTTAAAAACCTGGGCTCTCTGGATGAACAGGGGCAACTCACCTCCCACGGGAAAAAAATGGCGGCTTCAGGACTCCATCCAAGGCTGTCCCATATGATCATCAAAGGAATAGAAAAGGGCGAGGGGCATCTTGCGTGCAGGCTTGCCGCATTTCTCAATGAGCGGGATTTTTTGAACTTTGACCGCAATGAAAATGATCCGGATATCCGTCTGCGCCTTATGCTGATGGAGGATGAGAGCCAAAAGAAAAAAAATTTTGAAAAAGACTTTAAACTTCATAAAGGGATTATTAAAAGAATTCTTGAATCTGAAAAAAAAATTATGAGGGATTTTAATATCCATCCCACCCGACCAAACCTCGAAACAACAGGCGCTCTTTTAGCCCATGCCTATCCTGACCGGATTGCAAAAAAAAGGAATTCAGGGGACCATACCTTTTTGACGGCTTCAGGAAAAGGGGTATATTTTACCGGGACCAACAGCGTTTCCCTCAATGATTATATTGTGGCGGTTCATCTGGATGGAAACCCCCGCAATGCACGAATTTTTCTTGGCGTTCCCTTTTCACGTGAGGGCCTGGAAGAGGAATTTGAAAACCAGTTAAAAATAGAGCAAACCCTTTTCTTTGATAAGAAGACAAGTTCAGTCAAGGCAATGGAAGAAATACGGTTCGGCGCCATCGCGGTGGACGAGCGACCTGTCATGGATATGGATCAGGACAAAGCCTGCGATGTCCTGATGAAGGAAATCCAAAAAAAAGGAATCTCCTTTCTGCCCTGGAGCAAAAAACTTTTAAGCCTCAAAGACCGGGCCACCTTCCTTAAAAAATCAGGTATTTTCCAGGATTTTCCCGATGTTTCGGATGAAACCCTGCATCAGGAAATGGCCGCTTGGCTTAAACCCTTTCTTTTCGGTATTCTGTCCTTTAAAGAACTGGAACGTATGGATCTTGAAGCGGCTTTTTTATCTCTTCTTCCCTGGGAGATGCAAAAAAAAATCGAAACCCATGCCCCGACCCATCTGGTCGTCCCGAGCGGGTCAACCTTGCCCTTGGCCTACAGGAGTGAACACGGCATTCTGGACAGCCCTGTGCTTCTCGTCCGACTCCAGGAAATGTTCGGAAGCAAGGCAACGCCAAAAATCGCAGGCCGGGCCATCACCCTTCATCTTCTATCACCTGCCGGGCGGCCGGTCCAGATTACAAAGGATCTGGAAAGCTTCTGGAAAAACACTTACAGCGAAGTGAAAAAAGATCTCATGGGTCGTTATCCCAAACATTTCTGGCCTGAAAATCCTTTGGATGCCGCACCCACCAACTGTGTGAAAAAAAGGAATCCCTGAAACAGAAGAACATTTCCTTGCACTAAAGCCGGAAACAGGTTAAAAATATGAAAAAAATAAGGTGATGTTGCAAACCCATGAAATGAAGATGACTGATGGATATTAAATTCTGTACCGCCTGTGGGTCTTTGACACAATTGAACGTCCCGCCGGATGATGATCATGTCCGGGCTGTGTGCTCCAATTGCGGCCTTGTCCACTATAAAAATCCTAAAATGGTGGTGGGGTGTATCCCGGAATGGCAGGGAAAGATCCTCCTCTGTAAACGAAATATTGAACCGAGGATAGGCAAATGGACCCTGCCGGCCGGATATCTTGAAAACGGAGAATCCGTGCAGGCGGGTGCGCTTCGTGAAACAAGAGAAGAGGCCATGGCAGAGGTGAGAATCATCAGCCCCTACCGTCTGTTCAATATCCTGTTTGTGGATCAGATTTATTTCATGTTCAGGGCAGCCATGACATCAGATCAATTCGGGATTACCAGTGAAAGCAGCGATGTCCGGCTATTTGACGAAAAAGACATCCCCTGGGGGGAGATTGCCTTTGACGTCATCCGGCAGACCCTTGAACACTATTTCAAGGACAGAAAAAAAAGGCGGTACCCGTTCAGAATCTATGATCTCGGTTAGGATTTTGGCCTATTTTATCAGTATGTCCTTTAAAATATCAAACCGGTCAAAGGGTGGCATAATGCAGGCCCCGGAAAAAAAGGCCTTTGCAAGGGAAAGCATCTGCCTTGACTGAATAATTCCTAAGACCACCGGGTCTTTGGCCTTTTCCATCTCTTTTCTCAGGTGTTCCGGGATTGCGATGCCAGCCACTTTATCATTCAGAAAAACCGCATGTTTATAGGACAGGAGGGGCAGGATGCCCATCACGACGGGGACCTTCAGGTGTTTTACCGCATCATGAATTTTCTTGGCCGTGTCTTCATCATATACCGGCTGGGTCACGATGAACCGGGCGCCTGCGGCCACCTTTTTTTCAAGGCGTTTGGCCTCGTGCGAAAGTCCGTTGATTTCCGGCCTGAAATCCAGAACTGCTCCGGTGAAAAGTTCGGAATGATCAGCAAGGGAAATGAGGTCATATACATTCAAATCCGCCACAGTGGTGGTTGTTTCTTCTGAAGTGGCCGCCGATGGATCGCCTGTCACAGCGATCACCGTATCAATCCCCAGGGCTTTGGCGCCCCAGAGTTCACTTTGCAGTCCAAGGCGGTTATGGTCCCGGATGGTAAAATGAAGGATGGCCCGCCTCTGGGTGGTTTTTTGTATCAGATGGGCAAAGACCATGGCACTCATCCTGGGTTTTGCGACAGGATTGGATGCCACACTGAAGGCCTGAAAATTTAGATGATCAAGGCTTTGGAGCTTTTCAAGAAGAGGCACAGGGTCATTGCCTTTGGGCGGTACCACTTCAATGGTGATGATAAATTTATTCTCATCTGAAAAAAGAAACGACATCGGCACCCTTCCTATTCAAAAGGATTAAACGTGTTTACAACATCTGGTTTTCCGTATCAGCCTTATTACGGTCACTATCCTATTTCTTTCAATATGCGTCAAGAGCGTTTTTCCAATATGAGGGGTGAGTTTACATTGTTTTTAAAAGATGTTAATAAAATGAATAAAGCAATAAGGATTCGGTAGTCAGCTGAATCTTTTATGCCGGGGTCTCATCCGGAGGGAGCCGTCATGGACGATGACAAGACATGGAAAATAGTATTAATTGATGATGAAGCCGACATCCGTGAGGTTGTCTCCATTGTCCTTGAAGATGCCGGGTTCCAGATTTCAACGGCTCCCGACGGCGAATCCGGACTGGCCCTGTGTGACCGGCTTCGCCCCCAGATTGTGATGACGGATGTACGCATGCCGGGGATGGACGGCATCCAGGTGCTTCAGGCGGTCAAGGAACGATATCCTGACATGGAAGTGATCGTGGTTACGGCCTTTGGGGAAATGGAGCTGGCCGTCAAAGCGCTTCAACTGGATGCGTCGGATTTCATTGCCAAACCCATTCAGGAAGATGTCCTTCTGGTGTCCCTGAACAGGGCCAAACGCCGGTATACTGAAAAAAAAGACCTCCGGGATTATGCCCGTTTCCTGGAAAGGCAGATGGCGGACCAGGCCGGCATCCTTCACCAGGATAAGATGATGTCCCTTGGCCGGCTTTCCGCCAGCGTGGTGCATGAAATCAACAACCCCCTTTTCGGCGTTCTTAATTACGTGCGGCTTATGATCCGTATCCTGGCGCGGGGTGATATGACGGCCGAGACCACCCGGAAGTTTCAGCAATACCTTGATCTGGTCGAAAAGGAAACAGAGAGATGCTCCACGATTGTCTCAAACCTTTTGACCTTTTCCCGCAAATCCGAACCCGCCTTTGGCTTGCTCAAGATGGAAGAATTGTTTCAGCGGTGTGTCCTGCTCAGTCAACATAAGCTTGAATTAAGTAATATTCATCTATATACCCGCCTTTCGCCGGACCTGCCTGCCATCAAGGCGGATTTAAACCAGTTGCAGCAGTGCCTGATCAACCTGATTTTCAATGCCGTGGACGCCATGCCTGAAGGCGGGAACTTGACGCTGGCCTGTGACCCGGACCCGGAGGGGAAAAAGGTGGTCATCACGGTTCAGGACACGGGAACGGGGATTCAGGAACAGGATCTTCCCCATATTTTTGAGCCCTTCTTTACCACCAAAAAAGAAGGATATGGCGTGGGACTTGGGCTTTCCACGGTTTACGGAATCATTGAACATCATAAGGGGACCGTGACGGTGACCAGCCAACCCGGCCACACGGTTTTTATGCTGAACCTGCCGGTATAAGGGGAAAACAGGGCATGATGCACTCCATTGAATGGAAGATTGTTGTTATTGATGATGAAGAGGATATCCGGCAGGTGGTTTCCATTGTT
>JFJP01041471.1_pt1 | contig 12952 bp, 11 predicted proteins | sample 431651 | NCBI WGS metagenome assembly JFJP01 (sample SAMN02602958, study PRJNA72255) | Microbial mat metagenome, whole genome shotgun sequencing project. | biome: fresh water; feature: sink hole; material: water; isolation source: purple microbial (photo- and chemosynthetic) mats found in... | reverse complement strand
AGAAAGTTAAAGCTTCCGGAAAAAGGACTTTCAGATCGATAACTGTAAATGGAGAAGAAATAGAATTCAGTGAAGGATTTACCGACCTTCATACCCTGACATATAAGGAGATTCTTGCCGGAAAAGGTTATGGACTTAAGGAAGCACGTCAATCTGTAGAAATAGCATACAATATCAGAAATTCTTCCCCCATCGGAATGAAAGGGGATTATCATCCATTTTTAAAATCAATTTTATAAGAATATGTACAACAAGTTAATTAACAAGGAGACAAAACTATCTCTGATCGGCCTTGGTTATGTTGGCCTTCCAATTGCTCTTGAGTTCGCAAAACAAATAAAAGTTATAGGTTTTGATATTAAGCCCGACAGGGTTGAACTGATGAAAAAAGGGATAGATCCCAGTAATGAATTGACATCGGATGCTTTTAAAAACACAGATATTCTGTTCACAAGCAATCCGGCCGACCTGAAAGAGGCATCTTTTCATATAATTGCAGTTCCCACTCCGACTGACAGATATAACCTTCCTGATCTGACTCCGGTAATCAGGGCTTCGGAAACAGTTGGTAAAATCCTGAAAAAGGGAGACTATGTAGTTTACGAGTCAACCGTCTACCCGGGTTGTACCGAAGAAGATTGTATCCCTGTTCTGGAAAGATTCTCTGAGTTAAAATGTGGTACTGACTTTAAAGTAGGATTTTCACCGGAAAGAATTAATCCGGGTGATACAAACCATACTCTTACCAAAATTGTTAAAGTTACCAGCGGCTGCGATGCCGAATCTGCTGAGAATATTGCTAAGATTTATGAAATGATTATCAAGGCAGGTGTTCACAGGGCAAGCTCAATTAAAGTTGCAGAAGCAGCTAAAATTATTGAGAATACCCAGCGCGATATCAATATTGCCTTCATGAATGAGCTTTCTATCATTTTCAATCGTATGGGTATCAATACGTTTGAAGTTCTTGAAGCTGCCGGAACAAAATGGAACTTCCTCAAATTCTTCCCTGGCCTGGTTGGAGGACATTGCATCGGAGTAGATCCCTATTATCTTTCCTTTAAAGCCAAAGCTCTTGGATATCATCCCCAGATGATCGACTCTGGAAGATTTATTAACGACAGTATGGGCGGATACATTGGCAAACAGACTGTTAAGAAAATTATCGCTACAGGTAAAAACCTTAAAGATGGCCGTGTCCTTGTAATGGGTATCACCTTTAAAGAGGATGTTACAGACATAAGAAATTCTAAAGTAGTTGATGTAATTAAAGAACTTGCAGACTTTGGTCTGAAGGTTGATGTGATCGATCCGGGAGCCAGTAAACATGAAGTAAAAGAGGAATATGGAGTTGAATTAAAAGAGCAGCCTTCAGGAAAATACGATGCTGTTATACTTGCTGTCAGTCATAAAGAATATCTGAAACTTGATGAATCTTTTTTTACACCACTTCTGAATAAAGATGGAATAATCGTCGATGTAAAGGGAGTTCTTCGCGGAAAAATTAAAAATCATCCATACTGGAGCCTTTAATGAAAAAGAAAATACTTGTTACCGGGGGAACCGGATATATTGGATCACATACCACTGTTGAGCTCATCAATGAAGGATTCGATGTTGTTATTGTTGACAACCTGTATAATTCTGAAGCTGAGGTTGTTGACCGCATCCAAAAAATAACCGGAGTTAAGCCGGAACTTGAGGTTTTTGACCTCTGCGAAAAAGATAAAGTCGATGCATTCTTTTTAAAAAATAAGGATATAGCCGCAGTTATTCATTTTGCCGCCTATAAGGCTGTTGGTGAGTCCGTTAACAAGCCACTTGAATATTACAGGAACAATCTTCTTTCCCTGGTCAATCTTCTGGATGCGATGAAACAAAATGGTATTCCTGATTTTGTTTTCTCATCTTCGTGTACTGTATACGGGCAACCTGAAAAACTTCCTGTTACAGAAAATGCTCCATTGCAGCCGGCTACATCCCCTTATGGAAATACGAAACAGGTTGGCGAAACAATTATAAGAGACACTACAGTCTCTGATAAGAATATTAAAGCCATCTCATTAAGATATTTCAATCCTATCGGTGCACATCCATCAGCTCTCATCGGAGAATTGCCGAGAGGTGTACCTGAGAACCTGGTGCCATATATTACCCAGACTGCCTACGGTTTAAGGGATGAACTCAGGGTATTTGGCGATGATTATAACACTCCCGACGGCTCATGCGTAAGAGATTATCTTCATGTTGTTGATCTTGCTAAAGCTCATGTAGTTGCCGTAAAAAGACTTGTTGAAGGTAAAAACAAATCAAATTATGAGGTCTTTAATCTGGGAACAGGGACTGGTGTTTCAGTTCTGGAAGCAATCAGGTCGTTCGAGAGGGTCTCAGGAATAAAACTAAAGTACAGAATAGTTGGCAGAAGAGCAGGCGATATTGAAAAGATCTGGGCCGACCCTGCTTACGCCAATAAAGAGCTGGGATGGAAAACATTAAGCTCTCTTGATGAAGCAATGAAAACAGCCTGGGACTGGGAAAAAATGATCAGAAGTAAAAAATGATAATTATGAAAAAGACTTTACTAATCACCGGAGGAGCCGGCTTCATTGGTTCCCATGTTGTAAGGCGGTTCGTTACCAAATATTCTGATTACCTTATTGTTAATGCAGATAAACTTACATATGCAGGAAACCTGGAAAATCTGACTGATGTTGATACCAGAGAGAATTACAAATTTGAAAAAATTGACATTGTCGACAAACAGGCTGTACTCGGTCTTTTCAAAAGATACAACTTTGACGGTGTAATACACCTTGCTGCAGAATCGCATGTTGATCGTTCTATAACGGGCCCTGATGAATTTGTTTTTACCAACATCGTCGGTACAGTTAATCTTCTTAATGCTGCCCTGAACAGCTGGAAAGAAAACTTCTCAGGAAAACTGTTCTATCATGTATCCACCGATGAGGTATTTGGTTCACTTGGAAAAGAGGGTCTCTTTACCGAGGAAACGGCCTATGATCCCAAAAGCCCTTATTCTGCATCAAAAGCCAGCTCTGACCATATGGTAAGAGCATATAACCATACATTTGGAGTTCCGGCAATAGTATCTAACTGCTCAAATAATTACGGGCCAAATCATTTCCCTGAAAAACTTATCCCTCTTGCTATTAATAATATCAAAAACAGCAAACCGATTCCTGTTTACGGTAAGGGAGAGAATGTCCGCGACTGGCTTTATGTTGAGGATCATGCAGCGGCAATTGATATCATCTTCCACAAAGGGAAAGTTGGTGATACATACAATATCGGAGGCAACAACGAATGGAAGAATATTGACCTGATCAAGCTTCTTTGTAAGATTATGGATAAAAAGCTTAATCGTCCTGCTGGTACTTCCGAAAAGCTGATAACCTATGTTAAAGACAGGCCGGGCCATGATCTGAGGTATGCAATAGATTCATCCAAATTACAGAAAGAACTGGGGTGGTCTCCGATTCCTGATTTTGCTGTGGGACTTGAAAAAACAGTAGACTGGTATCTTTCAAACTCAAAATGGCTTGAAAATGTCATTTCGGGAGATTACGGAAAATATTATGAAAATATGTACTCCGGAAGATAAATACTGAAGTCAGCTAATATTTTTTAAACGGGCTATCAACTCCTCACCGAGAGCCCGTTTTTGTTTTATATGCTCCTGAATTGCCGTAACCACTTTGTTAGATTCAAACTCGCCCCTAACATACTCAAAATCAAGTCTTTTAACATCATCGCCTCCGTCAATCCCGAATCCGGTCATTGATGACAGCGTAAACTCTTTTCTTGCATCCTCATAAAGAAGATTATCCAGGTCAATAACACTCCTGCTCCATCTTTCAACTATCTCAACAACATCTGCAGCTGTTAATTTATTAACAGTAATTCCTGCCTCCTCTTCTATCTTTTCACATGCCCAGGTCCATTCCCAGTCATAATATGAATTCTGCATCTTTTGGAATGACTCTGATAAACCTTCAATGGAGGTTATTGCACCTGATTCTATTCTGTCAAGGAGAGAGTCAATCTCTGTTTTGGGAGCAATAAGTCCTGCCAGGTCAACCCATTCACCTCTTCCAATCTGATGAGCCGGGATAAGCTTCTTTCTCAACTGATCATTGTTGCTGAGTTCAGTATTTTCCAATCTTTTGATTATAGAGTTCCCAAGGAATTTATTTATACCTGTCTGATAAAGTTCAATTCCGCGTTCCAGTGAATTACGCGAAATCTTCATCTCATTGTAATAAAAGAACGATTCACCATAAGGAGCTTCCGCCTTTATCTTAATAAGCAGATTCCTTCCGTCAATCATTTTCCTTATAGTATACGGACTCAACAGGTTGAAGTTAACCTGATCTATCTTCAGGGAATCTTTCCTGGTGTCCCTGAGTGGCCATTTCTGTGCATCCCTGATAGTACCGACGCTGCGCAGGTTAATCCCCGGGACAAGGATACTTTCATCGTTGCTTTCAATAAGATATGAGAATGGCAGAGAGGATGTGTCGAGATTTTTGTAATGCCTTCCCATAACCAGGGTGTATGGTCCTATACGGGCCGGCCAAAGCAGATATGAGTCGCTTGTGGTCTTTGAACCACGTTCCATAATTCCCTGGTGAATCGGACCAAGCTTATACATGTGGTTACTCTGATTCGATCCGCTGCCGGCATTCATAAAGGAGAAAATACCAGCAATGAGAAGTGTAGATTTATGATGAGTTACAGTGTAAGGTCCGGCAAACACTGAGCAGGCTTCACCATGATAACCGCCACAGTTAGCGAAGAACAATGAGTTTTCAGCTGAATAGTGCTTGGCAAGTGTACATCCCTGACCTATAAAACATTTATCAATAAGTGTGGATTCTGTAACAGTAGATCCTGAACATAGAATAAAATGTTCCATTATTACCCCGGGACCTATAAAAACAGGATCTTCTTTACAGCTGTTAACCGAACCCTCGTTCAGTGTCATTGCACCATCAACATGAGTGAAAGGGGCAAACTTAACATTCCGTATCCTGCTGCAATTAAAGATTCTGGTCCCGAAACCAATCGTACCCCTGTTGGAAGAATGAGATACGGAATACTCATCCACCATTTTCTCAATAGTATTTACAGCCTCATTTCTGTGTCGGTACAGTGCTATGATATATGCCTCATGAGCAGAGAGCCTGTCCCATATTTTAACTGCCCTTCCGCCTGTTTCATTAAGTACTTTAACTGAAATGCCATTTCCAAATGAGGAGATCCCTTCAGTATGTATCTTTCCACAGTTTTTTATAACAACCTTATCTTCAATAATATAATTAGCTATATAATCACCTATGTTATTAATTATAACGTTTGAACCAATTGTACAGTTATGCAGTCTGGCATTCAAAATACCTCCTGGAAGAGTAACCCCTGATTCATCAATAAAAGGTTCGTTGAATACTCCCAGGGTGATATCACCTGAAAAGATTACATTATTGCAGGATGAAGGATTAAACCCTTCCTGAACCTTTACCCTGTTCCAGTCTTCACAGCTGCAGCCGTTCCTTACAAGGGCTTCAGTCTCTGCGCTGGTAAGTTTTCTAAATTTATCCATCTGATTCATGTTCCGTTGCTCTACTCAACAGTTACCGACTTAGCCAGATTCCTTGGCTGGTCAACATTGCATCCTCTTAAAACAGCAATATGATACGACAGAAGCTGAAGCGGAATAACTGCAAGAAGCCCTGAAAATGCAGGAATAGTTTCAGGTACTTCAAGAACATAGTCAGCCATCTTTCTGATTATCTCGTCACCCTCTGTTACAATGGCGATTACATTACCTTTTCTTGCTTTTATCTCCTGGATATTGCTTATAATTTTTTCATAGGTATCGTCTTTTGTTGCAACAACTACTACCGGCATATTTTCGTCAATAAGTGCAATCGGTCCATGTTTCATCTCAGCGGCAGGATAACCTTCAGCATGAATATATGAGATCTCCTTGAGCTTTAGTGCACCTTCGAGAGCTACGGGAAAGAGGTAGCCCCTGCCGAGGTAAAGTGCATTTGTGCTATTCTGAAATACTTTTGCCAGTTCAAGAGCTTTTTCATTTACGGTGAGAGCCTTTTCAATCTTTGCAGGTATTGCAACCAGTTCAGTAATCAGCTCTTTATATGCCTCATCAGATATAATCCCCTTTTTATGACCAATTGCAAATGCCATCATGGCAAGCACTGTAACCTGCGAAGTAAAGGCCTTGGTTGATGCAACACCTATTTCGGGACCTGCATGAGTGTATACACCTGCATCAGTTTCGCGGGGTATACTGCTTCCAACAACATTACAGATCCCAATTACCTTGGCCCCTTTGGATTTTGCAAGTTTTATAGCTGCAAGAGTGTCGGCTGTTTCACCGCTCTGGCTGATTGCAATAACAATGTCACTTTTCTTAATTATAGGATTCCTGTAACGGAATTCGGAAGCATATTCGACCTCAACCGGTATTCTTGTATACTCCTCAAAAATATACTCACCAACCAGTCCTGCATGCCACGATGTGCCGCATGCAATTATAATGATTCTCTCTGATTGCGACATTGCTTCGACAACGCTGTGAAGTCCTCCGAGCATTATCCCTGAATGGTCGGGTAATACCCTTCCTCTGAAAGTATCGTGTATTGCCCTTGGCTGTTCGAAAATCTCCTTAAGCATGAAATGATCGAAACCCTCCTTGTCGATCTCACCTATCTTAAGGTCGAGCTCTTTTACTTCAGGCTGTATTTTCTCATTCCTGATAGTCTTAAGTATCAGTTCGTCTTTTTTGATAATAGCAAGATCATCGTCATTCAGATATATCACTCTCTGCGTATACTCTACTATCGGAGTTGCATCGGATGCAATAAAATTTTCACCCTCGCCCACTCCGATTACAAGCGGACTCCCCTTTCTTGCAGCAAAAAGCCTGTCGGGTTCCTTAGTGCAGATTATTACAAGTCCGTATGCACCTTCAACCCTGTTAAGTGCCAGAGTGATTGCCAGTTCTGCAGTCAGGTCTCCCTCGAGGTACATGTGTTCAATAAGGTTTGCAAGAACCTCGGTATCTGTCTGACTGGAAAACGTAATTCCTCTTCCTTCAAGATGTTTTTTAAGGGTTGAGTAGTTCTCAATTATACCGTTATGCACGACGATGAAATTCCCCTTATAAGATACCTGCGGATGAGCATTAAGTTCATTTGGTTCACCATGAGTTGCCCATCTGGTATGGCCCATTCCGATGGTTCCGTTAAAATTCGACTTATTAACCATCTCCTCAAGATCCTTTACCCTGCCTGCACATTTAAAGATCCTTGTTTCTCCGTTTACAAGAGCTATCCCCGCAGAATCATAACCGCGGTATTCGAGCCTTTTAAGCCCGTTTATTACAATATCTTTTGCTGGTTGTGAACCAATATATCCAACTATTCCGCACATAATTAACTGTTATTAAATCAACAGGTGCGAAGGTAATGATTTTGGTTCACAAAATCTAGAACTTAGTATAGGTTAGTTCGAATTTAACCGGAGACTTGCTGTTATTAGCCTTAAGAATAACATTTTTAGTTCCGCCTGACTGGAATATTTCGAGTTCAGGTTTTATTTCACCTGTATTATCTTCGAGGTAACTCTGCACAAAACCAGGAATGTTAAAACTGTACTTTGCTGCTGTTGTGTCTATCTTTCCGTCGAAGAAACCAGAATATGATGAATTGTAGTCTGAAACAATATATTTAGCTCCGCTTGTAGTTCTGTATCTAAGGTACAATTGCTTAGGTGCGTTGGATACGTCATAAAGGTCTCCGTCGAAATGAACCGGAACACTTATTCTTGCTTTGTTAACTCCGATATTATCAAAAACAGGATTATTTTTCAGCGATTCAAGTCCGGGCAGAGTTATCCTTGTATAAACACCGTTAAGATGCTGGAGGTAAGAAAGGGTGTCGAGGAAGCCGTCATTAATGTGCAATATCTTCTTACCTGGCTGTGCGGTAGAAAAATCGTGAGAGAACTTGTTGAATGAAGCATTTGTGTTCTTCGCATCCATAATGAAATAGTATTCTTTAGGCCCATTCTCATCGTGCATAAAAAGAACAAAATAGTTATTGTAATAGCCCTGATTCTCGTAAGTGAGGCTTAATGTAAGCAGAAGCGGATCTGAGGCAGGAACCAGTTCAAAGTACAATCCTTTAAAGAAAGCCCTGAAATCAGGTCTGACATTGTTGTGAAACAATTTTGAGGTATCCCTTGTAAGATATTCTCCGAAAGAGACCGGTAAGTTTATCTCAAGATCATTTATCGTATCAGGCTTCAAAGCCGGAAGCAGAATATTATCCACAGTATAACCCGTAAGCGGAACCTCCCTGTTTGAGTAGTATTCTTTGTCAGTATATATCTGCTCTGAGATCTCCGAGATTTTAAGTGTATGTGGAACATCTGTAACAGCTCCCCCTTTTACATCCAAAATGCGGAGAACCATTTTAACTGAATCTATTGTAAACGAAAGATCATCCCACTCAGGTTTCAGCCTTATCTGAGTTACAAATCCAGCGTTGGTAGTCCCGAAGTACGGGTCATAAATCTGTCCGATGTAAGAAACAGACGGATTATCAGAACGAATTGAGTCATCATACATTGTAAATGATCGGGCACTAAGGGTATCGATCGATCTGGTAAGAACAAAATCGCTTCCCGGCAACAGTCCTGAGCCAATTGTTGTAGGATTCTCTTCACATGAAACAATAAAAAGTGCTGCAAGTGAAAAGATTGTCAGACTGATAAATTTGTTTAAACGGGGAATTACAGAATCAATTCTGCTGATATTTTGGAGTATATTATAAAATCTTGTCATAAAAATCATTATAGGCATCAATGTATTCAGTCTCATCCTTAAATTCAAGAACCGGTTTATTAACAGTGGTTAAATACTTTTTCAGCTCTTCATTTATATCTTCGCTTCCGATAATGATTCCGTCAGAATATTTGATAGCCAGTTTCGAAACACTAACAAAATCGGGTTTCTTAACCATTTTAAGACTCTCCCCGTCTATTCCGTCAAATCTCAGTTTATCAGCGAATGTTGATCTAAACGGATTTTTAAAATCATTATTGTAAACGGAATAGATAATTTTGTAATTATGGAAAAGCGGGTCGTCATTGTAAATGCTTCTCAGATAAACCGGAACAAGAGCTGACATCCATCCATGACAATGTACAATATCCGGCGCCCAGCGTAATTTTTTTACTGTTTCAATAACCCCGCGTGCAAAGAAAAGAGCCCGCTCATCATTATCTTCAAATTCTTTTCCTGAAGCGTCACTAATAATATGTTTTCTCTGAAAATAATCATCATTATCAATAAAATAGACCTGCATTCGGGCCGATTGTATTGAAGCTACTTTAATGATCAGAGGGTGGTCGGTATCGTCGATAATGAGGTTCATACCTGATAGTCTGATAACCTCATGAAGCTGATTCCGTCTCTCATTTATGCAACCATACCTCGGCATAAAAGTCCTGATCTCTTTGCCCCTTTCCTGAATTCCCTCCTTCCTGCTTTCCATTTATTTTTCCCGCTGGATATACCATTTCGATATAAGGTGCAAAGATAATAATAAAAATTTACATAATAATATATACTGATGTTGCAGTGTTTTTTAACAATATATTTCTGTATTGAGATTACGGAAGAAGCAATAACCTGAAACATTTTATATTAAACTAAGGGGAATATAATTGTTGCTTGCTCTTTTGATTTGAATTGATGCATTTACCCCGAAGGGGTTTAATATGAATAACCGTGGGTGCAACCCACGGTAAAGACAAGAAAACTCTTTGGCAACCCTGCAGGGGTTGAACAATACAATCAATATACTGGTTTAATATTCAGCCCATTCAGGGCTGTAACATTCAGTTTATAATTGACCGTGGGTTAACACCCACGGTTATTCAAATTGTGCCACTTTGTGGCACGAAATATATAGAAATCAAACGCATCAGTAGTATATTGAAATTATTAAATTTACGTTTGTATTAAATTCCAGATGAATGAAAGTAATCAGTACCGTTAACGGAATCAGAAAGCAGATAAAAGAGGCAGGACTTGCTCCGGTAGGTTTCGTTCCTACAATGGGCGCACTGCATGAAGGTCATCTCTCTCTTGTAAGATCAGCAGCTGAGAAATGCCCCCTGGTAGTTGTAAGTATTTTTGTAAATCCAACTCAGTTCAATGATAAGAATGACCTGAAGAACTATCCCCGGGATGTTGATAAGGATCTTCGTCTGCTCGATAAGATCCTTCGTAAGAATGATATTGTTTTCACCCCAACGGTCGATGAAATTTATCCTGAAGAGGATAAAAGAATCTTCAGTTTTGGAAACCTCGACAAGGTTATGGAGGCTATGCACAGACCCGGACATTTCAACGGTGTTGGGCAGGTAGTAAGCAGATTATTTGAGATTGTAGAGCCGGATATAGCCATTTTCGGACAAAAAGATTTTCAGCAGCTGGCAGTTATTAAGGAACTTGTAAGGCAGACAAAGGACAAAGTTCAAATCGTTGCTCACCCGATAGTGAGGGAAAATGACGGACTCGCCATGAGCAGCCGGAACATGCTCCTGGAACCAGAGATCAGAAAAAACGCACCCATAATATTCAGAACCATTTCAGCCGCTTCGGAAATGATCGGATACCACGATATCCCCGAAATAAAAACATTCGTGAAAAAAATGATAAACAGTGTGCCGGATTTTGATGTCGAATACTTTGATATTGCGGACGATACAGAGCTGGTTCCTGTTAATTTCAAAAGTGAAATGCAAAAAGACAAAAGATACTTCGGTTGTATAGCAGTTAGAGCAGGAAAGATAAGGTTAATAGATAATATCGAATTTGGGTTGGTCTGAACCAAAAGGTTAATTACCTTTGCATTCTATTTGTATTAAGAAGACTTTACGTTATGTTAATTGAAGTATTAAAATCAAAGATCCACAAGGTTACAATTACCGGTGCTAACCTTAATTATATAGGAAGTATCACAATTGATGAGGATCTTATTGATGCAGCAAATCTAATAGAAAACGAAAAAGTGCAGGTGATGGATCTCAATAACGGTGAGCGGTTTGAGACTTATGTAATTAAAGGGAAAAGGGGCTCTGGCGATATCTGCCTCAATGGTGCTGCTGCGAGAAAAGTGCTTCCGGGTGATGTTATTATAATAATGTCTTTTGCCACTATGGATTTTCAGGAAGCCAAATCATTCAGGCCAACAATTATTTTCCCCGATACAAACACAAATAAACTGATCTGACTTTGAAAAAAGGCATCCTTCAATCATTAAAGTTTTTTGCTTTCTTCGTTGTCGGACTGGCATTGATGTGGCTCGCATTCAGATCTGTCGATTTTAATAAACTCTCTGCAGAACTCAGAACAGCTGACTATTCCTGGTTATTACTTTCTGTCTTTTTTGGTTTTGTTGCTTTCCTCAGCAGAGCCAGAAGATGGGTTCTTCTTATTAATCCCCTTGGATACCATCCCTCCTTCATGAATTCCTTTTATGCCCTGATGACCGGTTACCTTGCCAACATTGCACTTCCAAGGGTCGGAGAAATTACAAGGTGTGTGGCTCTCGGCAAAAAAGAAAAAATCCCTGTTGATCAGCTTATCGGGACAGTTGTTATTGAAAGAACTGTCGACTTTATCTCACTTCTTACAATAATGATTGTTTTGCTGATTACAAGCGGCGACCAGATTGGCTTATTTATGAAAGAGAGCATTCTCATCCCGATTGAACAAAGTGTAACTTCGGTATTTGGCTCAACATGGATCTTATGGGCTGCACTTTTCATTATCGGTGTTATTGCTTTAGGTTTCATGATCGGCTACAGACACAGTCTGAGTAAAATAAGGTTCTTTGCGAAAATGTTTGATATTGCCAGAGGAATAATAAACGGACTGAAAACTATAACGAATCTTAAAAGAAAATGGGAGTTTATCTTCCATTCTGTATTCATCTGGTTAAACTATGCTCTTATGACCTGGGTCGTTGTTTTTTCGCTCGAAGTCACATCGCACCTTACCTTCGGCGACAGTATTTTCCTGCTTGTAATAGGAGGACTGGCAATGTCTGCTCCTGTTCAGAGCGGTCTCGGGGCTTTTCATTACATTATATCAAGAGGACTGCTTATTGTTGAAGGAATACCTCTTGAAGACGGGCTGGTTTATGCCCTGCTCACACATGAATCACAATTGATATTTGTTGTTATTGTGGGTGCAATCTCATTTTTTATGATCTTTAAAAAAGATAAAAAGGAAGAGTTAACCTGATCTGTGTTCTAAAGTCCCTTTTTGCCATTTTTTTTGCCCCCCTGCCCCCTAAATTGGCCTGTTTTTTTGCCCCCCGACCCCCTAAAGGGGGAGTAAATTGTGTCCTTTAGAGAATATTTCATATATTTAACCTTATTTAATTCAATATAATGGCTCGCTTTGTATTTTACTGATTATTAATGATATATATTAATAAACATAACAACCAAAACCCTAATTAGCCCCCCTTCAGGGGGGTTGGGGGGCGAAAAATGTGGGGGGGCGAAAGAATATGGCCAAAAGTAAAACAATATTCGTCTGTCAGAACTGCGGTGTGGAATCTGCAAAATGGATCGGCAGATGCCCTTCATGCAAGGAATGGAATACCTATCATGAGGAGATCATTGCCCCTGCCTCATCAAAAGATTCAGCTTTTGTAATCAGCCAGGAAAAAAGGAAACCGGAACTTCTTGATACAATTAAAGCTGATGAACATGGCCGTCTTAAAACCGGAATCAATGAACTCGACAGAATACTGGGCGGAGGAATAGTCGGCGGATCACTTATCCTTCTCGGCGGGGAACCAGGGGTAGGAAAGTCGACCCTGGC
>JFJP01039664.1_pt1 | contig 12953 bp, 7 predicted proteins | sample 431651 | NCBI WGS metagenome assembly JFJP01 (sample SAMN02602958, study PRJNA72255) | Microbial mat metagenome, whole genome shotgun sequencing project. | biome: fresh water; feature: sink hole; material: water; isolation source: purple microbial (photo- and chemosynthetic) mats found in... | reverse complement strand
CCCTTGCCCGCTTCGCCGGCACGCGCCGCTTCCACGGCCGCATTGAGCGCCAGCAGGTTGGTCTGGAAGGCGATCTCGTCGATCGTCTTGATGATCTTGGCCGTCTGTCCCGCCGACTTCTTGATATCCGCGATCGCGTCAGACATCTGCGTCACGGCACGGGAGCCTTCGCTCACCACCTTCTTCGACTCGCCCATCATGCTGTCGGCCTTGCCGGCATTGTCCGCGTTCTGCCGCGTCATCGAGGCCATCTCCTCCAGCGCCGCACTGCTCTCTTCCAGGCTGGAAGCCTGCTCGCTCGCCCCTTCCGCCAATTGCTGGCTGGCGCTCGACACCTGGCCCGAGGCCGATGTCACCTGCTCCGCACCTGACGACAGCCCTTCGATCACCTTGCTGATCGGGCCGACGATCGAGCGGGTAATGACAATTGAAAGGGCAATACCAACCACGATTGCGATCAAGAGGCCCACAATCATGACGTTGGATGCAAGCCCCAGCGAGGAAGCCGCATTGCCTGCCCCCCCCTCAACCGTCTTCATCCCGAATTCAGCAGTCTTCTTCGCTTGATCGAGCACTTCGCCCCCGACAATCACGCGTTTGGCTCCGATTTCATTCTGCTCTTTCCATAGCCGGATCATCTCCTGCAAGGATGACTTGTACGCATGCGCCCCGGCGGCAATCGCCTGCAACTGCTGCTTATTCACGGGCTGCCTAAGGGTCGGTTCGATTTGCTTGAGAATGGCATCCATCTTTTCGAAGTTCGGCATGGCATCATCGATGATTTTCGGATTCCGTTCCGACTGCGCCTGGAAATTCAGGCGTCGAATGATATTCGCCAAGTCGATCACATTGTTAATCTGGGTGATCTTATCCGCCCGTTCCACCAGGAGCGCGGCAGCTAAGCCTTCCGCGATTTCCTTCCTGAGCGATTCCTCCTGGCTACGCAATAATTTATCCGCCTCATCGATCACGCCTGCGCCAGCCGCTCCCAACTTGACCCGCTCCGCCTGGAGCGATTGGATCAGACGATCCGTCTGCGCGGCTAAATCACCATACTCCTTGGCTTTCTTGAGCGCGTCAGTCGCCGCCGTCACCAATTCGGGAATTTTCTTTTCATTACCGAGCTTGATCGCCTTCTCTGCGTAGTCATAGACCTCTGCAATATTCTTTTCCCCGCGCTCCTTGTAGGCAACTTGTTCCGTAAACTGATAACCACGGAACTCATACATCGTGCTGAGCGAGAAGCGTTCAACATTGTTGGCCACCGCCACCGTCGGCACCTCCGCCTCCACCATGCGCCGCGCTATACTGCTCACTTTGAGCATATTGTAGACCGCGATCCCACCCAGCAGGACGGCAATCGCAATAAGCGATCCAAATCCAACACCTATTTTCGCAGATAATTTCATATTCGATCTCTCCTCTTTCTTGTGTTACTGATCGGCTCGATCGGTCAAATCAAACGGATCGGGCCAATAACCGGTTTTTTAGCCAACATTTGCCACAGCGGCGACTTCATCTCCCGACAACACCTTGTCCACATCCATCAGCGTAACCACCCGGTCGCCGACTTTGCCCATACCCAGGATAAACGCGGTATCCACCGAACTACCGAACTGCGGCGGGGGCTCAATACTCGACCCAGCCACATCCAGCACTTCGGAGACTTCGTCCACGATGATCCCCATCACGACCGAGCCACTGCTGCGCTTGACCGTCACCACGATAATACAGGTCAGGTCCGTGCCCGCTTTCGTCTCCATCTCGAACTTGAGACGCAGATCAATGACTGGGATGACCTTGCCGCGCAGGTTCAGGACCCCGCGCACGAATGATGGCGTCCGCGGCACCCGCGTGATATCCATCATCTTGATGATCTCCTGCACCTTCAGGATCTCAAGGCCGAACTCCTCGACATCGAGCTTGAAGGTCAGATACTTGCCAGCCAGTGCACTCATCGCACTTAGCTGGGCTGTGTTTTCCTCTCTCACAGACATACGCACCCTTTCACTAGTTACCTTGATGCATCCCTCAAGCGGCACTCGTCGCCAGAGATTCCGCATACGTTTGCATACGTTTGCTCAACCGCCTCAACCAACTCATCGGGACGAAACGGTTTTTGCAGAAAGCGGATCGCTCCTCTTTTAGAAAACTCGTTTGACAACGTGGCTGTACCATAGGCCGAAATCACAACCACCGGCAGGCAAAGCCCGCGCGCATCCAGGGCCCGTATCAATTCCCCGCCCTTGATTCCGGGCATATTGACATCCGTCACCAGCATCTCAACCCGAACCAACTGATCGAGCGGCATCCGCTCAATGGTCTCAAGCAGCGTATCCCCACTCGCCGCCAACAGCGTCCGATGCCCCGCCCGGCGCAGGGTGACATCCAGTGAAAGCCGCGACTGCGGATCATCCTCCGCCACCAGGATAAAAAGCGGTTTATTTTTCTTGATCAATGGCGATATTCCCTGTTTCACGGTTACACGACAAATGGGGCCGCCACTGATGTAGCAAGAAGCGAGCCAAACGCAGAACCTCTTGCCATTGCGAGGGGTAAAGTCAGACAGGGACCCTTGCCTGTCCAGCCGAGCAAAGGTCCGTTGGCAGCCAATTATGGCAAAATGGCCAATTTATAGCCAATCTGCGCCATAACAAAAGTTATAACCCATAACCTGCTATATAACTTTAGGCATACCTTTGAGGCGTTTCGAGAGGGCTGGCTGCGAGATGCCGAGCAGCCTTGCGGCCTGGCTCTGGTTTCCATTTGAGTGGCGCATGGCACGCTGAACCAGGGCCTCGGTTGCCTCGCGAATCGTCTTCATCGCTTCGTCCCCGGCACCGCTGGCCGCAGGCGTGTCATCACCGTGAGCATGCCGGAGCTTTAATTTGCTCGCCAACCACGCTGGCGAGACCGAATTACCGGCCGTACTGACCGCATCCGTGATGACCGCCTTGAGCTCGCGGATATTACCGGGCCAGTCATGCTGCTGCAGCACGCGGATGGCCTCCGGCGACACGTCGGGCACGGGGCGCTGGAGCGCGGCAGCCGCCGCTTCGGCAAAGGCGTTGGCGAGCATGCCGATATCCCCGCCGCGCTCGCGTAGGGGCGGGAGGTGAATATGATGCACATCCAGCCGGTAGAATAGATCGCGCCGCATCCGTCCGCTGGCGCAAAGCTCGTTGACATCGCGATTGGTCGCCACCACCACACGCGCATCCGAGCGCAGCAGCCGGTCCGACCCGCCGGCATAATACTCGCCGCTTTCAATCACCCGCAACAGACGACTCTGTAGCGGCAGTGCCACATCGCCGATCTCATCGAGGAAAATAGTGCCTCCAGCGGCTTTCTGCAACAACCCTTCGCGGGAACCGGCGGCACCGGTGAAAGCCCCTTTCGCGTGACCGAACAGGACATCGCTGAACATCTGTTCCTCCAACCCAGCGGCATTCAAGGCCACATAATGGCCGCTCCGCCCACTCAAGGCGTGAATGGCCTTGGCCATCAGATCCTTGCCGACACCGGTCTCACCGGTGATCAGCACCGGTTCGGCACTGGCGGCAATCGCGCTGGCATACCGGAAGATCGCGTGCATGCCTTCATCCTGCGTCACGATCGAACGGAACGCCTTTGCATCGAAATCACCCTGCCCGAGCAACTGGTCTCTCAATCGCAGATTCTCGACCGTTAACGCCCGCGCCTCCAGTGCCCGCCGAACGGTCGTCAGCAACCGGTCCTTGTCCAGCGGTTTTACCAGGTAATCGAACGCCCCGGCCCGCATGCAGCGCATCGCGGTTTCGGCGTCGTTGTAGGCCGTGATCATGATCACCGGCAGTTCCGGAAAATCCTGACGTAGACGTTCAAGCACGGCTTCCCCTGAGAGGCCGGGCATCGAAAGATCAAGCAACACCAGCGCGAAGGCCTGCTCCTGCACCAGCCGCAACGCCGCATGCGGATCATCACAGACGTGAACCGGCCCCAGCCCGCCCGACCGCAAGGCGATGTCACAAGCCCTCAGCGTAGCGGGCTCGTCATCCACCACCAGGATACCATGCTCTGTCGTCATCACATCCATTCTTTGCCTATAACTTCAATTCATTTCAACGCCCAACATCCAACATCCAACGCCCAACAATCCAAGGAAATGCTCCCCAACTTGGGCGTTGGTTGTTGGATGTTGGTTGTTGGATGTTCGTTTCGATTTTTCCCCAGTTACCAATTCGTTTTCGCCCACCCCCGGGTGGCTGGCTTGCCTATAACTTGGCCTTTTTGTCTCACTTTTCGGTGAACGAGAACGGCGACGAGAACGCTGAACGATTGAATGCCTTTACTCGTAATCCGCTCTCGTCGCCGTTCTCGTTTACCGATTTCCATCCAGATAAGTTACCCATTCATTTTCGCCCGGAGCCCCGGGTGGTCGGCTTGTTTATAACTTTGAACCTTCACCCATTACCCTCTGGTTCTGCTGGAGACCTGGAATTGAATTTGCCGGCAAGCGTACGCAGGCAAGCGTCCCCTTGCCTTCCGTGCTTTCAAAGGACAAGCTGCCGCCCATCTCCTCGACAATGGAATTCGCAATAAAAATACCCAGTCCGGTCCCGCCCTTATCCCGGCGGGTCGTGAAGAACGGATCCTTGATCCGCTCCAGTACGTCGGGCGGCATTCCAGGGCCCTCGTCGCGAATGGCAATAACCACGGTTTCGCTCTCATGCGACAGGGCCGTCTCCACAAAGATTCGCGCCTCAAGCCCCTGCAGCGCTTGCCAGGCATTCTGCAGCAGGTTAATCAGCACCTGCTCCAGGCGGCGAGAGCTACAGGCGACATCAGGAAGCCCCGCCGCCAGCGATAGTTCAATCCGCTCCCGGAAACGCCTATCCATATGACCGCACATCCGCACCGCGTGGTTGACGGCGTCATTTGCTTGGATCGACTCGTGAACCTTCTCGTAATCCACTGGTGAGGCATCCCTCAGATCGCCCGTAATGGACCGGATCCGCTCGCAGCTTTCAAGCATGTCATCAAGCATCCGAGGCAACAGGGACTTCATCTCATCATAAGGCAACCCCCCCAGCAGGCCCCCTCCCTGTTGTTTGAAATGCGACTCCAGAACGGGCATCACATCGGCAAGCGCATCGCGCAACAGGCTGGTGTTGAGCATGATGTTGTTGACCGGGTTGTTGATCTCATGCGCCACGCCCGCCACCATCACCCCCAGTGCTGCCAGCTTATCGGCCTGCATTAACTGCCGCTGCCGGTCTCTCGCAATCTGCATGGCGTCCAACACCCCGATATGCGAGGCCAGTCGATCAGCCAGATCGTTCAACAGGCTGCGTTCATCCGCCGTCAATCGCAACGCGGGCTGGCAGACAAGCCGGCCGATCCGAACCTCTCCACGCACCTGTTCACCAGACGTGATCTTAAAGACCTCCTCGGTAATCATTCCGTTACCATCCGTCGACTCGATACAATCGCCGATCGCAATATGAACACAGGGCGGGAATGGACGATCAACAGCTTTGGCGAAAACCGGCAACAGGGCATTGGATATCCGCCAGTCATGCCGTTCCAACCGGTCAAGCACGCGGGACATTTCATACAGGCATTCGAGATGCCGGTTTTTGGTCATCAATTCACGGGTCCGGCTCAGCAAGGCATCAATCTGCTGGTACCGTTCTGCACGGTTGTTGTCATACTGTGCAACCGCCGCCCCCACGGCCTTACGGATCTCGGCCGGTGAACAGGGCTTCGTCAGGTACCGGAAAACCCCTCCCGCATTCACGGCGTCGGCAGCGCTAGCGACATCCTTCGCCCCCGTCAAGAGTATGCAAATGGTGTCAGGCGCATGCTTCCGCACATGCCCGAGAAACGCCACCCCCCCCATGCCCGGCATATACAAATCGGAAACCACAGCCGCAAACGGTCCCCTGTCCGCAAGCGCGGCAAGTCCATCCTCCCCGCTGGCGACAACCTCCACCTGATAATCATGCCGCAAGCTCAATGCCACTACCTTGCGCACGGAAGGCTCATCATCAACACAGAGAACACGCGCCTTCCCCGCCACCCACGACTCGTCATCAGCAATCTTTACCGCCCGATTCATTCGCTTCCCCCAGCTCGCGACAGTAATCGTCATACACATCCGGATAATACTTCTTCATGCATACCGGGCAGAGACCGTGGCTGAACTCGGCATCGCTATGGTCCCGCACATAAACCTCGACTTGATTCCAGTATCCCTGGTCATCGCGTATGCTTTTGCAACTGGCACAGATGGGAATGATACCGCGCAGCGTCCGAATCTCGGAAAGCGCCTGCGAGAGTTCGTTGTTCTTGTCCAGCAATTTCTGCTGCACGTCCACCATGCGCCGCCCCACCGCCACCCGTGTCAGGAGTTCATCCGAATCAAACGGCTTCATCACATAATCATTGGCACCGGAATCCAGCCCGATAATAATTTCCCGTTTATCCGTCTTGCCTGTTACCATGAGGATATACGGTTGCAGTTCGAGGGGTGCCGCCCGGGTATGCCGCAACACATCGATCCCATCCATCCGGGGCATCACCCAATCCAGAATGACCAGGCGGGGGGCATCAGGCGTTTGCAGAATGTCCCAGGCCCCTGCGCCATCCACGGCCTCCTGGACCGTGTAGCCCGCTTTCGTCAGAACCGCCCCGAGCATGAAACGGGTTGTCGGGTCGTCGTCTGCAACCAATATACGCATAATCTCACCTGCAACTTCACTGTTTTGGCTCCATTCAAAAGTCTCACCCTGCATCATCCGGGCCGCCCCCGGGCCGGGGCTAACCTGGAAACAGGCATCAATCGGCAAAACCGAGCCGGTGTATTTCCGCAAGGAAAACGGCCTTGTGTATTGGTTTTGTCAGATAACCGTCACAGATACTGTAATATGCCTTGGACACGTTCTTGATATCACTCAATGCCGTCGTCATGATGATTTTGGCGGCCTGCTCAAGCGGCAGCTCGAATTCCTTTTCAAGCTTCCGGATCTGCTTCAGGGCCTCCTGCCCATCCATTTCCGGCATCATGATATCCAGACAGATCAGCTCGTAGGGTTCCTCCTCCTCCAGGGCGCGGCGGACTGCCTCAACGGCCTCCCACCCCTGAACCGCCACATGCGCGGTCCCGAAATCCTTGAGCAATTCCTGCAACAGCAATCGGCTGGTCAAATCATCTTCTGCAATCAGTGCTTTCATAACGTATATTCCCTTCGTCTAGCTAAGATAACCAAAGCCGGTTTACAGGACAAGGGATTTCATCGCCCTGCAAATACACGCCAGGAAAATGCGATTCCAAGCAGACTAAAATCCCCCGACAACAAAAACAGATTGGTAACTGAAGAAGAATAGAATCGAACATCCAACAACCAACGCCCAACATCCAACGCCCAAGTTTGGGAGCCTTTCCTTGGATTGTTGGGCGGTGGATGTTGGTTGTGGGGGCGTTAAAATGAATTGAAGTTATAGGTAAAGCCCGCGAGTCGGCTAAGCCGGCTCATCCGCAACCGCCTGACGGACTTGATAAAAGGCCGCATCCAATGCCTCCAGGTGCGATTCCACTTCGTCCAATCCCCCCTGTTTGGCCCGCTGTTCCAGTTCAAGCGCCAGGCCCCGCATCACCTCGCACCCCATATTGGCCGCCGCCCCCTTGATCTTGTGCGCCTGACGCTCGACGGTTGACGCATCCCCCACGGCCAAGGCCTCCCGCAGCAACATGATCTGTTTCGGCATGTCATCCAGAAACCCCTCGATCAGCACACAGACCAGATCCGTGTCCCCCATGATCCGGTCCAGCATCCCCGCCCGGTCCCAGACCACAGGAGAGACTACAGACGCTTGGGGAGAGACGGAAGACTGAAGACCAAAGACTGAAGACTGATCACCCGGCTTCGCCGGTATGGAAACATCTTCCGTCTTCTGTCTTTGGTCTTCCGTCTTCTGCCTACCGCATCCCGGCAGCCAACGCGCCAGCACGGCGGCCAGTGCTTTGGCGGAAGTCGGCTTGGTCACGTAGTCGTCCATCCCCGCTTCCAGACATCTCGCCCGATCACCCTGCATCGCATGCGCCGTCATAGCGATGATGGGGATGCGTTCGTGGTGCTTGGTGTTTCGTTCGTCGTTGCCCATGTCCACTTTCGACTCTCGACTCTCGACTTTCAAATCGCGGATTTGCCTTGTCGCGGTCAAGCCATCCATCTCGGGCATCTGGGCGTCCATGAGAACCAGGTCGTAGGGCTTGCGCGACAAGGCCTCGAGCACCTCGTTCCCGTCAGCGGCCAAATCAACATTGCTGATGCCCAGTTTCTTCAAAATCCCCAGTGCCACCGCGCGGTTGGTCGCATCATCCTCCGCCAGAAGGATCTGCGCGTCGCGCGAGCCAAAGACACCGGTCGTCAAAGATGCCTCCAGGCTGTCTTCTTCATTTGTTTCCGACGCCGTTACAGCGGATGCCACCTTCAACGACACCGTAAACCAGAATTCAGATCCCTTCCCCGCTTCCGTCTCCACCCCGATCTCGCCGCCCATCAGCTCCACCAACTGCTTGGAAATCGCCAGTCCCAAACCCGTTCCGCCATGTTTCCGCGTCATCGACCCATCCACCTGACTGAACTGCTGGAACAAGCGATCCTGCTTATCCTCCGGTATGCCAATGCCGGTGTCGGTCACGGAAAAACGCAGCCAAGTGGCGGGGGCAGCAGAGGGCGTTTTTTGACCTGATTGACCAGACTGACCTGGCTGACTGGTTTTTGCAACCCGCACGACCACTTCCCCTTGTTCGGTGAACTTGATTGCGTTGCCGACCAGATTAACCAGAATCTGGCGCAAGCGTACGGCATCTCCGGCAACGATGTCCGGCACGGCAGAATCAATCACGCATTTAAGCGCCACCCCTTTCTCATCGGCCTTGACTCGCAACATGCCGGCAAGCGCCTTGAGCATACCACGCACATTGAAATCGACCGTCTCCAGCTCAAGCTTGCCTGCCTCGATTTTCGAGAAATCCAGGATATCGTTGATGACCTTCAAAAGGACTTCACCGCTATGCTGCACGATCTCGGCATAGCGCCGCTGGTCGCCCGTCAACGGGGTATCCAGCAGCAGTTCGGTCATCCCGATCACCCCGTTCATGGGCGTGCGGATCTCGTGGCTCATATTCGCCAGGAATTCGGACTTTGCCATGCTGGCAAGCTCCGCCTGCAGGGCCATCTGATTGGCATGGGCCGTGGCCGCTTCCAATGCCCGATTGGTCTCGAGCAGTGCGTGCTCGGCTTTCCGTCGTATCAGCGCCTCACCGATATGCGCACTAATCCCTTCCAGCATTTCAATCATTTGCAGATCGAAACAGTTCGTACGCTGATCATTGAATTGCATCGTGCCCACAACTCTATTATCAACCTTGATCGGCACAATCGCCACAGACGCATACCCCTGATAGATGCAATTATTGCGTGGATGCAACCGGGGATCCTGCTCGGGCGGCATCTCAAGCAAGGTGTAGGAATTATTTGTCCAGAAACTCCCCCCTTCGGAGAAAAGCGTGCTGGCCGGGTTCGTCTTGCCGGAGATAACCAGGCCGCAGGTACATTGCAGGCAGACGTTACCATCCTGATCCAGGCAAGCGACCCCCTTTTCATCGCGATCAATCAAGGTATTTTCAATCTGCATGAACTCTTCTGAAAACCCTTCCTGGACGCAATAAGGGAAATCGGCCCCCTCTTGCAGGCGAATCCCGGCCGCCGCAACCCCTGCCAATGGCTTCACGATGGCAAGGATATCCTGAAGACTCGCCTTCAGGTCGCCCGGCTTGTTAAGAATTTCCAGAACGGCGGCTGTCGCATGCAGAGCCTCACTCCGCCATTTCCGACTGGTGATATCCTCCTTGATGGCCAAAAAGTTCGTGATCACTCCGGCCGCGTCTCGGATGGGCGAAATATGGGCTGTTTCCCAGTACAGGCTGCCATCCTTGCGCTTGTTATGAAACTCACCGTGCCATTCGCCGCCGGCCGTAATGGTGTCCCATAGATCCTTGTATACCTCAGCCGACAATGCACCTGAGTTCAAAATCCGCGGATTCTGCCCGATCAACTCTTCCGCAGGATACCCGGTGCTTTGACAAACGGCCGGATTGGCATACTGGATGTAACCGTCTAAGTCGGTAATTACAATACAGGAGGCACTCTGCTCGACTGCTCGACGAAACTTGATCAACTCATCTTCGGTCCGTTTCCGCTCGGTAATGTCGATATGGCAACCAACCATGCGGCTCGGTGCGCCGTCCTCGGCCCATTCGATGACCCGACCTGCGCAGATGACACAGACGACGGAACCGTCCTTGTGCCGATAGCGAATCTCGTTGTAGAAAGGTTCGCGTCCGTGGCTCTTGACGTGCCGATCAAAACACTCAAACACTCCGGGTAAATCCTCTTGAAAAACGATCTTCTGCCAGGCCTCGGGCGAACTCTCCATTTCGTGATCTTCATAACCGAACATCCGCTTGAAGGTCGGACTGAGGTATTCGACGTTCTCCACCAAATTCCAGTCCCAGTAACCAGAGAGCGTGGATTCCATAATGTCCCTGAGAACCGTCTCGCTCTTCCGCAAAGCCTCCCGCTGCCGGTACTCCTCGGTCACATCGCGAAAAACCAGCACCGCGCCTTTCACATCACCCGATTCGCCACGGATCGGGGCGCAACTGTCGGCGATCTGGTATTCGGTGCCATCCTTGGCAATCAAGACCGTATGATTGGCCAAGCCAACTGTGATCCCCTCGTGCAAGACCTTGTACACCGGATTCAAAACCGTTGCACGCGAATCGGCACGAACAATCCGGAAGACCATCGAAACGGCTTGTCCGACAGCTTCGGCGGTAGTCCAACCGGTTAGCACCTCGGACGCACGGTTAAGGCTCGTCACGTTCCCCATGGCATCGCAGGCAATCACACCATCGCCGATCGAACGCAGAGTGGAAGCGAGATGCTCCTCGCTTTCGCGCAGTGCTGTGGTTCTTTTCTGCACAAGTTTCCGAAGGCTTGAAATCCAGACCGCCGCCAGTCCGGCGAGCAGCAATATAATCGCCGCCGCGACTAGAAGCATATCCCGGATCCGTCGCCAGTTCATTACCGGGTCATAGGGCGCAAGCCATTCGTTGTAGATACGGCGATACTCGCCGGTGTTCTTGAGGTTGAGAAGGCCGGCATTGATCTGGGCGAGCAGTGCCCGCTGCCCGTGGGGAACGGCGAAGCAGTAGTCGGTGACAAAGAGCTTCGGCTCGACGGCAACCAGATCATCCCAGCCATTTTGCTGGATCAGGACCCCGCACTGGACTTGTGCCCCGAGCGAGAAGTCAACCTTACCTTCGGCCAGCAGCCCGAGTGCCTCCTGCGGCGAGGAGGTAACGGTCAAGCGGTTAGTGATGCCCTTCTCCACCAGCCAGTCATGCGACAAATCGCCGTCCTGAACCGAAAGCCGCACATTTTTCAAACCCTCCACCCCCGGCCAGGGCGGCGAGTTTTTTCCGGCAAATACCGCCTGTGCGGAATACGCGACAGGCACCGAAAATTCCATCGTCCGTTCACGTTCCTTCGAATAGAGCATGGCCGAGATATCCAGCGCCCCCGCGCCTGCCCTGCGCCGGACCTCGCTCCACGGCAACAGTTCAAAATCGATATCAACGCCGATCTCCCGTGCAAGCACCTTCGCCAGTTCAATATTGAAGCCGGTGGGAGTTCCGTTTTTGTCGAGGAACTCATAAGGGGGATAGGCCTGGTCGCTGACATACAGCAGAACGCGGGAGACGGCTGTGTCGTATTCAGCCGTTACCAGCCATTTCCGCTTGATCTGTTGCAGGGCTCCGTCGGCAACGGCCAGGGCCAGACCTTCATTCAGAACCGCAAGCAGATCCTTTTTCCCCTCCTCAACGGCAAAGCAGAAATCCTGTTTGAATTCTTCGGTTGGCTTGCCCACAACCCGCACATTCCGGATGCCGAGGCTTCCAAGCAGGGAAACCCCCATCAGCTTCTGCGCGATCACGGCATCGGCCTCGCCGTTTGACAACATCCTGAAGGCCTGCTCAAAGGTCGTGGTACCCACCACATCGTCTGAAAGTTTATTGCGCAACACGAATTCTTCCGCGTTATCCCCCTTCATGACAGCAATCCGCTTGCCCGGCAAGTCGCCAAGCCCTCTGATTCGCGTATCGTCTTCACGCACGAACAGTGCCCCGTGAAGCGTCAGGTAGGGAATCGTAAAGTCGTAGACCGCTTCCCGCTCGGGTGTACGCCCGACCAGCGGAAGGACATCCAGTTCGCCTGCGGCCAGTTCATCCTTCAGTTGAGCCCAGGGTGCCGCCTTGAAGACAACCTCGCGCCCCATTCGCTCAACGACCGCTTTTAACAACTCAACGGCGAAACCGTCGACATCGCCATTCGGGCCGACAAACGAAAGCGGCGGGTAATCCGGCTCGCTCGCCGACCGCAGCACCTGCCCAGTCACGGGCGAGGCTATAAGCAACAGCCAGGCAAGGATCGTGAGTTTGGCGAAACAATTCATAAGGCAGCTCCATGACATCAGAAAAAAAACCATGCTATAGAACACCTCATCCAATTTCAAGATTGTTCGGAACGCAATACGCCCTGCTGGAGGCGGCAGCACCTGCTCAAGGGCGCAAACCCGATGACGCCGTATCCGTATACCGGTGCTGGATCTTGTGGTTTGATGCTCACTCGTGGATGCCGAGCGGGTTCTGCTGCATTCCCCAATGCAACGGGGTCGCTGAATTGATGACCCCCTTATTTTGCAACGCGGGTTTAACGGGAAGTGGAATCTTTTACGACCTGCAACGCGTCTACGGGGTGCCGAGATGGCGGTCGGGGCCTGTTAGAAAGTGGAGCAGGAGACGAGGATCGAACTCGCGACGTTCAGCTTGGGAAGCTGAC
>JFJP01024649.1_pt1 | contig 12955 bp, 12 predicted proteins | sample 431651 | NCBI WGS metagenome assembly JFJP01 (sample SAMN02602958, study PRJNA72255) | Microbial mat metagenome, whole genome shotgun sequencing project. | biome: fresh water; feature: sink hole; material: water; isolation source: purple microbial (photo- and chemosynthetic) mats found in... | reverse complement strand
AGCGGAGGGTAAATAAATCCAAAGAGATTGTTTTCAGATTTAATATCGGAAGGTACTCAGTCATGCAGAACTACTCGAGCACACAACCTTACACTACCTCGACATCGACCGCTTCGAGGCCAGGTACGACCACCCAAGGAGCGACTGCTTATCCTAGCGGTGGATCTTCTTACACGACTGGCACTTCGAGGTAACCGCTCATCACACAGCTACACTCCTCAGTATGGAGCGACCAGCGGATCGACTGCAGGCACGACCTACAAGCAAGGAGACTTCGGCGGCCTCAACAGCACGATCTCGAACCTCAGAAGCACCCCTTCGACTGGCACGACTTCAACCTCGCAGACCACCACGCCTTCTTGGAACTCAGCCACGACCACGAACTACGGCGGCAGTGCTTCTGGAAACACCTACTCCGGCAGCTACCAGCCGAGCAGCCTCGGAACCACCCAAAGCTACGGCTCCAGCACAACCACAACTGCAGGCACCACTAACTACGGTGGCGCAACCACGAGCTACTCCCCCTCGACCACCACCGCGACGACCGGCTACACCTCCACCGGCCTGACCTCCACCAACACCTACGGCAACTCGTATGCAGCTGCAGGCAACACCTACTCCTCGGGCACCACTTACACCCCTTCTTCGACCACCTACTCCTCGGGCACCACTTACACCCCCTCAAAGGCCACCACTTCGGGTGCCACCTACTCGCAGGGCACCACAGGCACCTCTTACACCCCTTCTTCGACCACCAACTATCTGCAAGCCACCGGAACAGGCTCCTACTCCACCTCGACACCCAGCGGCACCAGCTCATACCAGATCGGATCGACGACCGCAGGCACCACCATCGGATCCTCGACCAACACCAGCAGCAGCTACCCGACCTCCAGCTACACCGGCAACTACACCCCCTCGACCTCGTACTCCTCCAACACCACCTCGACACCCATCACCTCGTACCAGCCTTCATCCACCGGCACCACTTCGTACACTTCAGGGACATACACGGGTCAGACCACCACCAACAGCTACGGCACCACGACGACTGCGACCACGGGCAACAACACCTACACCAGTCCCTTCCTCAAAGCCGCCACTCCCTCCACAGTTGCAGCAACCGGCAACTACACCAGTCTCTCGACCACCCAAGCTTCCCCCTCGACCACCCTCGGATCATCCTACACCGCCAACAACACCTACGGCTCCACCTACCCCACCACCAGCTACGGCAGCAGCACCACCGTCCCCGCCACCACTGAGCCGACCAGAACCGCCGCCTTCTCCGGAGCCTCACCACTGACCTACGGCAGCACCACTGCTCAACCCTCCACCAACCCCTTCTCCACACCCATCGGTGCAGAGCCATCCAAGATCACCCCGCTGCTGCCTGCCTCGCAGTCCGGAGCCACCACCACTCAGCCGACCCAGCAGTACCAGGGACCCTTGACCGGTACCCCAGCCCAGCAGCCTGCAGCAGTCGAAGAAGACGACGAAGACGACGACGAGGACGACCTCGAAGACAGGAGGTTCACCCCCGACTCCGCTCGCACTCTCGCCAGAATCCTCTTCTCCCGCTACGACGAGAACAGGTCTGGCTACCTCAACTCGGAAGAGACTGCCCAGCTCATCTCGGACTTCTACCTCTCGCTGAACATCCTGCACCAGTCCACGAGACAAGAAGGCCTCGACTTCATGGTCGCCAACGACGCGAACAACGACAGCACCTTCTCCGTGGAAGACTTCGAGAACATCTTCGTGCACCACCTCTCCACAGGCGACACCGAACACCAGTCGGGCTACAAACTCTTCAGCGACAAGAAGATCAAGAGAGTCATGCAAGACACCTACGGTCCCCAGGCCGAAGAGCCCAAGCACGCAGCAGCCGCCACCAATTAACCGCTTCATATGGCTCACTCTAAACTAATTCAATCACCATATGAATCATGTGCTTACTTCTCGCGCTGTTTGACCAGTCGGATCTGTTCGCGCACTCGCAGCATCTCGCTTTCCGAACTGCTCGACTCGCTGCGGAGAGATGCTCGCTCTCGAGACCGGCCTGATGGGGAGACCTGCTTTTTGGACTGCTGGAAGTCTGCGTCTTCTATCGCTTCGAGGTAGCTGAGGTTCGAGTTTTTGCGCTGTGGTTTGGTGAGGTCTTTGGGGGTCTTTCTTTCTTTGTCTCTCTTCTTCTTCTTGTGGTCTGGTGTCTCTGGAGTGGAGGGTCTGGGTCAAGGGGGGCTACCGGTCGCTGGAGCTGGAGTCTCTTCGCCTCTTCTTGCTCTTGTCAGTCTTGTAGTGTTTGGAGCGGTGCTTGGTGTCTTTCGAAGACTTGTGCTTGCTTTTCTTCTGCTCTCTCGACCTGCTGCGCCTGCTTTTGGACTTGTCTCTTTTCTTTTTTTTGTCTCTATCCTTCGCTTCGGGTTTCTCCGCTTCTCTCGATCTCGAGTCGCGGTGCTTGGTGATTCTGTCCAAAGCTCTGTTCAGAATCTGACGGTCAGTAAGTTTGTACATCAGATCGAAGTTGGTCTCGAAAGAGTAGTCTTTGGTTTTCTTTTTTGTGGCTGCTGCTTCGAGAGTCCTTTTGCACTCGAGGATGGATGAGAGTGGGACACAGCTGACCTCGTAGATCGCTTTGGCTGCTTCGGAGACCAGTTCGAAGGAGTATTCGGACAGAACCCACCAGGGCAGTCTGATCATGGGCAGTCCCGTCACTCGGTAGGCCAGGTAGATCGCTGCGGCGGCGAGGAGTTCGGGAGGATAGCAGATGGGTGCGGTGCTGAGGTATGCGTCGTTGGCGAAGTTCCAGGCAGTCTGTCCGAGCTCTTTCTCGCACTTGAGCGTCTTGATGAAGAAGAGCAGGAACTTGTGCGGAGAGTTCGCGAGTCTTTGGATCTCGTAGCCTAGCTCGTAGAGGATGTTCACTTCCATGTCGATCACTGCGGACTTCGCTCGTCTGAAGGTCTCCGAGTTCTGGTCCATGCACAAGCCGTCTAACTCTGTCGTCGTCTCGCGCTGCTTCAGATCAGGAGTACCTTGAAGCAGATTTGGAAGGCTTGGATGATCTTGCGCATGAATCGTTGTAGGTCCGTCAGCTTGCAGGAGAGCAGCAGACTGGCTGCACAGACTTCTTTCAAATCGTAGACGAGGAAGGAGACCCTGAGCTAAGTCAAGTCTACTGGAAGTAGAATCGTTGGTAGATGGACTGTGCAATGACGATGGCATCATTCGGGATTTCGAGCATGACGCCTACTTTTCTGATCGCAGCAGATCCGAAGACGCGCAGACTGGTCTCGTCGGACCTGCTCATGCCTTCGGTGACGGAGAAGGGCACAGCAGCAGGCGACAGGTACATGTTGGTCCTCACGTTGGTGAACTCGTGGTCCGAGCAGGTCTGGGGGTTCTTGTCGAAGTAGAGGTGGTCCAGAGAGGTGATTGGATTGGTCGAGCTCTCTTCCTTCGCGATTTCGAGCAGCCGCTGCATACTGGAGTCGGCTTTCTGGCTCATTTGGGTGAGGTGAGGTGAATAATTATGATTAGAAGTTTGCTCCTAAAGACAGTCAGAGAGGGCAGACGGCTGGTCAGGATGCAGGTCTGCAGGAGCTTCGCCGCAGACGAAGACTCTACCGCCTCTGAGCGGGCATCTCGAGAGCCCCAGCCGCAAGCGTCGATGTTCGAGGTCGGAAACGAGTCTCGAGAAGAGCACCTGACTGAGCAAGAGATGTTCACCTACAAAGAGAAGAGCTTCATCGACCAGGTCCGTCTGCACATGTTCGGAGGCAAAGGAGGCATGGGCTGCGTCAGCTTCGAGCAAACCCGGATCGGCCTCAAAGGCAAGCCGTCTGGCGGCAGCGGCGGCGACGGCGGGGCAGTCTGGGTCCGCGCGAACATCGAAGAACCTGACCTGAGCTACATCCGGTCCAAGGTACTTTCCGGCTGAGAAGCACATCCGAGGTAACCAGGGCAAGCCCGGCAAGGGCGACGGTCGCAACGGCAAGAACGGCAGCGACCTGCACTACTCGGTCCCGGTTGGCACCGTGGTCTACGAGCTGATCAAGAAGACTCCCGAGCAGCTCGCCGCCACGCCGATAAACCCCAAGCACAAGACGGCGCTGGACTACTACAAGCGCGAGTTCGTGGCAGACCTCTCCTCCAAGAACGACGATGTGCGCGTCGTCCGCGGCGGCAGAGGCGGCAAAGGCAACATGCACGACAACATGATCAAAGAGCGACTGCCCGGCACCGAAGGCGAGGAGAAGCTCATCCTCTTCGAACTCAAGATCATCGCAGACATCGGCTTCGTCGGCATGCCCAACGCAGGCAAGTCCACCCTGCTCGCCGCCCTCACCCGCTGCAAACCCAAGATCGCTCCCTACGCCTTCACCACGCTCTCGCCCAACCTCGGTACCTTCCGACTCAACAGGCAAGCTCCGCTTCATCGACGACAAAAGCATCACCCTCGCAGACATCCCCGGCCTCATCGAAGACTCCTCCAGGAACAAAGGCCTCGGCTTCGAGTTCCTCCGACACGTCGAGAAGACCAAGTCCATCTGCTTCGTCATCGACATGAGCGGTCTCCACGAGAAGTCTCCCTGGGACCAGTTCACCATCCTCCAGAGAGAACTCGGCACCTACTCTCCGCACCTGCTCGCCAAAAGCATCATCATCGCGGGAAACAAAAGCGACATCAAAGGCGCCTTCCTCAACTACGAAGAGTTCAAGCAACGCACCGGCCTCGACCCCATCATGGTCAGCGCCAAAGAAAGCGAGGGACTGGAACACCTGGTGCTCAAGATGCGAGAAGTCGTCATCGACGCCCCCACAGAGCAGCAGACAGACGCCTCAAGCGAACAGCAGTAGCTCTCTCGCAGCGGATATCTAATTAATCGACCCAGACTATATAATGGATAACAACCCTGACCTGGCCATTGTCGACAAATCGCCTTCCAAACAAGACAACATATTCAACCCCAAGAAGTCCAACACCTTCTGGGTGCTGCTCAAAGACAAAGCGAACGAAGTGCCGACCTACAAAAAGCAGTTGGCCAGCGACTACCTCTACCGCATCTCTCTCTCCACGGGCAAAGAACAGCTCATCAAGTGCTTCTTCGAACTCAACGACAGCTTCTTGTTCTGCTACAAGGTACGCCGCGCTCACCAGGAATCCACCAAAGCACTGGTTGCTTACCTCGACCTGGAGTACGCCAAGATCAAAGAGATCACCCAGGTGATGAACAACACCACCTACTACGGCATCAGAATCATCAAGGCGAAGAACTACGAAGACGTGTTGTCCGAAGACGAGAAGCTCATCCAGAAGTGGTTCGAGCTCTTCAAGCGCTACTGCATCCTCTCGCAGTTCGGCATGGCCTACGAAAACGTCAAGGTGCTGGGACAAGGCAACTTCGCGAAGGTCTTTTTGGTGAAGCGCAAGTCCGACGGCCACATGCTGGCCGCGAAGGTGTTCGACAAGAAGGCGATCTCGAGCGACGAGATGGAGAAGAAGTGTCTGATCTACGAAGTCAACACGCTGCGGTCGCTCGAAAACCCCAACCTCATTCAACTCGTCGAGCTCTACGAGGGCCAGAACTACGTCTACTGCGTGACCGAAGCCTACATGGGCGGACACCTGCTGCAGAAGATCCTCAAGAAACCCAACGGCCGCTTCTCCGAGAAAGACTCTCTCGAAATCATGTACCGCATCCTCCGCGCGCTCTCGTACCTCGAAGCGAGAGACGTCATCCACCGCGACCTCAAGCCAGAAAACATCATCTTCAGGAACAACGAAGACCCCTATGAAGTAGTCATCGTCGACTTCGGCTTCGCGACCAAAGTCGAAGACTACAAAAACCTCTTCACTCGCTGCGGCACGCCGGGCTACGTGGCTCCCGAGGTCTTGAACGACTTCCCCTACAACACCAAAGCAGACGTCTTCAGTGCAGGCATCATCTTCTATATTCTGTAGACCCTGCTCACACAGACTCACCGGCTGCGCCCCCTTCTACGGCGACGACTACGACGACGTGGTCGACAAGAACCTCAAGGCCGACCTGAACTTCAACTTCGAAGAAATCGGCCTCAAGTTCGACCCCGACACCATGGACCTGCTCAAGTCGCTGCTGAAGAAAATGCCCAAGTCGAGGACATCCGCATCCGAAGCACTCAACCACTCGGCCTTCAAAGTGATCCAGTCGATGCAGGTCGCAGAAGAAGACCAGATCCTGGAGAACTCGGGCATCCAGAACCTCAAAGAGTTCCACGAGAAGTACGCCTCGCTCACGCAGGTACAAGTTCAACATCAAGAAGTTCCCCAAAGTCGAGAACAAGATCCCCGACAACATCGCAGACCTCAACACCCCGATGCTTGCCGCTGACCACCGAGTCATCAAGCAGGTCAAGCCCATGGCCGGAGCCAACGCCGGCCTCACCCCGATGCTCATGGGCAGAACGCTCGATAAAGACTCTGCAGCAAAAACGGCTTTCGACAACCTCATCAAAAAGCCCAACTTGCGCGAAATCAGAGAAGAGAGAGAAGAAGCTGAAGCTGCCGAAGCAAGGAACGCGAAGGCGACGAACAGCAAAGCAACTGCTGCCAAGAACGTGTTGAAGGGTTTGTAACACACCTGCTGCTGCTGTCAAATAGGTTAATTTGCTGTCCACATTAAGTCGCTGAATCTTCGCGCCATTCGTTTTCAAACCGCTCGACCCCAGACCTCTCTGCTGCTGCTCTTCGATGCCGCTGTCGTGAGGTGCTCGAGGCAGTCTTCGCATGCGCTTCTCGAAGATCGCTCATCGAGAGAGAGACTCCTCGCTGGTGCTGAGCTGTGTGAGTCGTGCGATCATCGCTGGCTGCTTGTCGTTGCTGATCGTGGTGGCCGTCGCTGTTGCATGTCTCGCAGTTCTCGCTCAAGCCTGCCATCCGCAGCGGTCGACTGGAGCCCTGCTTCGCTGCTTCGCTGCTTCGTCTGCCACTCGCAGAGTATCTTCTCTCCTGTCGGTCCTCGACCGGCCTCAAAGGCCTCCGAATTAGTTGAACTTCTGCCTCAATTGGACAGTCATCAAATTTAATAATAAAAGCTGATAGTATGCAAGCGACTGTTTCGAGCCCGCAGACAGTCTCCCGCCGATACTCCTCGTTGGCAGATGGGATGCCTCGTCTGATACCAGCAGCCACAGCGAAAGCTGCGACGCGACTATCAGCCTTGAGAAAAGTTATCAAATAGTAAGAATAGAGTTCATTTCGGTAGACCGGTATAAGATCCTCTTAAACCTAATTGCCTGTCCACTCAATAAGCGAAACAACACAAAAGAGTGACCGACTGCAGCCACGCACTCTCGTCTCCCCTGCGAGTCGCTCCGATGCTCGCGGGGAAAACACCCCCACCCTCGAGAGCGGCTCTTCGGGAGCGCTTAATATCGGCCGATTGCAAAGACTGTTTTTAAGTTACACTCTGCTGAATAATATTACTAAGTTCAGCCGAAATGGATACCAACGTGTTCACGTATATGCAGAAGCGGTCGGCTTTCGGAAAGCAGACGAAGTTCACCGACTCGAAAAGCGTCTACGAGCTGCTCACCTGGCCAGTGGAAGCCTGGGACGAGCAAAATAAGTTTCTGAAGGAGAATCCTCACGAAAAGCGCAACCCGAACTTTATGACTTTGAGCAACATCCCCGAGATGAGCGAGAACATCGTATCCGCTGGTCACACAGGTGAACACCGAGCGAGTGAACATGGACTCGAAGAAGATGTTCCACTACGAAGGCGGCTGGCCGCTCGAGGTCGACATCACCGAAGACAAGTCGCGCCAAGGCTACATCAAGAAGCGGCTGGAGAAAACGATCGAAGGCCAGGACATCTTCACCGAGCCCTGCCGTCGCATGTGCAAGAACGTCAAAGAGATCATCAAGATGAACAACCAGATCGACATGTTCGAAGAGTACTTCGAAGGCGAGGTGCCGAACCACAACATCGAAAAGCTCTCCGTCAAGACCTCCATGCTCTTCAAAGACCCCGAGAAAGAGAACAAGCGGCAGATCAACCGCATCTCCTGGCACCCGGACGGCCCGCACAAACTCGCAGGCGCCTACTGCATCATGCGCTTCCAGAAGCAGCCCGCAGACATGAGCTTCAAGGTAGCCTCTCGCTCACCAGTCCTACGTCTGGGACATCAAGAGCCCCAACAGTCCGTGCTACACCATCAACCCTCCGTCGCCCATCGTCTCGCTGGCCTACAACCACAAGCAAACCGACGAAATCGCTTTCGGCTGCTACAACGGAAGAGTCGGCTTCCTCGACGTCCGCACGCACAACAAAGTGACCATGTCCGACGTCGAGTTCTCTCACCACGAACCAGTCGTCGACCTCATCTGGCTCTCCAGCAAGCTCAACAACGAGTTCGTCACCTGCTCGACCGACGGACAAGTCTGCTGGTGGGACATCAAGAAGTTCAACAAACCCATCGACAAGCTCTACGTCTGCGAGACAGACTCGACCAAAGGCGAAGACGGCATCCCCCACAACCTCATCGGAGGCACCTGCCTCGAGTACATCCCCGACCACGGCCCCAAGTACCTGATGGGCACGGAGAAAGGCTCCATCATGCTGGCCACGAAGAAGCCCAAGAAGAACGCAGAGCTCAACTTCAACCTTTCGTACGGCCTGCAGATCGGCAGACACCTCGGTCCGATCTACTCCATCAAGAGAAACCCGGTCGAGTACAAGTACTTCCTCAGCGTCGGAGACTGGAGCGTCAGCGTAGCCTCTCCTCACTCAGGTCTGGGAAGAAGACATGAAGACGCCCATCATGAAGACCCGCTACCACTCCTCCTACCTCACCGACGGCTGCTGGGCCCCCCAGCGACCCGGCGTCTTCTTCGTGACCAGGAAAGACGGCTGGATGGACATCTGGGACTTCTACTACAGACAGAACGAAGTCGCCTTCTCCCACAAAGTCTCCAACTCGGCTCTCACCACCATCAAGCTCAACACCGTCACTGGTGTCTCCCAGATCGGTGTCACCCACGCAGACATCGGCAAGTACGCAGCCATCGGAGACAGCAACGGCACCATCACTCTCCTCGAGCTCTGCACTTCGCTCTACAAAACCCAGTCCAACGAAAGAGAAACACTCAATGACATCTTCCAGCGAGAGAAGAGAAGAGAGGAACACCTCAAAACCCAGCGACAGCAACTCGACATCAAGCGCAGAAACGCTGCAAAAGAAAAAGAGCGACTCGAGAAGGAAGCAGAGGCTGCCAAGAACTTCGACTTGGAGAAGCAGATGAAGGACATCGAAGACAAGTTCGAAACCAGCTTGAAGAAGGCTGCAGAAGACCTCTACAAGGTCTACCTCAACGAAGACGACATGACCAAGCTGCTCACCGAGCGACTCACCTACGGCAAAGAGAAGAAGGCTGTCAAAGACCTCGACCAAGCCCAGCACGTCACCAGAGTCAAAGCGACCCTCCCCGCAGACTACGAGAAAAAAGCCGCAGCCCTCACCGTCTCGATTCCGAACTACATCCCGCCTGTCAAACACTCAGGCACCTCGTGCTTCATCCCCACCGCGAAAGACACCGTCGTCGCCTCAGTGATCCGCATGCTCGACAACGGCAAGAGCACCACGAAAGTCGTCGAGTGGAAGTACACCACTAAAGATGCAGTCGAGAAAGAAATCGCTGGCTTCGACGCAGAGGTCAGCTGGGACGCGAAGATCAAAGGAAAGTCGCCCGTGCAGATCGAAGAGATGCTCTACCTCTTCCAAGACTTCAAAGGCAACTTCGTCGGCTTCGACAAGTCTGGCTACATCGTGCACATCGAGTTCGACAAGACCACCAGTGCTTTCAAAGGCGCCAAAGTCATCGGAGAGTGCCACCTGCCGAGCAAGAACGGCGGTGCAGCGATCAGCACCGACCTCAAGCACATCTTCTTCATCGACAAAGAAGACGCTTCGAGGATCTGGAGACAGAGTCTCGAGAGCGGCGAGAAGAAAGCTTTCTTGGGAGTGACGGACGACCAAGTGAACGAGATCTGCGGCTTCCTGCTGGTCAACCAAGAGACGCTCTTCGTGAGCTTCAACAACAGCAAAGTCTGCAGATACGACATGGAAAAGAAAGAAGCAGAGAGAAGCGTGCAGCTCGAAGGAGTTCCGAACTTCATGTGCCACCACCTGAACCACATCGCCGTGGCCGGCAACCTGATCAACACCACAGGAGACACTTCGGACACTCAAGAGATCCTCGTGCTCGACCACGAACTCCGCGAGATCGCTCGCTTCACCCTCAAGCAGTTCGGCCAGGTCCAGTGGATGTCCATGCGAGTCAGCGTCAGCAAGACTCCCATCCTCCTCATCGGCTCCTCGACCAGACTCTCGCTCTTCAGAATCGGCAGCAAGTCGAACCTCGATAGACTGCCCATCGACATCGACCTCACGCAGGTGCGAGGCGAAGGAATCAACGCCTTCGCAGTCTTCAAAGACACGCTGTTCATCAGCGACAAAGAAGGCATGCTCATCTCGACGATCAAAGGCGACCTCGACGACCCTGACGAAATGGACAAGCTCGCGAACAAACTCGAAGAACAGGCAGACATCATCCGAGAGAAGGAAGACCAGCAAGTCTCCGAGCGAGACAAGAAGAGAAAGGAAGACATGGCGCAGAAGGAAGCCGAAGAGAAGCTCAAGAAGGAACAGGAGGCTGCCCAGAAGAAGAAGAGAGAAGAAGAGCTGTCCAAAGAGATGAACCCGCTGAACCAAGTCGTCGGCTTCACCGAGAGCGTGCTGCTCTACCACAAGATCAACGGTAGTCCTCGCTCATGCAGGTCCTCGCTTCGACATGTTCATCGTCGAAGGAGACTACTTCTACACCATCACCGAAGAAGGACCGCTGCTGCAGATCAACAAGTTCCTCAGGTCCGACCAGAAGCTCACGCCGCAGATCCTCTACCAGTCCAGTAGGCCTTCCTCACGCAGAGTCCGAGAACTCCGGTCCGATCACTTTCTTCGAAGCGAACCCGAAGAACGACGTCGTCATCTACATGGCCGGCACGAAGATGTTCAAGTGCGAGAAGGGCAAGATCGACACGCTCTTCGAAAGCCACTCCAAACTACACAGAAGCGGCGACCACGTCATCGCGAAAGACAGCAAGACCGGCGACTACTACTTCTACAACTTCATGACCAACACAATGATCAGCGAGAAGGTCGAGCTGAACTTCCTGTCCATCTGGAGACACAACAACATCCTCGTCGCAGTCGGCGAAGACCACAAGCTGCACTACATCAGAGACGGCAAGTCCGAGAAGAGCGTCTCGGTCGAGTTCGACACCGACGCGCGCATCGTGCACTCCACAGACGTCTACTTCTACCTCATCGGAGCAGACAAGAACAACATGGGCAACATCGAAACCTACCTCAACGTCTATGACTACGACTTGAAGCTGGTCGAGACCAACAGGTTCAGCTTCTGGGGAACAGAGACCTTCATCATCACCAACTTCAACTTCTGTCCTTCTGCTGACGGAAAGACCACCTACGCCATCATCAGCCACCACGGCGCCAAAGCTCCGATCATCCTCAAGAAAACCAGCGACACCAAGTTCTCCCAGCCGAAGTTCCGCAACCCCCTCATCGCAGGCATCAGCAACTACAACGAGTTCCAGGTCTGCGGCAACGGCATCTTCTTCGGCACCGGAAGAAAGATCTACCAGATCGGACTGACCGAAGAAGACCTGCCCGAAGAGAAAGACGTCGCGATCAAGAGCGCGAAAGAGGCAGGCAACCTCGTGCTGACTGCGAAGTACAAAGACCGAGTCGGCCTGCTGAAGAAAGGTCTGATCCAGTCGAAAGAGATGGGCCAAGACATGGTGCTGACCAAGCTGACCGGTTCGCCCGAAAACCCAGAGGTGCTCTTCATCGCGAGGAACAACAAAGAAGAAGAGACCAAGATCCTCAAGTACAACTTCCAGGAACAGACCGAAACCACGGTCGTCAAGCAGGTCGACAAGCTGAACCGCAAAGGCCACCTGGTGGACATCTCGGTGAACAAAGAGCAGAAGATCAACGGCATCGACAACTACGGCTTCTACTTCTCCGAAGCAGACAACGACGTCATGGTCCTCACAGACCTCATGACCTACTCGCGCACCAGCACCATCAACCTCACCCGAAGCAGACAGCTCGCAGTCAACCACGCGCGCACTAAAGGCTACCTGGTCTCGGACGACAGCGACTCGGTCATCCAGGTGAACCTCTTCAAGCACAACGAGTACATCGGACTGCCGGGCAACTTGGCCGGCACTCTCGAGGTGAAGCTCAACAAGGTGGACCACTTGATCGGCCTCAAGCAGCAGGTGACCAAGCAGCGGGTGGAGTACCTGCTCTACAAGTACGACCTGGAGACCTTCAAGATGGAGGAAGAAGTCAACATGAACATCTCGCAGGGCTACCACGTCGAAGCGATCCGACTAGTCGACGACCTCAGGATACTCGTAGTCTGCACTCGTCGAGACGCCAGAGACGCCAGCAAAGGCTCCAGTTCGGACATGCTCTTCATCCTCTTCAACGAACACCTCGAACGCGAGTTCATGACCGGAGACGTCCCTGTGGGCAACACCTACTCGCAGCCGCGCATCATCGAAGTCATGACGACCCTCGAAGGCCTGCCGGTCATCCTCGTCTCCCGCAAAGGCACGCTCTTCGTCTTCGCCATCGACGGCGCCAGCACCCTCAAGCAGATCGACGCCATCACTTTCAGCGAGGCAGACGGTGCAGACGCGACGCTCGACTCTGCCTACTTCGCAGGAGAACACCTGTACCTCATCCGCAACAAGAACGTCCTGCACAAAATCAAATTCGAAGGAGCCTAACTCTAATCCAGAACTCTGTCTAACTTTCTTGTATAAGTCCGAGTCGGGGTTTGGGGTTTGGGGTTTGGGGTTTGGGGTTTGGGGTT
>JFJP01012309.1_pt1 | contig 12955 bp, 12 predicted proteins | sample 431651 | NCBI WGS metagenome assembly JFJP01 (sample SAMN02602958, study PRJNA72255) | Microbial mat metagenome, whole genome shotgun sequencing project. | biome: fresh water; feature: sink hole; material: water; isolation source: purple microbial (photo- and chemosynthetic) mats found in... | reverse complement strand
ATGATGCCGTCGCTTTCGTCTGTGATGCCGAGTTCCTTTTCGGAGCAGACCATCGAATATGAATCCACGCCGCGGATCTTGGCGCGTTTGAGCGTCGTCAGCACAAGTCCATCCGCGTGACCGTCGTAGATGACTGAGCCTTCTTTTGCATACGCCACCTTGATCGGCTTTTCGAGTCTGCCAGCGCCTTTCAAATGGAAAATGTTTGGCGCGCCCGTCAGAACCACTTGTTCCTGCTCTCCATCGAACAGGTCAAGCAGGGTGAGTTTATCTGCGTTGGGATGGTCTTTCACTTCGCGAATTTCAGCAACGACTATTTTTTCCTTGTTCCATGCAATGCCGTTGGTTTTGAATTCGTGCTTTTCGCCGTCTTTGTACGTGGGCATTTCGAGACCCGTATAAAGAATCTCATCCACTTCAAGACCCGCGAGAGTTAATTTACGGGCAATGTCTTCGACAGTCAGCCCGTCGAGGTTAATAAAATCTTTTAGCCAAGAAATAGGTAGTTTCATAATTTCCTCTTTGTATCAGGTAATCGGGTAATCAGGGAGTAGGTGATTAGGAATCAGGATAGTCGGTATTGATGATATAGGCTGGTAAATCTTCTCGGATTTGATGGTTTGCTCCAGGTTCAGATGCGCCGTGTTTGCTTTCTTTAAGAAAGGCAATATAACCACTTATCATTCTTCGCAATTCTACAATCTGGTCATTAAGCCGTTTATAGGTTTTATCGTCAAGGTAATCAAGTTTATATGCGAGAGTCAAATGACTAAAAGTTTCTTCGAGAGAACCTCGTGCAATGTAGCAAAAACGAACACTCTCTTGAAAATAAAACCTTCCATAGCCTTCAGCAATATTTGCTGGAATGCTTTGAGCCGAACGCCGTAACTGATCAACAAGCGACCATTTTTCCTGAACAGGTAATTTCGGCAGGATGGCTTTACAGACTTCAACAGCAAACGCCAGAGACTTTTGCCAAACCAGCAAAGTCTCCAAACCTTTGTCACCTGTCATAACCAATCTCCTTCTTCCTAATCACCTAATTCCTAAAACTGCTCCAAAAAGCGCGCATCGTTACCCCAGAAATAACGAATATCGTTGATCTTGTTTCTCAGCATCAACTGACGTTCTGGTCCCATGCCGAAGGCGAAGCCTGTGTAACGCTTGGGATCGTAACCGCCGTTTTGCAGAACATTTGGGTGAACCATGCCGCAGCCCAGAATTTCAAGCCAGCCCGAAGTCTTGCAGACCTGACATCCCTTGCCGCCGCAAACGAAACATTCAATATCCACCTCGGCAGACGGCTCTGTGAATGGGAAGTACGAAGCGCGGAATCTCACCCGCGCATCCTGCCCAAACATGCGCCGCGCAAAATCGGTCAGCGTGCCTTTCAGATCGGCGAATGTAATTCCTTCGCCAACAGCCAACCCTTCCACTTGATTGAATTGAATTTCAGAGCGCGCTGTGATCTGCTCGTAGCGGTAGCACATGCCCGGCAGCGCAATTCGAATCGGCGGCGGATTCTGCGGGTTGGTCGCAGAGGCTTCACGCATCGCGCGGATTTGCCCAGGCGATGTATGCGTCCGCATCAAAATGGGATTATCTTCGCGCCCTTCGGCTTCAATATAAAACGAATCCTGCATTTCACGCGCAGGGTGATGCAGTGGAAAGTTGAGCATTTGGAAGTTCATCTCATCGGTTTCAACTTCACGCGAGGTGTAAACCTGAAAACCCATCTCGGCAAGAATCGCCAGCACACTGCGAAGTTGTTGCGTGGCGGGATGCAATCTTCCAATGTGAACTTCGCGCCCAGGCAGGGTCACATCCAATTTTTCTTCTGCGAGAGATTTCGCCAGCGCGGCATTTTTCACCGCCTGAGATTTTTCCTCCAAAGCAGATTCCAACGCCACCTTGACCCGGTTCGCGGCCGCGCCGACAACTGGTTTCTCTTCCTTTGAGAGTTTCCCAAAACCGGCAAAGACCTGCATCAACGGCGAACTGCGTCCAGTATTTGCCACACGCCACGCATCCAAAGCAGCCTGGTCGGTAATGGGCGACAGACTCTCCAGCGCAGCTTTTTCGATTTCGTTCAGTTTTTCCAACATAAAGCCTCCATTTTCTGTAGAGGCGAAGCAATGCTTCACCCTTACGCGTAATACAAACAAAAACCTCCCGTCCACAAAAAAATGGGACGAGAGGGAGTTCTCGCGGTACCACCCAAATTCATCGCCCTGAGTGTAATTGAAGGGCAGATGCGCTTTGCGCCGACATTCATCGGCTTCCCAATAACGCAGGGAATGCGTCCCAAACTACTTACGTTCAACCTTCAACTCGTAACGTGTTAACCTGGGAGGCTCAAGAGGGAACTTCAACGGGGTTCGGACGAGCGCAATCTCAACGATTACCTTGCGCATCTCTGGCGGCTTCTGCCGGTTTACTTTCCTCTGTCACAGCCTTTATTTGATTAACGTAATTATCTGCGGAATCAAGGGGATGTCAAGGCTTGGAAATTTTTTGGGGCGCTGACCAGTTTTCGGGACGAGATGAAGGCGTTTCATTCCATAGCCAAAAAATCAGAGACATTGCTCCATCATTACTTATAAAGTGGGTGTATCATATTAGGCATGGAACCTATTACACAAGACCAACTGATTAATGAAGTTTTACATCACATTCAAACCGACCCGCATAAACGGGCTTCGGGACTTTCAGACTTTATTTTGGGCGCGCAGGATGGGCTGGTTAACGTGCTTGGCGTTGTGTTGGGTATTGCCGCGGCAACAAGTGATGCGCGAATCGTTTTAGTGGCTGGGCTTGCCACCACCTTTGCAGAATCGATCTCAATGGGCGCGGTGGCATACACCACCACGCTGGCAGATGCGGATTTATATCAAAGTGAGCGCGAGCGCGAGTATCGGCATCTGATAGAAACGCCCAACCTCGAAATAAAAGAGGTGCGCGACATTTATGCAGGAAAGGGCTTCAAAGGCGAATTGCTTGATCGAATTGTTTCAACCATTACTGCCAATCAGGATGTATGGGTGGCGGTAATGATGGCAGAGGAACATCAACTCGCGCCAGTGGATCGAAAGACTGCGATCCGCGCCGCGCTGGTGGTGGGGCTTTCTGCCATCATCGGCTCGCTTGTGCCTTTATTGCCGTTTATGTTTTTGTCTGTTTCCACCAGCATGTGGCTGGCGGTCCTGGTGACGGCATTGGTGCTGTTTATCATTGGCGCATACAAAGCCCGTGTCACCGTTGGCAAGCCAATGAAGAGCGGACTTGAAATGGCTGTGATCGGAACCGTCAGCGCGCTGGCTGGGTATCTGGTTGGGTTCATTCTCAAAGTCCCGCCTGTACCGTAAATTTGAATCAAACTATTTTATTGTAAACATAGTTTTTTTCAGCCTGCCGCGTTAAGGTGGAAAGAAACGCATTGATGTAGCGCGCGTAGACCTGCGCCAGTTCCTTTTCATGGTTATTGAAGGGGGAAACGCTGAAGCGTGAAAGCGCAAGCAGCCCAACAATTCCGCTTTGATCTGTGATGGGAATACCCATCCATGAGCGTGTGTTGGATGATGCGTGAACGCCCCGCCAGGAAGGCGCCATGCGCACATCTTCAATGCTGAATGGCTGGTTCATGGTGAAGACAGACCGATAAATTTCGTTCGCGCGCAAGGGGTCATCCAAAAGAATCACATGTTCATTTAAATTTATGCTTTCATAATTTGGGTGATGCTGAATGATAATTTCGGCTTCATGGTACGGAGCAACGAGGCGCAAACTTTCAAGGATCAACTCCAAAACATTGTGTCCGGGCGAATCATTGGCAAGGATTGTTTCAATGTGATTCAATGAACTGATCACACCGTTTAAATTGCTCAATAACTGCGACTGACTTAATAAAAGCACATACATATCCAGCAGGGCGTAATTATTGTCTTCGTACTCAACAACAATGGGATCGTACGTGCCATCCTGTGAGCGGCTGAGCGCCAGTTTTGCAGCAGCGTTGATATGCAACTGACTTTTCAGGCTGAATACATCGGTTCGCAACTCCAACAACAGATCCCCCACGGGTTTGCTGAGAAACAACTCCACGCCGTAGCGGCGTCCCAATCTTTCAAACATTTTATGGCGCGGAATTACGCCCAACAACCTTTGCCCCTGGGTAACAATTGCTCCGGGAATCAAGGCATTGGCTTGTAAATGATTGACCACTTTTTCAGTCAACGTATCATAGGAAACGACATACGTGGAAAGGGGCAGGTCGCCAATGCACACCGGCACTGGAATATGACCTGTCGGAAAAATATTAAAGTAATGTGGAACAGGATTTGTTCTCATAGGTAATGAGAACATTATAAAGAGCCGCGCTTAACCCGTTTTGAAAAACAGGTTAACAGGGATTAAACGTTCTTCCAAACTCGGACAAGCCAAAAGAGATTCAACCACAGAGAAAGCCCTTTTAATCTCCGTGAACTCTGTGATCTTTGTGGTAAAAGATTTTTTGCTTTTGTGCATGGATTTCATTTACTAACTCACCTTACGCAGTGTCGTTCTGAGCGCAGCGAAGAACCTCTTAATTCAAGGTAGAGACCCTTCGCTCCGCTCAGGGAATCACGCTTTAGGTGCGTAAGGTGACTTACTAAAATATAGGTTCGCCAAATTTCCCAAAAAGAAAACAAACAAAACCGCCACAATCACCTCTGCCGTCCAGCCAAAGACGGGGACAAAGGTCAATATTTCCAGCGCAGTATCCTGCAACAGCGTCGAAAGCCCCCAAATTGCCATGGCAGAATATCCAATTTCCTTGAACCCCAATTTGTAGCCATGCACCTTCGCCAGATGGACGAGCATAAAAATTTCCAGCGCAGTTAACAACAAAGATGTGCCAGGGATGGGCGCGGTGACTGCTGAAATTACACCCGCCGCCAAAGTGTAGATCAGAATAAGTTTCATGCCTACCAAATCCTTTCCAAATTCTCGTTTTCTCCAACCTTGCGCCCCACCTTTGCCATGTCAATCCACTCGTCGTGAATCTTCACGCGCACCACATCGCTGGTGTAATCGGTGGTGGTCGAGTTGCCATTATTGAACAGATACGAACCCACCGCATAAATGTCCACCGGAACTTCCAATTTTTCAAACTTGCGGATTTTTTCTGGATTAAACCCACCGGAGACGACGATCTTAACTCGGTGACAAAAATCCTTCGCCGCCTCTTTCCACGCGTCGGGCATGATCCAGGTTTCCCAGGCATGATCCAGCCCCTGGCGGACGTTGAACACAAGACGCGGATTGACACCCAAATCCAAAGCGGGGTCGCCCAGCGGCTGAACGGAAACATCGCGCAGGCTTCCACTTGTATCAAGCCGCACGCCATACAATCTATATTTCTTCGCCTCTTCTTTATTTCCTGCATCCATCAATTCACGATATTTTGCAAACATACATTCGAGCACCCGCAGCGTATCGCGGACAGAATCATTGTTGAAGTCTACCAATGCAATGCGTGGAACACTTGCAGGCAAAATACGCGAGAACTCCATCATGGCTTCAGCGGTATCGCCGAGGAAGGATGCAATTGCGGCATGAGCCACCGTCCCGCCGCCTGCGCCACCCCACCAATCTCCCTGCGCGTCGGTCGAAACAAATGCGCCGAGGTCATGTTCACTGTCCAGGTTAAAGCGCTGCAAGGCAATGTTGTAGGCATAACCATCTCCGGCTTGTACTTCATGCACATCAAACCGCGCGGGGAAAAACAAAACGGGTTTACCATTCGCAGCAACCAGGGTTTCATACACGTTTGTCGCCACACGGCTGGAGCGGGTGAGGATTCCGAGCGACGGGGTTTCGAGCAGGGCAAAATCACGGTAACGCCCGCGCACTTTAATAACCGGCTGAATTTTGGTCGGGTCGCCTTCATATTTTGAAATCGTCCCGTCCTGCACCGCCCACACTTCGAGTTTGTCTGAGGTGTCAATAAATGAGTCGCCCTCAAAATACCCTGTGCAATGCCTGAGCATGGCGAGAGCCTTATCCACGCCGACCACGGTGGTTTTGCCCAGCCGGCGCGTGAACCACTGCATTTCAACTTCAACGTCGCCCACTGCAATGTCATCAGGTGAAATGCCATCAGGCAGGTTATGAAATTGGCCTGAATAATTATAATTTTCGCCGGAAAGGGCAATCAGCATTCGATTAATATTCTCGAAATATTTGTCTGAATACCAGCCGCGTCTCATGCGTTCAATGTCAAGTTTAAAAGTTTCGTTGGTTAATCGCTTGCCGTCAAAAATAGACATGATTCCTCGTTATAAATTATTCCAATATATCAGTGGATTTGATGACATTCATGCCCGCCTGGGCAAAGGCGTCAAAAGCGTCGTCGGCTTGATCAGTGAAATCTGCGCCTGGCACAACCACAGGCGATGTACAATCTTCGAGCAAATATACCTTTTTGGCAAGCGAGGGGTCTGTAACACGGATGTCATCCAGCAGATCGGAGATTGTCCATGCTACGCAGTGGCTCTTGGCTTGTCCGGCGATGATCAATGCGTCCACCTGCTCCAACTCTTTTATAAAAGAGTCATTGTGTTTACCCAATACTTCACCTTTGGGTCCCCGCGTTACATCGGGTCCAATAACAGAATAATGTTCCGTCATTGGGTGATCTCCCTTGATTTCAAATTTGGGCTGTGAAAGCCGCGCAATGGAATGGAAAAATATTGCCTCTTCCACGGCAGGAACAAGCGCATGTCCAATTCCGCCAAGCATGGCGTGATAGGGCCAAATGGTCAGCGCGTATTTTCCGCGTTTTCTTAAATGCTCGGCATAATGGATCATCATCTTTTGACCGTATTCAGGCGTAACCTTATAGCGTGGCGCAAGCGCGGGGTTAAATTTCCATTTTTCTCTGTGCAATTCTTCCGCCTGAATAACCGTGTATGGCGCGGGATGATTACCGTCTTTGTCTACAAAAAACAAGGGATGAAATATTTGCTGTGAAAGATGGGTATCCATGGTGGCGGTGATGTCTGTGATCTTTCCCAGGTTGCGATAGATAAACTCACACAGGCGAACATTATCCTCCACCGCGCCGCGTCCGCTGCGTCCGCCGACAAACAGTTCAAACTCAGGCATACAGAAGGTATTTTGCACATCAACCAGCAAGAGGGAGATTCTGCCTTTTGAAACAGGAGCAGGCTCAAGGTTGTGTTGATGCGCCCAGTCGCGCGCTTGATCTGCGCGGGCAGCGTAATCCACTTTCCAGATTTGGCTGACGCGATTCGATTCAAAAAAAGATGGGATGGGAAGTATAGTCATATCCATAGTATAACGAAAAACGGGCTTCAAGTCACAGCAGACTTAAAGCCCGTTTTGTTTGACACTTAACTTTTAAAACTTGCTTTTTGCGTAGTGGCAAGGAAATCTCTCACCACAGAGTCCGCGAAGATTTTTAAGCGATTTTCTCAGTGAACTCTGTGCGCTCGTGTTTAAGCGACTGTTTAATAACTTAACCACAAAGCCACAAAGTTTTTCCCTTCGTGCCTTTGTGGTTTAAAAAAGCGGGCTTATTAAACAGTCTCTAAATCTTTTTCGGCTTGTTCGAGCTAGGATTGCGGCTGCGCGGCTTTTACTTCATGCGTGGTGGCGGTGGCGCGGGTAAAGAAAAATATAACAGTAGCGAGATAGCCAAAGTAGCCGAGCATTTCACTCAGAGATGGGTTGCCGTTGTAGCCAAAAAGCGTTTTAAGTAGTTCGCCTATGATGGAGTTTTCATCAACAAACACGTTTACATCCCAAACATGATCAACAACGGCTGGAATCCAGTTGATCTCGTTAAATTCATGCACGCCATGCGCAACAAGTCCCGCGGCAAAAAGGATCAGCAAAATGCCTGTGATCTGAAAAAAACGGCGCAAGTCGAGTCTCACTGTGCTGGCAAGAAGTGACCAGCCAAGCAGGATGGCGGTTCCAAGTCCGAGGACAACACCTGCGAGCGTTTGAACGGTATTCAATCCGACATTTTCATTGTTGCCGACAAAGAAAGCGGCGGTAATAAATAAAGAGAGTTCCACGCCTTCGCGCGCCACCGCTACAAACGCCAACCAGAAGATGGCGCGTCTGCCTGTTGCGTAGCCTGCGGCGGCTTTGTTGACGCCGTCTTCCAATTCACCCTTAAGGTTTTGCGCCTGTTTGCTCATCCAAAAGATCATCCACGTTAGAATGCCTGCGGCGAGGAACATGGTGACGCCTTCATAAATTTTTTCAGCCGGTCCGTCAAGGCTTAATCCAAACAGGGTTAGCAAGATCGCAGTCAAAATACTTGCGCCGACAGCGGCGAGCGCGCCGAACCAAAGCGCTGGAGCAAGGTCAACGCGGCGAATTTTACCCAGCGCGCCAAGCACAATACCAATAATCAGCGCGGCTTCCAAGCCTTCGCGCAAAGACAATAAATAAGACGGGAGCATGTGAATACCTCATGTTAAAGTTGGAATCAAAAACAGCCTACTTTACAGGCTGTTTATTGAAAAATTCTAACACGATGGAACGCAATACGCAATATATTTATTATAAAAATAATAAATATTCAATATCACATATAAAAACTGGGCTGGCGCTCCCCTATTTTTTTTTGTGCGGACTGGTTTTACTGGTCTTTGCCACCCGCCGGTATGGGGGCATATCAATCACTAGAATTTGAGACATGGTTGGGTCGAGCAGTTTGTTCCACAAATTGGAATAACTCAGGGCAAAAGCATCCGCCCGCATGGTGGAGGTAATAACCGTGGGCAGGTGCGCGTTGTAGCGATAATTCAAAACACTGTAGAGTTTATCTTCTGCCCAAACAGAACTTGCGCCGCTTTCCTTGAGGTCGTCCAGAATCAACAGCGGCGTGGTGCGAATTTCATGAAAGCGCCTGTCAAACGGCACTTCGGAACTGGGACGAAAAGTCTGGCGCAGATAATCGAGCAGGGCAGAAACTTCCACCAACAACGCCTGTCCGCCAAGACCAATACGATAGTTGCCAATCGCCGCCGCAAGATGGGTCTTGCCGCAAAATGACTGACCAAGCAGCACCAGCCAGCCATGCGGTTCTTCTGAAAAATGAGCCGCCGCGCCAAAGGCTTCGTGTAAAGTTTTCACATCCTCTTTGGTAACTTTTACGCGGATAATTTCCTTGTCTTTATATTTATTTCCAAATTTATCCTGTTTCTCTGTGATGACCGTTGTGATCGCTTCCTTGCCGATCTCATCTTCGCGCATTTGAAATTTTTCAAATGTCATAACTTTCATCTCAGGCAGAGACAGCATGGAAATGCCTGGGTTGCTGGTTTCTTCAGGACGGCGATAATCGGGCGCGCTGATTTTTACATATTTTACAAATTCATCATCCTGCAAACGTGAGCGGATGCGCCCTTCGATTTCATCCAACATCAAATTGGTGGTGATAACCGTCGTCAACTTGTTGATGTAACGATAATTAATAATCTGAAACAATTTTTCCTGCGCCCAGTTGGTTGCGTTCTGCGTGCCAAAGTCATCGAGAATTAACAAGTCGGCGCTGCGAATTTCATCGAAGCGCTGTTCAAAGGTTGTCTCGGGATCATTGTAGGCAAAGCGCAAAGAATCCAGCAAATCAGGCACGGTGATAAAAAGAGTCGCGACTCCTTTTTCCACAGCGTCGTTGGCAATCGCCGCCGCGAGATGCGTTTTGCCACAGCCATATCCGCCTTCGAGTAATATCCAACCTGTGCGCAAACGCGCAAAATTTTCGCAAGTTTCAAATGCCCTGTAAATATTTTCTTTTTCCTGCGGCGTCATAAATTTTGCTTTTTCATTCCCCGCCGTCCTGAAATTCTCAAAACGCAAATGCGTTAAGCGATCCAGGTTGCTCATGGCAAACAAACGACCGCGCGCGCTATCAGCCACATCTTTTGCGCGGCACACGCACGACTCAATTTTGCCGAATTTTTCATGCCCTGGCTGCACATCATAACTGACATAGCCCACCCCACCGCAGTGCGGACAGTTCGGGTCGCCCAGCGTTTTTACGAGGTGACTCTCACTTGAAAAAATCGGAGAAGTCGCTGTCGGTGTATCGTTTTGTATCTTTGATAATGTCTTGCTGATCTTTTCCTTCATCTTTCCTTTGTTCCTTCCAGCGCGCTAAAATAGATTCCATGTATTTCCAGTTGCGATTTTGTTTTCTTACGGCAATTTCAAACACTTCTTCAATCCAGACGCTCGGATAGTTTTTTTCCGCCTCACGCAACATATCAGATATTAAAGGCGTGAGTGGTCCAATGTTTTTTTCATACAACTTAAATATATTCGACTTCCTCATCGGCGCGGATGAACCCATTGCGGATTCGCGCCACTGACCTTTTTCAAAAGCCTCAGCCGATAAACGTCCACGCGGCGAGTTGAGGAAATAAAAAACCTGCGCTTCGCGTTCCCGCCTGAGCAGGGTTCCCCGCTCGACGGCTTTTCCCAGCCCTGACAGAATCTCCCCACCGTTCAACCCCAGCGTCCCAGCCTCAAAATCCGCCTCACGCAAAGCGCGGAAATGTCCCTCGATATGCTCAATGCGCCAGATGGCGTGCAGAGTCACCTTTAACTCCGCGATGTCGTCAATCTCTTTCAATAAATGAATAAACGAATCAGGGATTTGGGTGAATGTTTCAGAGGAGGTGAAGCCAGTAAAGGTGTCCATGTTATTTTGTAGGGGCGGGGTGACCCCGCCCCTACGATATATCACTCATTCGGTTTGAACATCTTTGTCGCCGCATTTTCAAACCGCGTTAATTCGCCGCGGAAAATCAAATCAATCTCACCTACAGGTCCATTACGATGTTTGGAGATCAATATCTTTGTAATATTGTTCTTGTCATTATCCTTCTCATATTCATCAGGACGATAAATAAACATAACAATATCGGCATCCTGTTCCAGCGAGCCTGATTCTCTCAAATCTGAAAGCATGGGCTTTTTATCTGTGCGTTGCTCCACTGCGCGGCTCAACTGCGCCGCAGCAAGCACAGGCACGTTCAACTCACGCGCCAGCACCTTCAAACTGCGGGAGATATGCGAGACTTCCTGCACGCGGTTGTCGTTACGCGAGTCACCGCCCATGAGTTGGAGGTAATCAATAATGACCAGATCAATGCCGTACTCCATATGCAGACGGCGACACTTCGTCCGCAATTGCAGGGGAGTAAGAGCAGGGGTGTCATCGAGGTACATGTGCGTGTCCGAGAACACCTCGATCGCATGGTTGAATAATTCCCATTCATTCCCCACCAATTTTCCGTTACGAAGATTGTGAGAGGAAATACCCGTCTCTTGCGCAATCAAACGTTGTACCACCTGTTCGTTGGACATTTCCAGCGAAAAAATGGCAACGTGTTTTTTATGTATAAGCGCTGCATTCTTTGCAAGCGTTAGAAGAAAACCTGTTTTACCCTGACCCGGACGACCTGCAATGATGAGGAAGTCCGAAGGCTGCAAGCCGTTAAGTAGTTTATCCAGGTCGGTGAAACCCGTGGGCACACCATGAAAATCTTCGGGGCGTTTGGCGAGTTCGTCAATGCGATCATAATAATCAGAAAGAACCGCGCGTATCGGTTGAACTTCGTGTTTGGTCCTTCTCTCGCTAACGCCGAAAATGGTCTTTTCAGCCTCGCCCATAACAAAGTCAATGGAATCGTCGCTTTTGTATGCCAAAGACGCGATCTTGTTTGCGGCAGTGATCATCTTGCGGCGGATCGAATGTCCCTCGACAATGCGCCCGTACGATTCAGCATTCAGCGACGACGGAACCTGATTAATGAGCGAGGTAATGTACGCCGATCCGCCGACATCGGCAAGCAGGTTCGAGCGGTCTAATTCTTCCGAGAGGGTCAGCAGGTCAACGGGGATGCGCTGTTCATGCAGGCGCGTAAAGGCTTCCCAAATCCATTTGTTGCGGTGGATGTAAAAATCATCCGGCGCGAGAAATTGGGCAACGTCGTAGTACGCTTCGGGGTTAATCAGCACCGCCCCTACGACGGCTTCTTCTGCTTCTCGGCTGTGCGGAACTGCCGAATGCGTTGAACTGGCGGGGGCGGCGGATTGTTCATCCCCGTAAGGGGGTGTTTCGGGGAAATAATCAGTCATTGAGATATTTCAGTTTTATGGCAAACCGGGTTTGTCTTTGTCGGGGCTGTCAATATCAAGTTTATCAATGAAATCCTTGAAGATGGATAATCTGTCATTCGCCTCATCAGAAAGTGGGGCTGGCGCTTCTTTGCGCGGGGCTGGGGCTGGGTTCGCCTGAGCAGGCATATCCTGCTCGGGTGACATGCCCGCGGCGTCCATCACATCCACGTGGACGAGGATTGGCACATGCGCGCGCACGGCAATCGCAATCGCATCAGATGGGCGCGAGTCGATTCGTATTTCCTGACCATCAACTTCGGCGATGATATTGCCATAGAAAATATCATCCTGCAATTTGATGATCTCCACACGAGTGATGCGCGCATTAAATGCGGTAAAGATGCTTTTGAGCAAATCGTGGGTAAGCGGACGCGCCACCTCAACTTCTTGCAGGGCAATGGTAATGGCTTCTGCTTCGTAGGGACCGACCCAAATGGTCAGGTAGCGTGCGGCGTCAGTTTGCTTAAGTACCAGAACGCGCTGCGGCGCCATTAAATGCACGCGGATACTATCAATAATTACTTCAACCATATCTGACATAAGGCAACTCCAATATGTCTATTTTAGCATAAAGGTTGTGGTTACGGTTACAGGTTGCAAGTTTGCAGGCTGTCAATAAATTCGATTTGCCAGAATAACAAAACACGACTATAATTCGGTTCGCTCAATCGGGGCGTGGCGCAGTCCGGCTAGCGCGCTTGCATGGGGTGCAAGAGGTCGGAGGTTCGAATCCTCTCGCCCCGACAAT
>JFJP01039662.1_pt1 | contig 12957 bp, 11 predicted proteins | sample 431651 | NCBI WGS metagenome assembly JFJP01 (sample SAMN02602958, study PRJNA72255) | Microbial mat metagenome, whole genome shotgun sequencing project. | biome: fresh water; feature: sink hole; material: water; isolation source: purple microbial (photo- and chemosynthetic) mats found in... | reverse complement strand
CAAGCAGATTAACCACGCCACGACGATGTGATTCAACCGCATCATCATGAGGAGCTTTACGATATGTGGTAATAAGGTCAGAGTAGAGAGCCACACGCCAGGAGACGTTTCCGTGGAGGTCCATCGTTGTTGTAACAAGTGCGTCGTTACCTATTAAAGCCCTTACTCTCTCCATAAATTCACCCTCCGGATCATCAACACCTTCAACACTACAAGCCCCATGATTGTAAAACCAGAATGCATCGTATGGCATGTTACTCCGGATAATCTCAAGCGCACTATTAACAAAAGCTTCAAATGATTCTCTGGTTATCGGCCCTCGTCCGCTGCCTCCACCAATTAAAGAAGGAAGCCAGATTGCAGACTGACCCATAACGGAATCCTTACTAAGATAGGCTGGCAAAGAAGGCGGCCTCCCTCTTATAGCCTGTCGGTTGGGCATAAAAACGCTGTTTTCAATCTGTATTCCGGCAATTCCTATACGTGGTTTCTTTTGCTGCGCCGAGGCATCGGTAATAAACAACACTGCCAACAGACAGAAATTCAGGAGCAATAAATTGATCTTCATTTTCTTGATTTGTTTGTTTTATGTAATTTCATTATAGTAAAAACGAATTTAAGGCATTTTGGAGTTGCTTTTCCGGCAATCATCAATAAGAACATAAATTGCAATAAATTTTTCAATCATATCCTACAGGTTATATATTTTGGCGACTTAAACCTGGAGGATTATTTCATTAAGAAAAAATCTATATGTATATGATTATTAACACATTAACACATTAATACATTAATACATTAATACATTAACACATTTAATTAGTAATGTATTTGATTTACAGTACATTAATAATTGCAATATTAATCAATAACTTGCAAATTCCGTGATAGTGTTACAGGTAAAATCATTTGGATAAAAGCTGCTTCATCGCTCGCTTCCGCGTGTACACTCACACGTACACTTTTTTATGCAATTACTATTTCCAGAGTTTTTCCCCGTACTCCCATCCTTCACGAACAGGTTCCTTTATATAAGCATCCAATTCAGGATGATTCGTAACTTTCATATTTACAGCATCATATTCTATGCGGGTATTGAATCTTTGAGCCAACACTCCAGTGAGGGACATTTCGACCAATTTTGTGGAATAGTCGAAATTAGAACCCGGCATTGTATTGTTTTTGATGGCTTCAATCCATTCGCGCTGTGGATTTTCTTCAAATACTCTCGGTATTGTTTGAGACGGCAGCGTATTCTGAAATTCGGTCCATTCAGTGCCGGGTAATAAAATTACTGGATTATTCGGACGCCCGCCTGTCATAAGACAATGCTTATCACCGACCATAATCATACCGCTTCCCGGCAAATTTTCTAGGTTCCATTCCGGACGGATCTCGGGTTTCAATCCTCCTTCGTACCAGCGCATTGTAACAGGGACTTTATCTCCGCGTGCCGGAAAATCCCATCGTATAATGGCCTGGTCTGAAACAAATCCGTTATCAGGAACAGGTGTTTTGAACTCAGTCTCAACAACATCAGGCATTCCCAGATCCAACGACCAGAAAGGAGCATCGAGGGTGTGGCAACACCAGTCGCCCAATTCACCATTGCCGAAATCGAACCAGCCACGCCATGTTTTTGGGGCATAAATACCATTATATGGCCGGTATGCTGCCGGGCCAAGCCACAGATCCCAATCGAAATATTCAGGAACAGGTTGCTCTGCCGGTGGAAAACTTTCGGGTTTATCGAAATACTTTCCTTTGCCAAATTCGGGTCCGTCAAACCATGCTATTACTTCAGTTACATTGCCCAATATTCCGGCTTCATACCATTCCTTCACCTGACGAATTCCATTTGTAGCATGTCCCTGGTTAGCTAATTGAGTAACTACTTTATAGTGTTTGGCTGCTTTCTGGAGTGTCCTTAATTGCCAGATATTGTGCGCAAGTGGTTTCTCAACAATAACATGTTTGCCAAGCTCCATTGCAGCCATTGCTGCCGGGAAATGAATATGGTCAGGAGTACAGACCATCACTGCATCAATTTCTTTGTGCATCTGGTCGAACATCACCCTGAAATCTTTAAAGCGCCTGGCGTTTGGCATTGCTTCAAAACCTTCTGCAGCCCTGTTCACATCAACATCGCACAGTGCGACAATATTCTCATTCCAAGCAGGATCCTCTTGATTAATAAGTTTGCTCCAGTTGGCTTTACCCTGTCCGCCAACGCCAATAACTGCAACATTTAACCTGTTAGATGGGGAACAACTTATAAGGTTGGGAATAAAAAATGCACCTGCTGTAAGTGCACCAGCTGATTTAAGAAAATCTCTTCTTGTTGGTTTCATTGTTATTTATGGCCTTAATAATTTAATCTTTAAATATATGATAAATTAGTCTCGCTCCTGCACTTCCACTCCCAATTTATTTCCTTCAACCCCTGTAAAAAGTCAGTGTATCATTGTTTATTCCGATAAAATAACAAATATTGCAGTAAAAACTTTCTGTTCATTTAAACTAAACCAATTCCATATTAAAACCCTAACTATATGCCATAATCAGAATCTCGGATTAAAATAATTACAATCCTGTTCGGTACCATCAAACTATTAAAATCGAAATTATATTATGAAGAAAAGATTAATATTACTCTTTCTTGTTATTCTTACCGGGTGCAGTAATCCGCCTGCTCCAAAGGAAAAAGCCGCGACTGATGATGCGCATGTTAAACACAAGCCATCAACAGTTAAACCAGCAGCTAATCCTTGGAAAACAGGTTCTTATGCAGTTAAGGAGGGAGAAACAGAGGGAAGAAAGTTTGTAAGGTTTGTGACTGAGGGGGTATTTTCAGACTCAACAAAGAATAACAACTACCTCTATGCTGAGGTAATTGTAAACACGGCAAATGCCGGAATACTTTTGCGCGAGATGAAAAAATCGAACCCTGCTGAGAAGTTCAGTGGACCCGTTCTGATTAAAATGACAAACTCCTCTGGTCAGGAACTGCAGATGACATCTACAAGGAGCTGGAATAAGTCAGGAGGTATCTTAATTGAAAGAAACAATAACGATTACAGTCAGTTCAGGATCTTTCTACTGCAAAATAATAAAGGTATAGTTAAGGTTGAGATTAAAGATTCAGGAACTAAAATTTATAATTTCAGCATAAATACTGACGGTTTCAGCGACTCATTCACCAGTTTATGAAACTAATCCAAAATGCCGGCCGATATTGAATTCGGTACAGCAGATTCATGAGATAAATTAAAACACTATACTTAAATCCGGTCGCAACTTTTTTCTGTTCAGGTACCGGAACAGAGCGAGAGTCCCGAAAAACACAAATCCGTTTTTTGTGTTTTTCAGGGATCCTCTAAAATCCTTGATTTTCATGACAAGAGCGAGTTAGCTCTAACGCTCAGCCTGATACTGACACTCACTCTGACATATTAAGGACAATAAGAAAATAAAATTTGCCAGATATTTTATCCTGTCGTAAATTGCATTGAACTAAGACAGAAACCATTATGAGAAAGAGCCTTATTACTTTTTGTCTGCTTATTTCTGCAATTACAAATATATTATCTCAGGACTCTGAGAAATTAAATTATGCAACTGTTGACACAGGTTATGTACTTGTAGACGGGGGAAAGCTATTTTATGAACTGGCCGGAACCGGTCAGAATATTGTTTTGTTACACGATGGAATGGTTAATCGTGAAATATGGGATGAACAATTTCCTATGCTTTCAAAAACCTATAGAGTTGTACGGTATGACCGACGAGGTTATGGCAAATCGTCAGACCCGGAGATGAAATATTCTCACATAGATGATTTAAACAAACTGTTTATTCAGTTAAAAATTGATAAAGCAATTATATTCGGAATGTCTTCCGGGGGTCGACTGGCAATAGATTTTACGCTTACATACCCCGAAAAAGTAAATGGTTTAGTTTTGGTCGGTGCTGTTGTAAGCGGATTTGGATACACCTCTCATATGGATACCCGGGGAGGTCATTTCGATCGCCAGAAAATTACTGATCCCATCAAAGTACTTGAGTATTTTATAAAGGATGATCCGTATGAAATTTATTCGGAAAATACTTTTGCAAAAGAAAAAGTAATGAGGTTACTTCCTAATCTTGCCAGGGACAATACAGTACCTACACAGCCTGCAGCAAAAGTTGCTTTAAGATCCCTTTCAGAAATAAAAGTACCTGCTTTGATTCTTGCCGGTGAATACGACCATCCGGATGTTCATGCCCATGCCGGTGTTATCAATGCGGGGATAGCCAATTCCAGGAGGGTGATCATACCCCGGTCAGGCCATTTAATCCCAATTGAGCAACCAGTTTTATTTAATGAAGCTGTGATGAATTTTTTAAACAAACTACCCAGGTAAATGGATTTCCGGCTGCAACTTTTACCTGCACATTGTACTAAAACAGAGCGAGGGCGAGCATCTCACTTTTTTTCTCACTGACTCACTCTCACACTTTTTCTTCTGCACTGAGCACTGTTCTACGGCTGTGAATCATATGCTCCAAAACGAGTTCTCATAAAAGACTAAGCAAATCATTGGAATATCTAATTCACATTATCCTGTTTATTAATTAACTCAACATTATTCTTGAATTACATCGATCATATGCTCTTTTTCAAATGGATCGCTTATGCTGCACCAGGGATTGACACAACCTTATTACCATTGAAAACGTTTTTCTAATATTAAAACCCATAACTTTATAAGAATCCGCCATTTTTTAAAGCATAAGTGATAGTTAACCGGAACCTTTTGCCATTAATAATTGTTATAGAAATATTAAAATGAAAATTCTACTAACAGGTGCAACAGGATATATAGCACAAAGATTATTGCCTGTATTATCAGGAAACGGCCATGAGGTGGTATGTTGTGTCCGCGACAAAGCCAGGTTTAATTCAGCGAAATACAGATCAGTGTCTATATCAGTGGTTGAGGTTGATTTTTTAAAACCTGAGACTCTTCAGAATATTCCTGCCGATATTGATGCTGCTTATTACCTTATTCATTCGATGTCAACTTCAACAGGCGATTTTGAGAAAATGGAAGAAATCTCAGCCATCAATTTTAAAACCCGTATTCAGCAAACAAAAGCCCGTCAGGTTATTTATCTCAGCGGGATAATAAATGAGGAAATATTATCAAAACATTTGACCAGTAGAAGAAATGTAGAAAGAATACTCGGTTCCGGGTCTTACTCCTTAACTACACTCAGGGCCGGAATTATTATTGGGTCGGGAAGTGCTTCCTTTGAAATTATCCGCGATCTGGTTGAGAAATTGCCAGTAATGATCGCTCCCAGATGGCTTGTTACAAAGTCACAGCCTATTGCAGTTCGTAATGTTATTGAATTCATTTCAGGCGTTCTTCTCAACGAAACAACATATAACAAAAGCTATGATATTGGAGGCCCTGATATTATGACATATAAGCAGATGCTTCTCAGATTTGCAGCTGTGAGGGGACTCAAGCGATGGATAGGTATTGTACCGGTTATGACACCAAAGCTTTCATCTTACTGGTTATATTTCATTACATCTACCTCCTACTCCCTTGCACAAAACCTCGTCGACAGCATGAAAGTTGAGGTTGTATGCAGGGAAAACAACCTGAGAGAGATCCTTGGAATCAGCCCAATAAGTTATGATGATGCAATACGGGAAGCATTCGAAAAAATTGAGCTCAATCAGGTACCATCAAGCTGGAAAGACGCACTTACGTCCAGTACTTTGAATGAAGGAATAGCAAGATATGCAGAAGTCCCGATCCACGGATGCTTTTATGATTATCGTAAACTTCATATCAGTGACAGTGACAGGGCACTTCAGAAAATATGGTCAATAGGCGGAAAAAACGGCTGGTACTATGGCGACTGGCTCTGGGTAATTCGGGGTTTTATTGATAAACTATTCGGGGGAGTTGGCTTAAGAAGAGGGAGAAAAAATCAGACTGAAATATCTCCCGGTGATGCACTGGATTTCTGGCGCGTTCTGATTGCCGACAAAAGAGAAAAAAGATTACTTCTGTTTGCTGAGATGAAACTGCCGGGAGAGGCATGGCTGGAATTCAGAATAGACGACCAGAATATACTGCATCAGACAGCAACTTTCAGACCGTTAGGATTATGGGGCAGGTTATACTGGTATAGCGTTCTGCCCTTTCATGGCTTTATTTTCAGAGGGATGATCAGGAATATTTCAAGCTAGCAAACAAAAATCTAAATAATTCCGGTTAACCGGTGATACAGTTATATGAATACACTTAGCTCAATAAAGGAAGATATAGAGAATGCTATTCAGACAAGCCGGTTCGCTGTTCTGGCAACAGAGGGTAATGGACAGCCGCACACCAGTTTGATAGCAATAACGACGTTGGGCGATTTCCGGCAGCTGATCTTTGTTACTTATCGTAACACACTCAAATATCGGAATCTTTCTCAGAACAAAAAGGTCGCAGTTCTCATTGAAAACCTGGATGTTAACATTAACGGAATTCAGAAAAGCATTGTGCTGACAATTATCGGACACACTGAAGAGATCAGTAAAGCAGAGAATGAAACAGCTTACAGGGCACATCTTAAACGACATCCTGAAATGGAGTCCTTCATGCGCTCATCAGATTGCGCTCTTATTTTGATTGTTGCCCAATCATATCAGGTCGTAAAAGGAGTTGATGACATAAGTTGGATAACAACAGAATATCTAAATGCCATTTAATATAAAAAGAAAAATAAAATATATAATTGTACTGCTAATCCTGAACCTTAATATATGGTCGTGATATGTGGTAACTTTTTTTGATAGTAATTGTTAATTACATAAAAGTAGTATGGACACACCAATTATTTTCTGGATACTTTTCAATGCTTTTGTACTTCTTATGCTTGCACTTGACCTTGGTGTTTTTCATCGAAAAACTCATGAAGTGTCTATAAAAGAAGCATTAACATGGACTTTTGTATGGGTTTTCCTTGCATTGGTTTTTAATGCAATAATTTTTTATTGGAAAGGTCAACAACAAGCCCTGGAGTTTTTTACCGGATATCTGGTAGAAAAAGCACTTAGCATTGATAACATCTTCGTTTTTATAATGATTTTCACATATTTCCAAATCCCTTCAAAATATCAGCACAAAGTGTTGTTCTGGGGTATATTAGGCGCATTGTTAATGCGTGTGATTTTTATATTTGCAGGGGTTGCACTCATCGAAAAATTTCATTTCACAATCTACATTTTTGGTGCATTATTGATTTACACAGGCTATAAAATGTTTTATCATAATAATGCAAAGATTGAACCCGATAAAAATCCATTAATAAGGTTCTTTAAAAAGTTTATACCTGTAACACCTCATTTACAAGAAGATAAGTTTGTTGTAAAACTCGACGGTAAACGATATGCAACTCCTTTATTTCTGGTTCTGATACTTATAGAAACTTCTGATCTTATTTTTGCAGTAGATAGTATCCCCGCAATTTTAGCAATAACACAGGATCAGTTTATTGTGTATACATCCAATGTGTTTGCAATACTCGGATTACGTTCCCTCTATTTTGCACTCGCAGGCGTAGTGCATCGCTTCTGGTTGTTGAGTTTTGGTCTGGCAGTAGTATTGGTCTTTGTAGGTATCAAAATGCTGCTAATAGATATATACAAAATTCCGATCGAATTGTCATTGATCTTTATTGCCACCATAATTACAGGCAGTATCGTCTTATCGTTAAAAATAAAGAAAACTAAATAAATATTTTATATGATTCTTTTGGAAGGTAGTTTTTGGAATAATATATTCGATGCACACCATATCATAGAATACGGTGGTTTATTACTGATACTTGCTATAATATATATCGAAACAGGATTTTTCCTGGGATTTGTATTACCTGGTGGAGACTATATGCTTTTTGCTGCGGGAATTTTCTGTGGCACACATTATCTTGACATTCCGGTTCTCTTGTTGGTTATGTTACTAATTATTGCATCATTTCTTGGTGATTTTACAGGTTATTTCAAAGGGAAATGGCTGGGCCAGAAGTTTTTCAGTGATAATAAATCACGGTTTTTTAAAAAGGAATATCTTGAACGTGGAAGCGGGTTTTATACCCGTTTTGGAATCTGGGCATTTATTCTTGGACGCTTTATGCCAGTTATACGCACACTAGTACCTATGATTGCAGGCGCTTCAGCATTTTCTTTCCGTAAGTTTTTACTATTCAATCTTCTCGGAGCCATTATCTGGGTTGGAACTCTTGTGCCTCTCGGCTATTTCATCGGTAAAGCATACCCTGAAGTAATTAAATATTCGGTTTACATACTATTACTTTTCATTGCTATTGCTTCTTTTCCAATGTTAAAAATTATGTTTTCAAAAGTAAAAAACCCATGAATACTGTCTTCCAAATAGCTAAGAAAATCACTTCAAATAGAACATTTACTTCGTTCATATTTATTCTAATTTTATTTTCCGCAATTATTATCGGCATTGAAACCTACTCCGGAATTGCGGCAAGACACAGACTAATACTGGTATTTCTTGACAAGTTCATTATTGCTTGTTTTGCTCTGGAGATTGGCTTGAAAATAGTTTCACATGGGAAAAAACCATGGAACTTCTTCCTTGATCCCTGGAATGTATTTGATTTTGTGATAGTTGCCATTTGTCTCGTTCCGGCAGGTGATACACATTTCTTTGCAGCATTCAGAATATTAAGGGTTTTAAGAATACTGCGGATGATAACTTTTCTGCCAAAACTGAGACTTATAATTGGTGCTCTGGTAAAGAGTATTCCTTCAATGGGTTATATCATTTTGCTTATCGCAATATTATTCTATGTTTATGCAATAGTTGGGGTATTTGTTTTTGGAGCTTCCGACCCCACTCACTTTGGTGATTTGCATCATACCCTGGTCACCCTTTTTAAAGTTCTAACGCTTGAGGGGTGGACAGATATAATGAATCCTCTTATTTTTGGTCCGGCTTCGGATGAGAATATGCAAATAATATCTGTCTGGCCTTTCCTCTATTTTGCCAGCTATATTTTAATCGGAGCTATGATTATTATGAACTTATTTATAGGTGTAATTATGAACAGCATGCAGGAAAGCCAGAATGAATTAACGCAGGAGCTTCAGGAGATTAAATTCCAGGATATTAAATCTGAAGAGCTTTATTTACATTTAATGACAAAAATAGACGAACTTCGTAATGAAGTTCAATCCCTTAATAAAATGAAAAAAGAATGATAGCCTTAATAGTAACAGCATAAAATAAAACGGTCTTATACAAGCAGAGAATGGCTTAATTTTATACAGATTGAACATTAATTATATATTACATAATAATGAAATACTTTGATGCAGGGACTATTATTGTAATAGTTATTACCGTTTTACTTTTTACCATTGCTTTGTTTGTAAAAGGTTTTACGAATGCCCTTTTACTGGAGGCAGGAGTACTCCTTGTTTCGATCAAACTGATTATGTTGGCATATCGGAACAACATTAATTACAGAGATTTAAAGAAAGAACTGAATGAGATCAGACAACTGCTGGAGGAGAAAAACCAGAATAGAATTAAATAGACTGATTATCAGATAATCAAATTAGTTTAATAACACTATTCCTATGTGGTATCTTTTATTACTAATTGCCGGTTTTGCACCATTAATATTTGGAGCGAGTCTTCTGGTTGATAATGCTTCCTCTCTTGCAAAGCGATTAAATATCCCGACGATTGTAATTGGACTCACGATTGTAGGTTTCGGAACATCTGCACCTGAACTGGTAGTAAACCTTTTTGCATCATTTGAGAAAAACTCAGACCTGGCTTTGGGGAACATAATCGGGAGCAATATATTCAACATTTTAGGCATACTTGGAATTTCAGCCATCATCTATCCGGTTGCCATTAAGAAAAACACAACATGGATTGAGATTCCACTTTGCCTTCTCTCAGCAGTCACAGTTATACTACTGGCAAATGATAAGATCATCGATAAGATGAACTACTCCGTTATCAGCCGGATAGATGGATACATTCTTTTGTTATTTTTTATTATTTTTCTTTCTTATAATGTAACGCTCTTAAAATCAGAACAATATAATGATGAGGTTATAGTTAAAGACAAAAAGGTTTCCACATCTGTTTTGCTTATCCTTAGTGGTCTGATTCTTCTTGTCACTGGTGGCCGGATCATTGTGGTTTCAGCTGTAGAAGTAGCATCGGCAATTGGTCTCTCCCAAAGGGTAATTGCTTTAACAATTGTGTCAATAGGAACATCCCTCCCTGAACTTGCTACAAGTGTTATAGCAGCAAGAAAGAAGAATTCTGATATAGCGATAGGGAATATAGTCGGATCAAATATTTTCAACGTATTCTTAATTTTAGGGGTAAGCGCAGTTATTCATCCTGTTTCATTACAACCCTTTTCAAATATTGATATGATCCTCAACATTTTTGCAAGCTTACTTTTGTTTATTTTTATTTTTACCGGAAAAGGGAGGAGAATAGGGAAGAAGGAAGGAGCTTTATTCCTAATTATTTATATCGCATACATTTGTTTTCTCATTGTAGTTTGATTGGTTAAACGTAAAATACCCCAATCAAAATAGTAGACATTCTTCCGGGATATAACATTCAGGATCAACTAATCACAACATCCTGCACGCACCCATGTAACAATCTGATTCCACTTCACCCCTTAACTGGATAGAATTCACCGGTATGCTATCCCATGGTATAGGTCTCATGGAGGTGAAAACATGAAATAATCCATTGTTTAACAATGCATTAATATTATAAAAATCTGACTGAAAAGGCCGCCGGTAATCAACTGATTTAGTCTCTTCTGAACTTAAGATAGCTGCACGCGTCAGTCCCATTTCAGCCAGGCTTACACTTGAAGGTACCGGATGATCAAACCAGGAGGCATCTACAGTCTGAAAATCTTCTGATTCCGACTCAATCCATTTTCCGCCTTTATTAAATGATCTGACATAACCGGTCATTTTGATCATGAGATCATTCCAGGAAGAATCATTCTCGCATAACATACTGACTGCGGTAAGTGTTGCTCCTGCATCAGATAAGAAGCCTTGTTTTTGAAATGTTCCATTATAAAATGAATGCCCGAGGGATAATCCATCCCAGAATTTACTAATAATATTACGCATAACAGAAGCCGCCTTATCTTCCAGACTGGAATCATTCAGACTTCTTCCTGCCTGCAGCATTGCAATTACAACAAGTGAATTTATTCCGCTGATAACCTTATCATCCCTCGAAGGCTGTTTCCGTTTATTCCTGACAGCAAGAAGTTTTCTTTCTGCAGTATCCAGGGAGACGTCTCTTCTCTTTATAAGGTGATTCAATCCTTCAAAATTACCTTCTCTGCTGATATAGTAAGCGTCAGAAAACAGCCTGTACTCATCCTCGTCAAGGATAGTCATAAGCTCTTCCCGGCTCCAGAGATAAGTTGCACCCTCTTCATGATCAGTATCAGCATCAAATGCTGAGATAAATAGTCCTTCAGACTCAAAACACTCATGAAGACATATCAGTATCTTCTCTGCCATAATCTTATACTCATCTTTTTTCAACACTTTGTACGCAACAGAGTAACACCATAATGCCATAGCCTGGTCGTAAAGCATTTTTTCGAAATGAGGGATTGTCCATTCACGGTCGACACAATAGCGATAGATTCCACCCTGAAGATGATCATTTAATCCACGCATCCTCATAGCTTCCATGGTCTTGGTGCAGATTTCCCTTATTTCAGGATCTTCTTTTACAGATAATTGATACAAAAGAAATAATAGTGTTGAATGTGGCGGAAACTTCTGACCAGTTCCGAATCCGCCATACTCCGGATCATAATAAGATGTCAGCTCGCTTTTAATTGATTCCTTAACAATAACCGGAGGCTCATCTTCTCTGTAAACAAACGGAGTAATATTCTCACCCTGAGTTACATAGTATTCATGTACTTTAACAGCTATGTCAAGAAATGACAAACTCCTTCCATCTGTCTTTACCGGGGCATATGTCAGAGCAAAAAATGGCGTTAAATCAGGCGTCAGAAACACATTCAGGGGCCATCCTCCTCTTCCGCTCTGAGAATTAATAAAATTCATCATATACTGATCGATATCCGGCCGCTGCTCCCTGTCAATCTTGATACAGATAAAATTTCTGTTAAGGTAATCAGCTGTTTCATCATCAGAAAAAGCTTCAGCAGCCATAACATGACACCAGTGACAGGTCGAATATCCGACCGAAACAAAAACAGGCTTATTGCTTTCAACAGCCAGTCTGATAACCTTATCACTCCACTCCTGCCACCATACCGGATTATTAGAATGCTGAAGCAGGTAAGGGGAAGTTGACTTATCGAGATTATTACGTCCCGGATCAAGCTCTACTGATGCTGTACTTTTCATTATTTGAATACTGAACTTACGTTATCAAGACTAACCATATCCTCATCAGAGAGCCTGAATGACATTGCACCGCAGTTCTCTTTTACATGGGTCTCTTTTGTTGCACCAGGAATTGCGACAACTGTATCACCGTTATAATGTATCAGCCAGTTAAGAGCAATCTGTGATGGTGTTACATTATACTTAAGGGCAAGCTCCTTAACCAGAATTATTACCGGCCGGCTCTTCTCAAGTCCTTCAGGCTTGAATAGTGAACTGTACTTTCTGAATCCGATATTCTTCAACAACCCGGGATTGTCGTGAAATTTACCGGTAACGAGACCCTGTGCAAGGGGTGAGTATGCAATTATGGTAATCCCCAGTTTTTTTGCAAGATCCTTCACCCCATTCGACTCAATTCTGCGATCAAGCAGGCTATATCTCACCTGGTTCGATGCAAGAGGGATCCCCGATTTCTGAAGCACCTTCCA
>JFJP01023948.1_pt1 | contig 12960 bp, 12 predicted proteins | sample 431651 | NCBI WGS metagenome assembly JFJP01 (sample SAMN02602958, study PRJNA72255) | Microbial mat metagenome, whole genome shotgun sequencing project. | biome: fresh water; feature: sink hole; material: water; isolation source: purple microbial (photo- and chemosynthetic) mats found in... | reverse complement strand
GTGTAAGGGAGATTTGGAAAGTTTTTTCTAAAGGTGGATAGAAATGTTTCAACTACTTTAAAAGAGCCGAAGATTAGGTAGGTTTTGGAATTTTTATAGCATACTTAACCCTTATGGATTCAAAGTAAATTCTAATTCTTATAATCTAATATTAAGAAAAGTAAAATAAAATACAGCAATTAAAGAGTAAAGTGTAATTTATATAGGAATATTATGAAAATAGGAAATTTTGATCTAAAAAAAAATGGGGCATATGTAATTGCAGAACTTAGCGCGAACCACAATGGAAGCCTACAAATAGCCCTTGAAACTATAAAAGCAGCAAAAGAATCAGGTGCAAATGCCATCAAACTTCAAACATATAGAGCTGATACGATTACTTTAAATTGTAAAAATCAAGATTTTCTGATAGATGGTGGGACTTTATGGGATGGGAAAAATCTTTATGAATTATATGAAGAAGCTTACACTCCTTGGGAATGGCACGAAGAACTTTTTACTTATGCTAGAAGTATCGATATAGATATTTTTTCAACCCCTTTTGATAAAACTGCTGTTGATTTTTTAGAGCAATTTAATCCGAATGCTTACAAAATAGCATCATTTGAAATTACCGATTATGAACTTGTAAGATACACTGCAAGTAAAGGCAAACCTATAATTATTAGCACAGGAATAGCAACGATTGATGAGATTTTAGATGCGGTAAATATTTGTAAAAGTGTTGGAAATGAAAACATAATTCTTTTAAAATGCACAAGTGAATACCCTGCTCCTCTTGAAGAAGCGAATCTAAAAACAATATCAAATATGAAAGAAACTTTTGGTGTGGAAGTCGGTTTTTCAGATCATACAATAGGCGCAATAGCGACAATAGTTGCCGTTACTTTGGGTGCAAAAGTGATAGAAAAACATTTCATAATTGATAAGAGTATTGGTGGGGCTGATTGTGAATTTTCTATGGATAAACAAGATTTTTCAATTATGGTGAAATCTATAAGGGATACAGAAAAACTTTTAGGAGTTGTCGATTATAGTTTGAATCAAAAAAGGGGAAAGCAAAGAAGATTTTCTAGAAGTTTATATATTTCACAAGATATAAAAGAGGGTGAAGTATTTAGCGAAGAGAATATCAAAAGTGTTCGCCCTGGATATGGACTGCATCCAAAATATCTAAATGAGATATTGGGCAAAAAAGCAAAAAGAAATTATAAATTTGGGGATAGAGTTGAAAACAATAGTTTTTAGATGTGATTCATCTTCAACTATTGGGCTTGGACATATTAAAAGATGTTTAGTGCTTGCAAAAAGGCTAAAAGAACAAAATCAAAATCTTAAAATAATTTTTGCAACACAAAATTTAGATGGCAATATCAATCATGAAATCTTAGAAAATAATTTTGGACTCTACATATTAAAAGACAAAACAAATACAAACATAAATCAAGTTATTGATGATTTAATTCCCAACCTGTTAATAATTGATTCATACGAAATTAATCATTTACTTGAACAAGAATTGAAAGAAAAATATAAAAATTTAAAAATACTTTCATTTGATGATACGCTACAACAACACTCAGTTGATATGATTTTAAATCATGGAATTCATGCAAAAAAAAAGCACTACAAAGATTTAGTTACAAGTAATTGTAAAAAAATTTGTGGAAGTAAATACACACTTTTAAGAGACGAATTTTTTATCAAGCACAATACAAAGTGTGTAAAACATAGTATTGCAATTATTTTAGGTGGCAATGATGCATTAAATTTATCGCTAAAAATGGTTGATCTACTTTATAAAATTGACACAACTTATAAAATAACAGTTATCACAAGTAGTGTAAATAAAAATTTACACTACTTGCAAAAACAAACAAACATTGAACTACTTATTGATATTGACAATATAGCAACTATACTGAGTTCTAAAGAATTTATAATCACAGGAAGTGGTGGCACTTTATTTGAAGTTTTAGCTTTAAAGAAAAAGTTTATAAATATAGAAGTGGCTTCCAATCAAAACCTAATAACAAAATTTTTAGAAGATAACAAAATAAAAACAACAATAAAATCCAATGATTTAGATCTTGAAAATTTAAAAACCAAAATGAAATACATTAATAAAAATGATATTTATAAAAAACTTAACCTAGAATTTTCTAAAGATAAATTGGCACAAAAGATTTTGAAAGAGCTTAATATATAAATGAAAGATATCAAATTAATAAATTTTACCAATCTAAGTACGAATGAAAAAATGATGATTTTAGAGTGGAGAAATTGTTCAAACATAAGACAATGGATGTATAATCAAAATTCCATTTCCACAGAGGAACACGAGAGATTTCTTGAAAATTTAAAAATAATAAACAATAAATTATATATGCTAGCAAAGTTAAACGGAAAATATATTGGTGTGATTGATTTTACAAATATTACAAATGAAAGTTCACATATTGGAATATATAGCAATCCCAATTTACAGGGGAATGGGACTTTGCTTGTAAATGAGATTATCAATTATGGATTTACAATTTTGAAGACACAAACATTAATTGCTGAAGTTTTTAAATCAAACACAAAAGCTTATAACTTATATAAAAAACATAATTTTAAAGAGATTGGACTAAAAACTATTTGCGAAAAAGATGTTATTTGTATGCAACTATCCAAGAGCGAAAGGCAAAACATTATTGATGATAATTAGCAATATATAAAAATAGGAGAGAAAATGGAAGCAACACACCAAAGAACAACATGGGAATCGGAGTTCGGAGAAGATTATCTTCAAAGAAATCTATTTAATCCAGATGAATTAGAAAATCTTTACATAAATAGATTTGGTATTTCTAAAACAGATTTAAACAACTCGTTTTTAAACAATATCCCAAAAGATGCCAAAATTTTAGAAGTTGGAACAAATATTGGTAATCAAATTTTACACCTACAAACTATGGGATTTACAAACCTTTATGGGATAGAGATTCAAGATAGAGCTATAAATTTTGCAAAACATAGAGCAGATAATTTAAATATTATAAAAGGTGATGCCATGGATATTCCTTTTAAAGATAACTTCTTTGATGTTGTTTTTACACATGGTGTATTAATTCATATTTCACCTGATAATATAAATAGTGTATTAAAAGAGATTTATAGAGTTAGCAAAAAATATATTTGGGGATTGGAGTATTATGCCCCACAATATACAGAAATAGAGTATCACGGACAAAATAGTCTTATGTGGAAAACAGATTTTATGAACTTATACAAAACAAATTTTAGTGATTTAAAAATTGTAAAAGAGGAAAAACTACCCTATCTTGAAAACAATGATTTAGTTGATCAGATGTTTATAATTGAAAAATAAAAGAGTTTAGATGAAAATAAATATCTCCATAGAAGCTAGAATGACATCATCTAGGTTACCAGGGAAAGTTTTAAAATCAATCAATGGTGTTACAAACCTAGAACTTATGGTAAATAGAATAAAAAATAGCCAATATGTAAATGATATAATAGTTGCAACAACGATAAATAGCCAAGATGATGAAATAGTAAATTGGTGCGAAAAAAACAATATAAGCTATTTTAGAGGAAGTGAAAACAATGTTTATGAGAGAGTTTTACAAACCCATGAAAAATACTCTTCAGATGTTATTGTGGAACTAACAGGCGATTGCCCTTTGTTAGAAAAAAGTATTATAGATGAAGTAATAAAATTTTATTTCGAAAATGATTTTGAATATGTATCAAATTGTCTAAAAATAACTTATCCAATAGGTTTAGCTGTACAAGTTTACTCTTTAAAAACCCTAAAAAGTGTATCAACAAATAGAGAGCTGGAGTATCAAGATATGGAACATGTAACTCCATATTTATACACAAGTGGAAAATATAAAATTCATAATATAGAAGCTAATAAAAAACATTATATGCCTGATTTATCGATTACATTGGACACTACCCAAGATTTTAATCTTATAGAAACCATATGCAAAAATTTTGACAATATCTATTTTACATTAGATGATATTTTGGATTTCATCAAAAGACATCCTCACTTAAAAGAGATGAATAAAAGTGTAAAAAGAAAAGGGCTTTCATAAAATGGTAAATGTAGCTTTAATAGGATTAGGAAATATAGCCCTGCTTTTTGATACTAATAAAGCTACTAATGCAACAGCGTTAAGTCATGTAAAAGCTATCTTTTTACATGAAGATTTTAATCTAAAATATGCGGTTGATATAAATCTGAATAATGAAAAGATTTTAAAAGATTTTTTCCCAAATTGCGAACTACAAACATCACACAATGAAATAATAGATAAAAACGATATAGATATTTTAGTTATTGCGACCCCTACAAACAATCACTTTTCAATATTAAATGATTTTAAAAACAATAAAAATATAAAAATATTTTTTGTGGAAAAACCACTATTTTCTATTACTAAAGAATATAATAATTTATCAAAAAATATAAAAAATAAAATAATTGTAAACTATCTAAGAAGATTTGCTCCTGCATTTATAGACTTAAAACAGAGATTATCAAATGAAGATTTTATAGAAAAAATAGTGATAAATTACTGCAAAGGCTTAAAAAACAATGGTTCGCATTTAATTGATTTATTAAATTATCTTTTAGATGATTTAAAAATAAAATCTTCTTCCATCTTATCATCTTCTACTGGTTTTGATGAAAGTGATTTGTGTTATGACTTATATATTTTAATCTCTTACAAAAACCAAACAATCCCTATATTTTTCATATCACACAACCATAAAAAATATAATTTGATAAGTATGGATATTTATACGAATTCTCAACAAATAAAATTTTTAAATTCAAAAGGTACAATTTCATATTACAAAATTGTAAATGATTTAAATTTTCCAACATATAAAGTTTTTAACAATGTTGGAGAAGAAATAGAGATAAACAATGAATATTTGATGTACTACGCTTATGAAAAAATATCAAAAATTTTAAATGACAACGAAAGAAACATATCTTCTTTTGAAGACGAATTAAAAAACAAAAACTTTTTAGAATACATATTAAAGGATTTATAATGGCAATTTTAGCAATAAATGGTGGAGAGAAAATCAGAAAGAATCTTTTTCCAAGATATAACAATGTTGCACAAAAAGAGATAGAAACCGTTACAAAAGTGCTAAATAGTGGTGTTTTGTCAAAATATTTGGGTGCTTGGTGTGACGATTTTTATGGTGGAGAGTATGTTCAAGCTTTTGAAAAAGCGTGGTGTGAAAAATTTGATGCAAAATATAGTGTTGCTGTAAATTCAAATACATCAGGACTTATAGCTGCACTTGGTGCTTGTGGAATTGGTCTTGGAGATGAAGTTATAGTAAGTCCTTACTCTATGTCAATTTCAGCCTCATCTCCTCTTTTTTACAATGCAACACCTGTATTTTGTGATTTAGACAAAAACACCTACTCTTTTGATACAGATATGTTAAAAAAAGTTATCACAAAAAATACAAAAGCAATAATTGTTGTTCATATTTTTGGATGTCCATCAAATATGGATGAGATAATTCAAATAGCAAAAGAGGGCAACTTATATATAATCGAAGATTGTGCTCAAGCTCCAGGGGCTACTTACAAAGGTAAACAAGTTGGAACTTTGGGAGATATTGGCGTTTTTAGTCTAAATTATCACAAACATATTCACACAGGTGAAGGTGGAGTTTGCACAACAAATAATGAATCTTTAGCAAATAAAATGCAGCTAATAAGAAATCACGCGGAATCCATAGTTGAAAGAAAAGGGGAAACAGATCTTGTTAATATGTTGGGATTTAATTTTAGACTTACAGAAATTCAAGCTGCCATTGGAATTGAACAATTAAAAAAACTTGATGATGAACTTCAAATTAGACAAAAATATGCAAAAATTTATGATGAAGCATTAACATCAACTGGATTTATAAGTAGTTCTGTTTTTGATGATAGAACCCATAGCTATTATATTCAAGCTTTTAGATTTGATGAAAATATAGCAGGTGTTTCAAGAGATACTTATATAAATGCCGTAAAAGCTGAGTTGTGTGCTGTTGAACATAGGGAAAATGAAGGCGTTCCTATTGGATGTGGATATGTAAGACCACTTTATCTACTCCCTATTTTTCAGAACAAATGGGCTTATAATCAAAAAGGTTTTGGATTTAAAGATAATATTAACTATGAAAAAGGTCTTTGCCCGAATGTTGAAGAATTACACTATAAAGAGTTATTTAGTCACGATTTTACAAGAAGTCCTCTTTCAATAGAAGATGTAAATGATGTAATAAATGCTCATTTAAAAGTAAGCAAAAACTTAAATGAGCTAAAATGAAAACGAATGAAATAATAGAGAAAGCAAAAGAGATTTATGATGACTCATATAATAAATATGGAAACTCTTCAAAGGCTGTATTATGGGGAGATATACAAACTCAATATCTCAGATTTAAAGAGATTATAAATTTTATACCTTTAGAAAAAAATATCTCTATTTTAGATGTTGGTTGCGGAATAGCCGATTTTTACAAGTTTCTAAATTTCAATGGTTTTACAGGACAATATACAGGTTATGATATAAATGAAAATTTATTAAAACAAGGTAGAAAAAATTATCCACAAATAGATTTAAAAAATATAAATATCTTAGAAGAAAAATCTTTAGAAAGTTTTGATTATGTGATTGTTAGTGGACTTTTTAATAGTAATTATGGACAAGATTTTATTTGGATAAAAAATATGATAAAAGCTCTATTTGAGTTAGGAAATAAAAAAATCATATTTAATGCAATTAGTAGTTATGTGAATTTTAAAGATGAAGAGACATACTATATAAATCCACTTGAAATTTTAGATTTTATTATCAAAGAGTTAACACCCAATGTAACTTTAGTTCACGGGAAACTACCATTTAACTTTACAGTTTGTATAGATAAAAATAATTCGTGGAAATCTATAAATGCAAGATGAAAATATAACCATTATTGATCAAAACTCAGTCGATTTTGAAGAGGAGTGGAGTAAAGCGTTAGATGTTTTAGCTCATTCTTTTTTATACACAAAATTTGGGATAAATTATTATAAATCCTATTGCAATTTTGTTGATGATTTGAGTTTTATTCTAAAAAAAGATGATAAATATATTGGATTAGCTATTGTTTTTTTAGAAAATATCGAAAATAACTTATCGCTTAGTGCAAACAATGGATATATCCCATCACCATTATATACTGATGACAAGTGGTGCAAAACACTATTTAAACATATTGACTTTCTTGCCCAAACAAAAAACATCAAACAAATAAAGTTTTATATGGATACTCCTTTATTTATAGAAAATCACTTCTTACCAAAATTTAATCTCTTAAAAAAATATGATTATTTTGAAACAAACAATCTAAATTTATATATTGATTTAACTTTGGATGAAAAAGAGTTATGGACAAATCTAAATAAAAGCTATAAATCTTTAATAAACAAATATACAAAAAACACTAAAAATCAATTTTTAATAATGACCAAAGAAAATGTTTCATGGGAAATATTTTTAGAGTTTTATAAATTACATTGTGAAATCGCAAATGACAGAGCAAGAAAAATATCACTTTTTGAAGAACAATTTAAACTTTTACAAAATGGTTTAGCAACACTTTTTTATATAAAAAATGAAGAAAAGTTTTTGAGTTTTTCTCTATTTTTCCATTATGATAAAAGTGTAACTTATGCAACTTCCGTTTCAAAAAAAGAGGAAAATCAAGAACCCTATTCACACTTTTTATTATGGAATGCAAATCTATTTTTTAAAAAGAAAAACTTTAATCATATAATTTATGGCTCACCAAGTGGCGTTAATAAATTTGGTGGGATAGATGATATCAATGACGAAAAGCAAATAGCAATATCTTTTTTTAAAAGACAAATGGGTGCAAATATGATAAATGTAAATAGGGGAATAAAGTTTTTTGATAAAAACATATTCAAAGAATTTATTCTTAACTTTGTAGAAAAATTAGATGTTTAACACCCTTTTAGCTTTTGCTTTTGATGCAGCTAGTGCAAATATGGTTGTTTCTTACATAGGATTATATAAAGATAATTATTCAAAAATAAAAGCTTATTTTGGCTCACCCGTTTCAAAAAATATATATTTACAACATATTCCTCTGTATATTTGTGAAGAAAAAGATATTGATTTTTCAAACTCCACAGTTATAACTGGAACTTCTGGTATTAACTCATCTTATGAAATGAATATTTTAAAAAAAGCAAAACAATCAAATGTTCAAAAAAGTATTGTTATTGTGGATAATACTTCAAATTTTGAAATGAGATTTTTATTGGATAATCAAATCTTAGATGAAAAATTTGCACCCGATGAAATTTGGGTTTTTGATAAAACATTTAAAAGTAGCATTGAATATCTAAATAAACAATTAATCTGCAAAGAGAATATTTATGAAATATATCTAAACAAAATTTTCAAAAATCAAGAACCAAAATTAACAAATGAGTTCGTAATAAAACATCAATTTCAATATTTAGTAATATTATCTGAATATTTATATGAACTTTATGGCTTAAATTTCGGATTTACAGAATATGAAATGGTTGAAAATATTTTGGATTCAATTGATAAATTAAATCCAAATATCCCAATATTTCTCAAACTACACCCAAGAGAAAATAGAAACAAATACAATATTATTTTTAGAAAATATAGCCATTTAAATATTATTTGTGAAGATTGTAATATTTATGAGCTGATTTTTTATAGTAAAGTTGTTTTTGGGATAAACTCTTCTGTTTTTATGGAGTGCAAATTGTTTAACAAACCAACATTTAGCATACAAATACAATCTACAAAAAAAATAAATATAAAATTATTCGATTATATACAAATCATAGATATCCAAAAAAAACTAGATAATATTTTGAATAAGCATTTTAAGTATTAAGTATTTTTTGAGACTCAAGGAAAAAAGTTTGTATTGATTAGATCTATTTTGCATTTAAATAAAAATGTACTTATGCTATGATTATTCGATTTTAAAAAATAGGTCTTATTAATGAAACAAAAACTTATCTCATCAGATATTATAACAACAGATATTAGAATATTAATCTACTTGTTCTCTCTTTCAACATTGTTTTTTGCTAGAAATTATTGTGTTAATGTGTGCCCATTTTTAGATAGCTTGACAAATGAGGAGCTTACGTTAAATCTTATAATCGTTTTTATTTTTCATATTTTTACAAGAGAGATACTATATAAAGTTTTTGAAAAACCTTTCACAAGACTAACTCTTCCAAGACATCTTTATTATCTAAGCATTGCCTCTTGGGTAATAGCTGGTATATTTGCGTTTTGCTTGCATTATTTTCAATATTCCCATTTTCCTATTGGGAGTCACGTAAAACTTTTAAGTAGCTACTGGGTATTAGGTGCTGGAATACTTGCACAACTAGAATATATTATATTTGAAAAAAGGTACAAAAAAATAGCTGCCAATGTTGACATAAGATTCTATAATGAAAATATTTCAAGACGAATAGTTGAGAGCTTCACTATTTTAACAATCGCACCAGCTGTTACAATTCTACTTGTACTAGCTAGATACAATACAGATACCACTAACAATTCTCATCTAATTAGTGAGATTGCTTATATTGTGATTTTATTTGTAATTACTGCTGTCCTATCAGCTCTACTATTTGGGCAAATGCTTAAAAAGGATACTCGAACTATTCTTCACAATATTAATCTGATAAAAACTGGTGTTTTTGATACGAATATTGATATTAAACGAGCCGACGAATTAGGTGAGATTTCAAATGCAATTGAGAGTATGGCTAACGATATTGCCAAATTAAATAATGAAATCATTAGTACTCAAGCCGAAATCGTAAATACTATGGGCGAGATTGCAGAAACGCGAAGCAAAGAGACAGGAAATCATGTCGCTAGAGTTGCCCTATACAGTGAACTTTTGGCGCTAAAATATGGTTTATCTCCGCAAGAAGCAAGTCTTCTTAGACAAGCAAGTCCAATGCACGATATTGGAAAGGTTGGAATACCAGATAATATTTTAAACAAGCCAGGTCGCCATACAGAAGAAGAATCAGCAATAATGAAAACTCATGCCACTTTAGGATACGAGATACTAAAAACTTCAAATAGACCTATCTTGAAGGCAGCTTCAATAGTAGCGTATGAACATCATGAAAAATGGGACGGAAGTGGCTATCCTAAAGGTGTAAATGGCGAAAATATACATATTTATGGACGAATTACAGCATTAGCTGATGTATTTGATGCTCTTGGAAGTGAGAGATGCTATAAAAAAGCTTGGGAAGATGAAAGAATTTTTGCCCTTTTTCATGAAGAAAAAGAAAAACATTTTGATCCAAAACTTGTAGATATATTTTTTGAAAATATTGAGGAATTTAAAAACATAAGAGAGAATCTTAAAGATACATTTGTTTAGAATTTACTATTTTATAAAATTATTCAAAATATCATCTCAAGGAATAACTCACAAAACTCAAATTCATTTGAAAAAAGTAACTATGGCTTTAAAACAAGGATTGCCCTACACCTCAATATTTAAGTTGTTTTAAATTTTACTGCCCAAGTTGAGAGCTCGTTTAACACTTGTTCAGTTTTACAAATTCTATTACTTTTTAATTTATAATTAGCGATATTGTTAAAAAGACAGTAGTATAGATATGTAATAACACATTTCAGCAACCATTTTTTAGTTAAGCCACTTTTTGAAAATCTTTCAAAACTGCAATCACACCATTTGCCCAACTATCTTTTAATTTCATCAAATGTTTTCCATCGCAAAGATTATCTTGCTTTAGATTTAAAACAAAGTTTATATAAATATCTGAAAACTCAGTAAACATAAGAAATATATTACTAAAAACAACAAGATTTATCTCTTTGCTTTGCTCCAAAATCCAAACCATAATTTCTAACTTTGTTTCTAAGAACTCTTGACGGTTTTTAACGGTTATTTTTTGATATTTTTTCACCCGTTTTATAATATTTAAAATCTTGTTTTTATCACTTTCAAACAATATCTCATCTAATTCAAGAACACACGATACACTATCAAGATTTTCAATAATTTTATGGTTTTTTAGTTCAAAATCAACCATTTTAACACTGATTTCATCTTTTGTCATAGGTGTAAACATCTCCATAAAAACACCGTTTGAAAGATTAAAAAGCTCAAATTCATAATATCCACTCAAGATATGAACTATCCCCTCAAATGACTCTTTAAATGTCAACAAGCTCCTATTTGTTTTAACAATCGGAAGAAGATTTCCTTTAACTTCCAAAACATCAAAAGCTGAAACCATATTATCATTTTTTCCTAAATTTTCAATCGACTGGCTTTGTGAATATGAGCTATCTATTGCATACTTTGAGCCTGTTTCTTGATGAAAAGCTGCATCACTTCCTATAATATAAAGCTCATTTGCACCTAAATGAATTGACATCATCAAAGAAAATGCTCCAACATTAGTTACGCTTCCAAGATATCCCAATCTGGACACAAGTGAAATACTTTGGGAGAAATATATATGATTTTTTTCAACAACTTTTAAAACATCTTCGTGTTGTTGTGATAAAAATATAATTGCACTGTTATCCAAAAAATGTTTATTGTCACATTCTAAGTATTTTGCACAAAGGGGTGATTGATCAATTGAAAATACTATATCTGGAACGATATTGTGTTTCTCTAATTTTCTAACAATTACATCAACTGCTACGATAATAAATTTGTCTTGATTTAATGCAATCCAATCTATATACTCATCAAGAGATGGTCCCGCAGCAACAATTAAAACTTTTTTGTTTTCTAATATTTTTTCTTCCCCTACTGATTCTCTGTTTAAAAATCTATATCCTGATTTCATAAAACTTTGTGTTCTAAAAATGTTTTCCATTGTGCTTGTATACGGAAAAGATGCAACAGTATGTGTTGAAAAGAAATCAACCAATTCATCGAACAAATATCTGTCACTCTCAACCAAAAGATGGTGCTTTATATTGTAATTCATATAATTATGATACCCATAAAAGCCACTTATTGCTGCTGTTCTTGAAAACTTATCATCTTCAATTGATAAAAATAATTTTCGATTCCCTGTTTGAAATTCGGTGTAATCAGTCACAAACAAAGACAACCTAAAAATTTCTAACTCTGGTTCCATAATTAATGTTGTAAAGGGATTGACTTTACGATTTATCCCTTGAATGTGAACTCCAAGCCCAACACCTATAAAAACGAATTTATAAATCTTATCAAATTCAATATTATCAAGCTCTACACTATCATTTATATAATCAATGATTGGATTAATATGCTCTAAGTTTGAGCCACCTTTAGCCAGCTTGGACCCGAATCCTTTTCTCAGAAGATCTAACGAGCCATCTTTTGTAAAGTTTGTGTTTAAAGTGCGTTCATCTGCATCATCATAACTATTACTTCCATAGTACCAACTATTATCGCCAATATTTAATACATCAAAATAATTATCTCTAAATTCCAAAGAATATTTTGGATCAATTGTTTGATTGTTGAAATTAAGAGATAATTCTTCCACCCTCATATAAATATCGTGAAAATATTTTTCTAAAAAATTAAGATTTTTAACATAAATCTTAAGTAGTGTTTCGCTTAAATCTTGAGCTTCTTGTTCCATTTTAAACCTTTTAAATCGTATAGTATGTGATAAATAACTCTGATTGTACTTGAAAACAAATAAAAAAACCCAAGCCAAATCGACTTGGGTTAATGAATAATTAAATTTTTACTATTGTAAAAGTCTTAATACATTTTGTTGAATTGCATTTGATTGACTCATAGCGTATGTTCCAGCTTGAGCTACAATATTTTGTTTGTTGA
>JFJP01000060.1_pt1 | contig 12960 bp, 15 predicted proteins | sample 431651 | NCBI WGS metagenome assembly JFJP01 (sample SAMN02602958, study PRJNA72255) | Microbial mat metagenome, whole genome shotgun sequencing project. | biome: fresh water; feature: sink hole; material: water; isolation source: purple microbial (photo- and chemosynthetic) mats found in... | reverse complement strand
GGAGGTGCTTCCTACCGTTATCAAAGGGGACCCGACGGGCAAAGCTATGCCGTGAGTGGGGAAGTAAGTATCGACACCTCGCCGGTGCCTAATGATCCAGAGGCGACAATCCGAAAAGCGGCCCAGATCAAGGCTGCGGCCCTCGCGCCGGCGCAACCCTCGGCCCAGGATCGCGCGGTCGCAGCTGCCGCAGGAGCCATGGCTGCAGCCGCTGCAGGGGAACTTGCGCGTGAAAAATCAAAAGCAATGGGTCAAATTGATGTTGAGGTCTGAAGGCCAATCATCGGTGGGACTTCTCCTTTTAACAGGTGGCGAGAGTCAACGCTTTGGGGCCCCAAAGCACCTTCAGCCTCATCCTCGGGGCGGTAGCTGGGCTGGGCATCTCGCGGCTGTTTTTGAGGCAATTTTCCCCAATGGTCTTATTCAGATCCTGGGGGAGGCCATTTCGGAGCGTCCGGAGCTTGGGAACCTGGATGATCTGCGCCAGGGGCCTGCGCGGGCCTTGGTGCAATGGGCCAAAATGGAGCCACCAAAGTCTTCCCGCTGGTGGATAGTTGCCTGTGATCAGGTTCGCTGGTCGGCACCCGCACTCGAGGCTTGGTTTGCTAGGGCCAAGGCTGAAGATCCAGAAGGGAAGGTTTGGGTTTTGGCTGAACATGAAATGCGGATTCAGTACTTGGGCGGTTTTTTGGGCGCTTCACTCGTTTCCCAAATTGCGACTTCCGATGCTCGCTCATTGCGGGAATTGGCGGCGGAACTGCCTTGCCACACACTTCCTGCCACGGGGCCGGAATGGTTCGATGTGGATTCCCCCGAGGATTTCAAAGCCCTTTGATTAGGACCTAGGAACAGCTTTCGCAGGATGCTGCTCTCGCTCGAACCTAGCCACATCAGCCAGAGTTACCTCCAATAATTGGGTTTGAATCTGCTCCCGTTCGGCCTTCCAGAAGGCATGAACAGGGCAGCCGCGCTCATCGGAGCATTCCATTAGGCCGAGCAAGCAGTTGGAATGCCAGCCAGCACCGTCAAGCACCTCTGCCAATTCGCTGAGGGGGATATTTTTGGCGGGACGCGCGAGGATCACACCGCCCTGATTGCCCCGCTTGGCGACCACCAAGCCGGCCTTGGAAAGCATGCTGAAAATTTTGGCCAGATAGGGACCGGGTGCTCCGGTCCAGGTGGCCACATCTTGCACAAGAACGGGTTGCCCACCGGGATCTTCGAGGCAACTCAAGGCCAGAACGGCATAACCAGCGGATTGGGAAAGGGGCAGCACGGGTAACTCCAGGAAGGCGAGGGATGAAATCCTCTTAGGGTGGCCCAGAAGCCGAGGGAATGAAATCCCTAGCTGGTTTCCTCACTGGATACGGTTGGTGCCTCGGGATGGGCCTCTTCCCAGCCTAAAATCATGGCCTTGAAATTGGACAGAGGCGTGGTGCCCGTGGTGGCCAGGTAGATATGGCCGATGAGGAAGGCCAAGAGGCCGAAGGCGCCCAGGACATGGATCACCGCAATAACCCAGAGGGTGGAGGGCGACCAGCCCAGAGTGTTCAGGTTGGGGTAGAAATAGTACAGCGCGCCGGTGGTGACCTGGATGGGAATGATCAGAACCTTGAACCCGAGGTAGGCCAATCTTTGCAGGGGGTTCAGCTTGGCCGTTCGCTCTTTGCGCACCGGATGGGCCGCCCCCTTGAAGATGCCCGTCAGGTAGAACGCCACCATCTCCCGGAGGAAAGCCCGGGTGGGAATGTACTGCCGCCATTCGCCCGTAGTGATGTGCCAGAAGACGGCGAAAACAATCAGTACGATGAGGACTACGGCCAGGGTGTTGTGCAGGAAAACCGCTCGCGCATAGCCGAAAATGGCAAAAGTGCCGCGGACTTCGAAGCCGGTCAGAGCAAGGAGGATGATCAGAAAGGCCTGGGACCAATGCCAGAGGCGGTTGAAAAGGGTATAGAGAACCATGCGTTGCACTATGACCTCCCGGCAAACAGATAACGCAGGATCCCGTGGGTCAGGGTCGCGGCGGCCACCAGGCCCACCAGCGTCCAGCCCAGGAAATCGATGCCCCACCCCCGATCTCGTCCCGGAAGGTAGAACCCTTCGACACCCGCAAGCCGGCCGTTTTGATCATGGCAATCCTTGCAGGAAAGGGAATCCTTAGCCGGAGCGACCATGTGGGTGATAGGCCAGAGCATGGTGGTTGAAACGAAATCATATTTGCCGCTGTACGGCAGGCCCGCCTTCTCCATGCCGGTTTTGATGGCGGTGTCCCAGTTGTAGTCGCCCCAGAAGGCACCAGAGCCTTTGGGGCCCGCGGTGTAGGGAGCCACCAGGCGATTCAGGACGGGATCGAAGGGTTGTTTCCCGGTGTGAAACTTGAAGGGCCAGATCTTGGCCGCAGAGTCGGCGTACGAGCCTTCTGCAGGATTCAACTCCACAGGGCGCTGCGTGGGCAGAGTATCGGTCAGCAGGGTGAACTTGAGGTTGCCGTTGTACCAGATGTAGGAAGGCTTCACCTTTTTAGCCCAGACCATGTCCCCATGGATGGTGTTGTAGGTTTCGAACCCGTTGGCGTCTTCTTCTTTGTAGGGGCGGCCATCCTTCAGCTTTCCGGCGGTGGACCAGTCCCAAGAGAGGTTGCTGGCCAGGCCGCCCCGGGCGTACTCGGGGATGTGGCAGGTCTGGCAGGCCACCTTGCGGTAGTGGCGGTTGAGCACAGTGGAGGCGTGGGGTGAATCCGTGTGACAGGCGGTGCAGGCCATGCGCGACATGCTTTCACCCGGGAAATGGGCCTTTTCGCGTTTGTCGGCGGGGATGACGTAGTTGGGACCACTGACCTCGTGGGCGTTGGAGACATGGCAGTCGGTGCACACCATGGCGGCACCCTGCTTGGACATGTGAACATCCATGGCGGGGGTGGCCTTCAGGATGGTGTCGTCCAGGTCGCCGTGCTTGGTGGCATCTGCGCCGCCCCCGAAGAAATGGCAGACTCCGCAGTTCTGGAGGGTGGACCGGCCCACCTTCTGCGCGATCTCGTCCAGGGGCACGGCGGGGTTCGGAAACCCACCGGCAATCTTTTCATAATCCCCCGTGGTGTCGTGGCATACGAGGCAATCGATGTTCTCAGACTTGGAGAAGTCGAAATGGCGATCCGTCATGCCGTATCCGGCGTGGCAGCGGGCACAGGCAGCTTGGTTGCCTCCTTGGGCACTGATGCAGAAATTGTTCACCAGGTGAGTCGATTTTCCATACCCTGCAAGGTGTTTGTCCTTGGGATTCCAGGTCCAATGACTGGACCCCATCACCTGCTCAGCCGCCTTGGGATGGCAGGTAAGGCAGGCCTTGGTGACCGCCGAGCCATCGCCTTCCTTAAAGGGGCCCTTGAGAATTTTGAATTGGCTGTGGTCTGCGGTGCTTCGGCGGGCGGCCTCCGCGTGGACCTTAGCGTAAGGTGAGGCGGAACGATGGGGGGAGGTGGCTTTCTGGCCGACAGACTGGGCCAGGGCGGGCAGGCCCATCGCGAGCCCGAGGAGAGCGATGATCCGCCAAAAGGATCCAGTGCGGTGCAAACGAGACATAGAACAACCCCATGACTGAAATGCAAGGCAGAGTCGGGGCCCGGTGGCCCCGACTCTGCTCGGGAACCTAGAACTTCACTTCGAGGGACACGTAGGTGTTCTTGATGCTGGCGGGCGAGGCGTACTGCAGCATCGGGTTCTTATTCAGGTCGTAGGCGTCTTCCCAGGAGCCGGCCATGGGCGCGGGGGCGATGTGCCAACCGCTGAAGGCATGGGAGAACTTGTAATCGATATAACCCACACGCAGCGCTACATTCTTGGCAAAGGCCCAGTGAACATAGGCTTCCCAAACGTTGCCACGGGCGCCGAGCTTTTCCGTGGCCTCGCCGGTGGCGGGGCTGTAGGTAAACCAACGCGGTGACCCATGGTTGAATTCAAGGCCGAGGCCCAGGCTTTCCGTTACGTCCCAGCGAGTGCCCAGGTAATAGGCTGTGGCTGTGTGACTGGCGTTGGCGTCGCCCATCATTCCGCCGAAACCCGTGAGCTGAACATTGGGTCCTGCGGGGTACCCGGGAGGCATGACCGCAGGGAAATTCCAGTAGGCACCGTACTGGCTGCTCTTGCCATTGGGACTGCTCTTGATATACCCAAAGCTTCCAAAGTAGGTGAAGGAATCACCGACCTTGTGCTTCCAAGTTGCGGTCCATTGATCCATGTCACCAAGGTTGGTGGTGGCGGTGACGTATTGGGTGCTGGGCATTCCGCCCATGCCGGGAGCTGCGGCAACAGGGAAGTTGGAGAGTTGGCCGAAGGGGATATCGGTCATGTTGCCGAAACGATTGAAGCCCAGGTAAAACGCGGCAGAGTGAACGGTGCCGAGGCCTTCAAAGAGCAGGGGCATATCGAACATGGCGCCAAGAACGGTGCTGTCTTTTAGCGGACCGATGGTATTCACCTGCATGGTCGCTGCGGCGGGATTGGCCATGGTGGCGTTGCTGAAATTGAAACCCACGGGCGCTGCGCTGGCCTTTACCAGGCCCCCGCCGCCGAACCCGCTCTCGTAGCCCACACCGTAGCAAAGGCCGAACAGGGTGTGTTCGGGGAGGCCGAGCTTATCGAGGTGGAATTTCCAGCCAATGCCATCGACCATGGCATTAACGGCCAAGGCCTGGGGCGTGGCCTGGCGTTCACCCCCTTCGCGAACTTCGAAGGGTGGGCCATCCGAGGTGTTTTGGCGTCCGATGGAAAGCACGCCCAACCCCGGCCAGTCGTACACGAAGCTGGCGCGCTCCACATGCAGCGTGTCGTTGGTGGGCACCTTGCCGCTGTTGAACGAGTTGGTAACCGTGTTGGGAGAGCCGTTAAAGATGGGCGTGTCGGCGCCCCCATGGACCTTGAACATGGTCAGGCGGGCCATGATCTTGGCGTGATCGCTAATGTTGATGCCCATCCGCAAGCGCAGGCGTGTGGACCACTGCACGGGGTTGGAATAATCCTGCTCCGAGACAGGCATCGCCATGGGCATGGGCATGCCGGTCATGGGGCCTGGGCCGGGGTTCTGCACAAAGCCCATGAATTGACTGTAGGGCTTGAAGCCCCACTTGGCGCTATCGAAACGAGTGCGGAGATCCCCGCCCCAGGCGATATTGTCCTGGGCTACCTTGGTTTCGACCTTGGTGAGGGTCTTTTCCTGGTCTTTGGCTTTTTCTTCGAGGGCGACGATTTGTTTCTTTAGGTCATCGAGCTGTTTCTTGAAATCGTCAGAGGCGGGAGTCTGAGCCGCCAGGGGCAGGCCAATCAACAGACCAGTAGCGAGTTGCGTTAAACGCATGGTTCTCCTTTCTTAAGGGCAAAATTCGAATCAGGTTCGGTTCAGCCGCCGCAGGTTTCAGGCTGGGGTGAATCCGAGGCGTGGTTCACCAGGAAGGTTTTGATGTCTAGGATTTGTGCCGGCGGGCCGAATTTGGGCGATAACGCATCACCCTTGTGTTTCCCACCCTCAAAGAATTTCTTCCACTGTGCTTGGGTCTTGGAGAGGGGCGTCAGGGCCTTGGCTGCACCACCATCGGCATGGCAACTCTTGCAACTCTTCTTGAAGTAATACTTTCCTTTGGTGTCGCTGCCCTTCTCTTCGGCGGCGGCAGGCAGGGCTACCAGGATCAAGGTGCAAGCGATGAGGGTTCGTATTCGCATTGTTGAGTTCCTTTCCGTGAGCTCCAAGGGCGCGATTGCCCACGACTGGGCTGCCATTAAAGATGGGTAGGTCGCCAACAAAAAGCAAGGTCATTCTGGAATTAAGTTGTATAACCAAAAAAGAATATATCGAGATGGCCAAGATCATCTCTATCCTGTGCCCGCCTTCTAGCGCACGAGCGGCATAGGTCGAGAAAGTATCTCTTGCCCAGTAAGGAGTTCTGCCAGGGTTCGATGATCAGGAGTCAAGACTAGGCAGAGGAAAGAAACAGGGAAAAGGACGACTGAAAGGAGATGGAAGACCGAAAAGGCCAATCGCTTTTCGGGTTGGCTGGTGTCGAGCAGAAGCCCTTGGGGGCCCATCATCAGCGACTGTCCCGTGAGAGCCATGGGAACCATCACGAAAGCCCAGGAGAGACTTAGATGAACGGGAACCAGGAATGGCCATAACTCCCCATAGGTTCGGGCGACCGAGGCGCGGCAGAGTAGACTCGCGAGGCCAAGGAACAGTCCGTTTAGGAGAATCAGTAGCAGCAGCTCTGTGAACTCAACGCGCACTAGGGGCCAGAAAGAGGTCTCGGGGTTTTCGAACGCTGGAGCGACTGCGGGGCTGTCCAATTGTCGAGGAGTTGGTTCTTTGTCTCGGCTGGGTTCAGGGTCAAGAAAGGCTACCGGAGCGATGCGTCCCAGTGCGGGCGTGGAAATAGCCTGCACTCGTGGTTCCGCAGGAGTGGCATGGTGCTGCAGTGCGCTGGCCTGAAAGAGCAAAGGCCGGGGGAGAGATAAGTGCGAGAGGCTGAGTCCACAAACAGGGCACTCCACCGAAAAGGGTGAAAGTCGGTGGTGACAACTCGGACAGAAACCGCGGGTACCCATATTCAGCCCAGCAGCTGGACCCAGGCTTTCCGCTCATCTCCGCGGAGCTCCTTGATTCGACCGAGAATTTGTAAGCGCAGTCTCCAGGTCTTGTCGGTGGGGAACATGATGTGACCGTCTTTCAGCTGATCTTCCGCATCGCCCCACCGTTCTTTAAGAGCGTAAATTTCGGACAATGCCAGCATCACACGAGCCGTTTTGGCCTTGAGTTCAGCGTCATCAGGATTGGTTTGAAGCATGCCGATCAGGATCCTTCGGGCGGCATCCAGATCGCCGCTGGCAAGCAGTTTTTCGACTTCTTTGGCAGTGCCTTTGCCTGCCGAGGATGATTGTCCCATTAGGGTCCCTGCGCGACCCATCAATTGAGCAGCGGGGCCATCCAGAGGGTTGAGCCGAATGAGTTCTTGGCCTCGGTAATAGGCGAACAAAGGCTGCTGTTCCAGGAGTGATTCCGCCTCTTTCCGTATCTGGGCAGGGCTTTCGCTGAGATCTAGAGCATCCAGATTTCGGGTGGCAGGGGTTTGGGCCGAGGTGCGGAAATCTTCGACGGCATTGGTCAGCAGGACGTCTTTGCGATGAGCTCTGAACCAAAGGAAGGCCAAATTGACGATGATTACTGCGCCAACCAAGGAGCCGACAAACTTTGGAGTCTTGAGCCACGGTGGTATTTCGGATTCCAGTTGGCGGAGCAGCTTCGGTATTTCCAACCCTTTACGACTAGGCGCGAGAGGTGTGGTGAGGGTGACTGGGGGAGCAACGGGTGTACGGATGGGATCAGCCTCAGGCTCGGAAACCAAGCTGATTTGACGGCTCTCTTCAGGCTCAGCCCAGGGAACAGGGGGCGTTGGGGGATACATGACCGGTGAAGGGGCAGCATGGGTGTGCTGCCGTGCATCCAAAAGCACTTGAGTCTGGCGGATTCCCTGAAGTGCACGAAAATTCTGCGGGTGGTTATTCAGGATTTCCTGAAAGAGAAAAGCCGATTCTTCTAGCTTTCCTTGGTGGAGCAGCCCTTCGGCGCTTCGCAACTTAACTTCGGGGTCTTCTTGGGTGGGTCGAGTTGGGGTTGGAGCCGCAGGCGGCCTTGGAGGGGCGGCCAACTCTCGCTTAGCCATCTCTAGGTAGGCTAAGGCATCTTTATGACCTGGGGCGAGCGTTAGGAGTAGCTCCCATTTCTGGCAGGCCTCTTCGGGCATGCCCATATCGAACAGCTGGGTACCTTCACGGAGCAACTGCTCTACCTGTTCTGAAAGATTTTGGGATGAAGGAGGTGCAACAGCCGCGGAGGCAGGGATGGGCTCGGGAACTGGATTTGCTGGCAGGGGAACTGGCGTGGCCTCGAGACCTAGATCTTTGCGGGCGTCTTTGATGTAGGCCTGAGCTAGCTGGTGATCACCATCGATTTCGAGAATCTGTTCCCATTTTTTAAGAGCGTCTTGGGATTCGCCCATATCAAACAATGTGCACCCATCACGGAGCAAACGTTCGATTTCGTCAGCGCTCGAGAGGGGTGGTTGTGGCACTTGGGCGGAAGGAGTGCCCATAGTTTCAGGGTTCGTGGGCAGCAAGCCATCCTGAGTTGCCCGGGCGTCAAAGTAAATCTTGACCTTGTACAAGCCGGCCCTGGCATCGGAGTGGTTGGGTGACTTTTTGAGAATGGCCTGCCAGATTTGGCCGGCCTGAACGATATCCCCAGCCTGATAAAGGTTTTCGGCCTTGAGAAGGTAGGACTCGAAGGGATCACGTGGAGAAGTCATGGTTTAGCCCATTCCGTTGGCATCAACAGCCCGGGCCAGAAGCATGAATGTGCTGCGGCCGCAGACGAATTCCTGCCGATCCGTCAACTGCAAGGTGCCAAAGATTTGTACCCCATCCACAAAAGTTCCATTCGTAGAACCAAGATCAACTAGCCAGACCGAAGCATCGGAGTGGATATCAATTCGACAATGTCGCCGAGAGCACTCGGGGTCATTGGTTATGATTTCGCCTTCCTCGCGTCCGATGACCGTTTGGCTCGTGGTTAGGGCGCGAACAGTGGAGGATTGGGGTCCGGAGAGAAATGCAAGGCTGTAACGCATTCCAGCTGGAAGCGAATTGATAATGCCAGCGTTCACCAACATGGCATCCCGATCGTTGCGCGCCGTGGTTTCCCGGGTGCCGACATCTGACATGTCTTGCCCACCGCTAACACTTGGTTTTGGCGGAGTTGGAACAGGGGCGGCTTCCGGCATTATCGCTTCGGGGACCGTCTTTGGCAGGAGGCCCGGGTTGTCCACTTCAAAAACAAAGACGCACTTCGGGCATCGAAAACGCTTGCGAGGTACGCCCTGAAAGCGCGCATCATCATATTGGAAGCGGGCTGAGCAGGACGGGCAGACAACAATCATGAGGGCCTCTAAGCGGACTGCCCATAGTTTAGGCGTTTACTTGCTTTTACGGGTGGCGAAGAAACTGAATTCAGATCTTAAGGGGACTCCGGCTGGCACCTTGAACCCCGTCACGGCGGCTGGAATGGGCTGATTGATTTGCATGGCGCCTAATTCCAATTGCCAGGAATCGCCACTCTTCTCGATCCAGGTGATTTGCCGGGGAAGGTATTTCTCGCGGTCAATCCAGAGATAGAGTGCCTTGAACCGTTTTTTATAGTTGTAGCTCTGGGGAATCAGGGTCAGTTGAAAACAGGCCGGAAGCTCTTTGCTTTCGCCTACTGAGATTTGAAAGTAATCCGACAACTCCGCGAGCTTTTGTCCCAATCCAAGAAACCGACGGTCATGGTTTCGGATTAAGCCAATCTTTAGGCGCTCGCCATCGCCTGCGGCGGGGCTATAGGAGATGAGTTCTTTTGCGGTGAGATGCAGGATGAGGTCTTCAGGGGGAGCAAAGCTAAAATGAACTAAATCAGAACCCTGAATGAATAAGGTTCCCTTGGTCAGTGTGGGCGTCCTCAGCAAGGCGCGCCGAATCGTGAGCGAAAAGGGCACCTGGAGTGAGGCAACTTTGGCCTGGGCCGAGTCGAAGCGTTCTACCAGCTCTTTAACCGATGGAGTGGCGGTCTGCGCCGCGAGAAGCGGGATGGCAAGCAAGAAAGCCCAGGCATTTAATCTCATTAAAATCCCGAGAAGGTCAGGCCCATCAGTGGGCGCTCTTGGCTGAACTGGAAACCCGCTCCAAGGCGCCAGGTGGGGCTATTCAGGAACAGAGTTATGCCGCCCCGCGTTTGGGACTGAGTGCCTATTTTGCGATGTTCGGCGCCAAAGGTGAGCGTCAGAAATTGGCTGGCCGGAATGCGCAGCGAGGCTGCAGAGACCCGCTGGCGAATGGGATAAGGCATCCGCATGGCCTGATTGATATCGGACTCCACACTTAGTTGAGCCATTCCGCCAAGATCCACCTGAAAGCCAGCGCGTGCCTGAGGACCCTCGTAGACATCACCAAATTGTCGAGGCAGGAGTCGATCAATGCTGGCGCCGAATCGGATGCCTTGGACGATTTCCAGCGCATAGCCCAAATCGAAGGTGACAAGAGTGGTACTGGTCTGGGTGTTTGAGTAATTCAGGTAATCGGCAAGGCCAAGTGGGTTAATCGCGTTGCCGGTTCGCCAGCGTTCCACTCGCATCAACACACCGTATCCAGAACCTTGCTCGAATTGGCCCGCGCCCACACAGGTTCGGTCGACCACGGTGCGGCGGAGCTCTACCGAGCCCGGAATGGCGGCACCGAAGGCCGGATTGACAATTGCGGCGGTGGTTTCTTCGTGCAGGAATGAGGAGTGAACACCCTTGTCCACATAGGCAATGCCATAGGCACGGGTGCGGATTGCTCGGGAATTTTCGGGGAGGTCAGCAATCTGCAGAGGGTTCTTGAGGGCCTCAAAAGTGTCCTTGGCGCCTTCGTTGCCCTGAATCCAGGTGAGATAGGTGCCGGTGGCGGGGCGGTCGAACCGGGCCGCATTTCCCAGGGGGTTAATGCCTTCCGAGAAGACTCGGGATCCACCAAATGCAGTGCCATCACTGAAAAGGGGCGCTTGGGCAAAAGCCAAGCCGGAGGCGAGCGACAACAAGAGCAACGAGCGAGTAGGTGCCATGCAGTCATCCTGAGCGAGTTAGGGTTGCGCTGCAACCTCCAATGGTGTTCGCTGGGTTGCCACATGAATCGGAATGCCGGTGCCCCGCAAGGCTTCCTCGGTGGTGAAACGTGCCAAGGCGGGGTCATTATTTTGTTCGCTGAGATGGGCCAAGATTACGGCCTGAAGCCGCGCCGAGCGCACCCGACTCAGTAGATCGGCGGTGGCCTCATTGCTAAGGTGTCCGATCCGGCTAAGGATCCGAGCCTTGAGAGTGGGTGGATAACTGCCTTCCCGTAGCATTTGGATGTCGTGGTTGGCCTCCAAGGCCAAGATATCCACATCCTGGCAATGATCGACTACCAGGGCCGTGGGGTGGCCCAGGTCAGTGACGACAGCAATGGTTCCCGTGGGTCCCTCAATCCGATAAGCCACCGGGTCGACTGCGTCGTGGGGGGTAGAAAAGGGTAGGATGTCCCAGCCTTCCCAACGGGTGGCGTGACCGGGGCGCAGCGGAATCCATCGGTGGGCTGGTACTTCCACACTTTGAATCCTACAAATGGCTTGAAGGGTGTCCTCAGTGGCCAAAATACTCCAGTTGGTGCGCTTTAAAAGCACGGGCAAGGCTGCGATATGGTCGGAGTGCTCATGGGTAAAGGCAACTGCTTTAACGTGGCTAAGATCCCAACCCAGTGTTTCCAGGCGGGTCCGTATCTGAAGGAAGGATATCCCCGTATCCACAAGAAGAGTCTGGGTTCCATCCGTCAGGGCATGGCAATTTCCTTTGGATCCGGAGGCAAGCGAGGCATAACGCATGCCTTCAGAATACGGGCCGGGATTGTCTACGAAGACCCAAAACTTCCCATCTAGGGCCTTGGCTGGGAGAATGATTGTTTGGCACAACCTTTGGACCGAGGAACTCGAATCCAATTCGTCTTCGCAGCCTAGGCTGCTCAGAGCTGAAAGTTGATTTCTCCCTCGGTCATTTCCTCACGCCTCAACCCTCGTTAATCCCAGGAGCCAACATGCAGTTCGTCTTCGCAGCCGTGGCTGCTCAGAGCTGAAAGTCGATTTCTCCCTCGGTCATTTCCTCACACCTCAACCTTTGTTAACCCCAGGAGCTCGAATGCAATTCTTTATCGACACCGCCAATATTCAGGAGATCAAGCGCATCAACGAATGGGGAATTCTGGATGGTGTGACCACCAACCCCAGCCTTATCGCCAAGGAATCGGGCAAGCCCTTTGAGGCCATCATCGAGGAAATCTGCGGGATCGTGGATGGCCCCATCAGTGCCGAGGTCATTGCGATGGAGGCCTCAGCCATGATCGAGGAAGGCAAGAAGCTGGCGAAGATTCATCGGAATGTGGTCGTCAAGTTGCCGCTCATCCCCGAAGGCCTCAAGGCCTGCAAGGCCTTGAGTTCAGAGGGAATCCGAACCAACGTGACCCTGTGCTTCAGTGCCACCCAGGGGCTCATGGCCGCCAAGGCGGGTGCCACTTATGTGAGCCCCTTTGTGGGGCGGTTGGACGATATCAATCTCGTAGGAATGGAGTTGATCGAAGATCTGGTCCAGATTTTCGACAACTATGCGCTGACCACCAAGGTTCTTGCAGCCTCCATTCGCAGCCCACGGCATGTGACCGAAGCCGCACTCGCAGGCTCCCACGTCGCGACCATTCCGACCAAAGTCTTTGATCAGATGATTCAACATCCTTTGACCGACAAGGGTATTGAGGGTTTTCTGGCCGATTGGCGCAAGAGTGGCCGATAACCTCAACGCTGCCTCTTGGTCCTAGGGGGCTATAATTCAGGAAATACCTCTGGAGCCGAAATGCTCATTCTCGCCTTAACCAGCCTTCTGGCTGCCCCACCCACTGTCCCTGTATCCACTGAAAACCCCTGGTTCGTGAGCCTCCGGCCCGCCGTGGTGGTTCTGGAACCAGAACCCATCGTTGAGCCTTCCGAGGGAACAGCAGTCGAAGAAGCGCCCGTGGCCGCATCAAATCCTCCAGTGGTCTTAGCTCCAGCCAAAACCGTAAAGTCTCGACCCGCCAAAACCATCAAGCGGGTCCCCAAGCGGTCCACAAAATGATTTTTGACCCCCATTGGTCAGCAAGTTGGTATTTGCAATAGCCAGTTAGGAGTAAGCATGTTTCCACAGGAAAAAATCGAAAAGCTGCGCACCAAATATGAAGCGGCTTTGAAGGGTGGCGGGCAGGCTCGTATCGAAAAGCAGCATCAGGGTGGGAAACTCACGGCCCGAGAGCGCATTGCCGCATTTTTAGACGAAGGTTCCTTTGAAGA
>JFJP01034826.1_pt1 | contig 12961 bp, 9 predicted proteins | sample 431651 | NCBI WGS metagenome assembly JFJP01 (sample SAMN02602958, study PRJNA72255) | Microbial mat metagenome, whole genome shotgun sequencing project. | biome: fresh water; feature: sink hole; material: water; isolation source: purple microbial (photo- and chemosynthetic) mats found in... | reverse complement strand
CTCGACTCAGGAGAGGAAAGGACAAGAGCTTTAAAATCCTCCTATCCTGTTCATCTCCTTTCTTATCCTGTAAATCCTGTCTAATTTTCTAAATCCTGGATCTCACCAGTCCCGCAATCGGATTGCTAACAGGCTGCCACGCGTGTGAAAAAACATATATACTGCTCAAGCTTCCTCCGCGGAGGAGCAAGGAATTGAAACTGGCTCTACACCAACACCAAAAACGGCATGGCGGCCATTGTCACTGGTGAAGTCGAACGGTTGCTCGGCCGGCCGCCGGTCAGCATGAAACAATATATTGAAGACAAACGCGCAGCCTGGATGGGCTGACGCCGCACGGAGGATCACATGACAGACAAAACCAGCGCCGTATTCGGGGTTGAGGCGTGGAAGATAGTACCCTGCGATATCGGGAGCCCATCGGAAGAAACGTAGATGTACGAAGGAAAAATTTTCCATGAAAGTGTACAGCTAGACGGTCACGAGGTTTCTGCCTTTGCTCTGGCTCCCGCCAGGGCACTGAGCGAGTCGAGCTGGCGCAAATCGGGCCTCCGCCGTTGCTTGATCATCCGGGGGGGTGGACTCATCGAGGAATGTCAGCCTTTGGGCACGATGGTCCACGACGGTATGCTTTGCCTGTGCGTGGCTTCGATTCAGGGCAGCGTGCCGCTTTCCGCGCTCGGTCTACAGGATCTTGGCAAGGCCATCGGCATACTTGCTGAAGTCTATGCGTGCGGAAGGCTTGAGCCCGGCGCCCTCGATGTAGCAAGCTTGCGCTACTCTGACACCGGTTTGGTCGTACTGACGCGACCGGACGGCTCCTACGGTTCGGCGTTGCCTGCTGGCTCCGGTCTGACCGAGCCGCGTGCCTGTCTGGCTCAGGCTCTGGTATCCTTGTGCGAACAGCGCCGTATATTTGCCGGTTGTATGTGTTCCCGTCTTGGCCACGCCGTGACCGGTAGCTTTGTTCCCCGGAGGGCTGGACCAGGAAGCGTTCTGGTGCCAGCTCTCCGGTCTTTCCTCCGGGATCATGGGGACGCCCGCTACCTCTCACCTGGCGCGTCGCTGAAACCCGCGTTGTGCAAAGAACTAAGCATTTGGGCAAAAGCATCGGAAGTCATAGTCGGTGGGAATGCCATTGTGGAACCAACGGCGCGGCGGATGGCTGTGGCCGTGATGCTTGATACTCTCGGGGGGCGGTTCCATGCGGCGCTTGCCTGGGGCACCCGCCGACGGGCTGCGATCATGGGTGTAGCCATCGCAGCAACTCTGGCCGCAGTTTTGGGCGGGCCTATGGTTTGGCGTCGCTTCGGACCGCCCTTGAGTGCGGGCATGTCCGCACAGGAACTCGCTGAACGATACCTTGCGGCGATAGTCGAGCTGGATATGTCGTTTATCGATTCGGTGCTCAAGCCTCCAGCCGTGCTACCATACGACTACGATCTGTATGCCATGGCGCCGGTAGCAGCCGTACGGCGAGGCATGAAGAGCCCGTTCCTTTCCGCCGGGTCCGGGGCGCTTCCCGCCCATGAACCCGAAGCGCCCGTATGGGAAATTGTCGATAGCTCGATACGCGCGTTCGAACTATCCGGCGATGAACGCGCATACGCCGAAATCCAGTACGTCCTTATAGTCGGCACGATGAAAGAAGATCGCGTAGACCGTCTGATCCTGGCACGTCGCAAGGGGTCTTGGGTCGTCGTCGATCATACGGCGATACACTGGTCTCCATAAAACCGTCCTGTTTCATTTGCGTGCTTGCTGTACCTGGCGTATACTCTTCAGAATGTATACGTATACACAAGGATACTGCCCTCGGACCCGCAACTCATGGAAGCCTGTTGAAAGCTGGTTGGCTGTCGCCGTGTTTAGCTTGTTTGCTATACTGGCCCTGACTGGTTGCGGCCCAGCTGAAAAACCAATCGTCTATGAAGGCTACGAGCTTGACTGGACGGACGAATTCGGCGGCAAAAACATCGATACTTCTCTTTGGCGCTTTGTCGCAGGCGGTGGCGGCTACGGCAACAACGAGCTTCAGTACTATACCATCGATCCACAGAACGCCCGCATCGAGAAAGGGCTCCTCATACTGGAGGCCCATAGGCAAAAGAAGGCTGGTTGGCCCTATACGAGCGCCAAGCTCGAGACGCGGGGGCGTGCATCCATGCTGTACGGCAGGATCGACATACGGGCCAGGCTTCCTGGCGGCCGTGGCAGCTGGCCGGCTATCTGGATGCTGCCTGAGGATCCCCGGGCCTATGGCCTCGGCTGGCCGGATTCCGGTGAGATAGACATCATGGAACACGTGGGCTACGAGCCCGGCGTCGTCCATTGTACCGTCCATACCGCTGCATACAACCATCGCCTTGGGACGCAACGCGGCCGTTCCACGGCGATAGCGAACGCGCTCGAAGAGTTGCATGTCTACGGTCTGGAATGGGCGCCGGACTGTATCCGCTGGTATGTCGATGGCGTGCAGGTTCACGAATACCTGAACGAGGGTACGGGTTGGGAGGTGTGGCCCTTCGATACGCCGTATTATCTCATCCTCAACATAGCCTGCGGAGGTGACTGGGGTGGCGCGCAAGGTATTGACAACGACAGCCTGCCCTGGCGGATGGAAATAGACTGGGTACGTACATATCGCCGGATGCATTAAAAATAGAAGCCGGCCGGCATTGATGCCGGCCGGCGAGTTACCAGATGTCGATCAAGAGGTCTATCACTGGTTGGTTCCAGACCTCCAGCAGAGCGATATCTCTGCGCAGTGGTCTGTTAACCCTCCAGTTTTTTGGTTACGTAACGGTTTACGCCGTTCAGGGTAAGGATGACAAGAAAGATCAGCCAGGCGATGGCACTTCCCTTGCCCAGGCGATATGCCTTGAACGCAGTGAACATAAGGTAGTAAGCGGCCGTCAAGCCCGAGTTCTGGTGTCCGCCCAGTTGCTCGTAGCCTCCGGTCAGTATGAATGGCTCTTCGAATATCTGCATGCCGCCGATGATCGAAAGCGCCACGCCAAAGAAGATTATAGGCAGGAGCTGCGGTATCGTTATGGAAATGTGCTTTCGCAGGGTGGACGCGCCGTCTATCATGGCAGCCTCGTAGAGCTCGTACGGGATGGCCTGCAGGCCTGCCAGGTAGATGACCATGTTCCAGCCGATATACTTCCAGTTGAGTACTACCGAGAGTACGACCTTGATGCCAAACGATTCCTGAAGCCAGCGTATCTTGGCCGCGTCCGAGACGAAGCCGATAAGCCAGTTGACAATGCCGTAATTGGTATCGAAGAGCACGCCGAAGATGATAACCACAGAAACCGTACTCGTGATGTAGGGTAAAAAGAATGATGTTTTGAAGAATTCCTTACCCTTGACGGTTTTGCTGTTGATCATGATTGCAAGCGGTATGGCTATGAAGTGCTGCAATAGCGAGCCCGTTACGAGGAGGATTACCGTGTTGAGCAAAGCCTTCCAGAAGAATGGATCCTGGGTGAGTACATTGGTGTAGTTCCCCAATCCGACGAAGCGTGGTGCCGATGTACCGATGAGTTTCCAGTCAAAGAACGAGGTGAATATCGAATAGAGAATCGGATACAGGCCGAAGACGCAGAAGAGTATGAAGAAGGGGCTCACGAACAAGTACGGATACCAACCCTGCTTGCGTGATTTCCTGATTATGGTTTGCATCGTGACACCTATCCCTTCACCGCGCCGGCGGTCAGGCCGGAGATGATCTGCTTTGAGAAGAAGACGAAGATGAGGATGAGCGGCAGGAGCGTCAGCGCGTTTCCGAGCATCAGTGCGCCCTGGTTGTTGTCAACGCGGCTGTTGAGCAGGCTCAGGGCTACGGGCAGGGTCGTCGCTTCGATCTTGGGCATCAGGATGAGGGGGCCGGTGAAGTTGTTCCACGAGCCGACGAAGGTAACGATGCCGAGAACAGCCATGGCTGGCCGGGCCAGGGGAAATACGATGCGCATGAGTATTCCTAAGTCACCAAGGCCGTCGATGCGGGCGGCCTCGATAACGTCATTCGGCAAGGAATTCTCCAGGAACTGTGTCATGAGGAAGATGCCGAAGGCGCCTGCCATGCCCGGGACGACCAAAGGCAGCCAGGTGTTTATCCAGCCGAAGCGCACCATCATCTTGTAGAAGGGAATGATGTTCAAAAAGCCCGGTATTGCCATGCTCGCTATGACGAAAAAATAGAGCTGGTCCCTGAAGCGGAAGCGGTACTTGGCAAATGCGAAGCCTGCCATGGTGCAGAAAAAAATGACGCTGATCGTGGACGTAAGGGCAATACCCAGGCTGTTGAAGAAATTCCGGCCAAAAGGAATCCGCGAAACAAGCTGCCTGAAGTTCTCGGCCAGGCCTCCGCCGAAGAAGAAGTGCGGCGGCGAGCGCAACACCTGGTCACCCGGCCAGGTAGCCAGGACGAATACGTTGTAGAACGGGTAAGCAAAGACAAGCGCCATAATCCCGAGTATCAGGTAGAGCAACGCTTTTTTAACGATTATACTCGATTTCATCCGAGAGTCTCCTTCCATGATCTCGCGGGCTTGCCGCGCTGAAAACGGCAAAGGCCGGGGTAGCGCCCCGGCCCGCTCTGTCGGTGCTTCTGTGTGGACCGCCGGGTAGATCAGTATATCGTGGCTTTAACCTTTGTCAGGGCCGTTTCATACGCCTGCTCGGGGCTCAGCGTACCATTCACAACCTCGGAGACCGCGCCATTCCAGATGCTCAGGATGACATTGTCGAACTCGCTTACCTTGTTCTCGGGGATGTTGAGCGCGACGTCGGCAAAGATGCGCCTGACCTTCTGGCCGCCATAGAACGTCACGTCTTCATCCATGACTGGATCCTTGTAGACGCTGGTCAAGGCCGGGAAGGCATCGATCTCGCGGAAGGTGATGAGCTGGGCTGAGGGGCTCGTTGCCAGGTACTTGATGATTTCCCAGGCCACGGGTTTGCGGTCGGCGGGTGTTGTCGCCGGGATGGCGAGGTAGGTGCCGCCGAGGCTGGCCATCATCTTACCGGGCAGATAGGCTACGCGCCACTTGCCGGGTTCGGGAGAGAGCCAGGTGCGGAGGGTGCCGCCGAACCAGGCACCATTGACGATGGTCGCGATCTTGCCGTCGATATAGGCCTGGGACCAGGGACCGGACCAAGCGCCGAGGTCGCCGTCTACACCGGCAGCCTTGACCTTGCGGACCAGTTCCAGTGCGCCGAGGAATTTCTCTTTAGGCTCGAGCGGTTTATTGTCCTTGAGCCAGCCGCCCTTGCCGCCGTTGAGCGGGATGGCTTGCACGGCCGCCGGGTGCTCGATCGCGAATACGCCGTTCTTGGTATCGGCAAGCTTCTTCATGGCATCGATATAGGCGTCCCAGCTCGGCAGATTGTCCATAGTGACGCCGGCGTTACGGGCCAGATCCTCGCGGTAGAAGAGAACCGCCGGTGCGATATCCACGGGCATTGCGATCAGACTGTCTTTGGTCGTTGTTGCGTTGGCCAAGGCGAACTTGACTATGTCCTTCGTGGCTTGCCTGGCATTGAACGGGGCCGTGTTCAGATCAGTCAGTCCGCCGCTTTCAACAAACTGGGCTATGAAACCGACCTCGAGTGCCTCGATGTCGTTCGCACGCTCATTTGCAGCCAGGACTGTCGTCAGGCGATTATGGTGCCCGCCGAAATCGGAGGTCTGGAATTTAAACGTGACTTTAGGGAACTTCGCCTTGAAGTCGGGGCTGTTGAAGACCGCGACATAAGCCTTCTCGAGGTCTCCATAAACGCCTATTGTCACCTCATAGGGAGTATTCGGGTCGAGGGCTTGAACCACCTCGGCTTTTTTTGCGCATGACATAGCGCCGAGGGCAAGACCCGCGAGCGCCAACGTCGCTAGAAACTTCGTAGCTTTCATAGTGCCTCCATTATATGTGAATTGTCTGGCTGGTTTCTGACGAACTCAGGGTAGAGTCACTTTGTAAGCTCTGTCAAGCAAAAATGTATACGTATACAATTTTTTTTGGTACAAGCATTATATGTTGCAATGCAGTCTGACATCGAAATTCAATCAAGCTGTCTGAGTACCCCTGAAAAGATGATCGTACCTGTCCTTTTTTGGCATCGTGCTTGCCTAAGCATCGTCTCTGGGGTAGTGTACACGTATCCAGTAGTTCCCGGAGCCGATGGTTGCATGAGTGTTATGATCGATGACAAACCCTTCGGCCGACCAAACCAGCGCGACGTAGCAACGACAGCAGGTGTATCGTCGGCGACTGTATCCCGTTACCTTGCGGATCCTGACAGTGTCCGCCAGGCGGCCGCGGAAAAAGTCCGGGCTGCTATCGAGCAGCTCGGCTATCAGGTTGACCATTCTGCCCAAAGCCTCAAAACCGGCCGGTTTTATAACATCGGCATCCTGACTCCCGGCATAGGTCCATTTTACTGGGAGATGACGCATGCCATACAGACTCTCCTCAATGAGCAGGGTTATTTTACGTCCATCTTCTTTACACGCGACGTTGACAAACAATTCCATAGCTACAGGAACCGCTTGCCGCTCTTCTTGAAGAAACGCTCGCTGGATGGCATGATTTATTTTCCGTACAACACACGCGAGGACGACGAACTTCTGGGTTTTCTGCAAGGTTGGGGAAGGCCCTTTATTGTCATAGACAGGGCTATCGCCAATCCTTCCATATATCAGCTCACGATCGACAACTACAAAGCCGGCTGGAAAGCCGCCGATGCCTTGCTTGCGGCGGGCCATAGGGAGCTCCTCTTCATCTGGGGTACGCACGAGGTTCCATCCGCGCTGGAACGCTACCAAGGCTTCAGTGCGCGTCTGGCTGAGGAGGGTATCCAGCTGGGAAACGAGCGCCAGCTCTTTGGAGACTTTTTTGCCGAGCCTTCGTATCAAGCGGCGGTGCGCGCACTGCCCGGACTGCCGAGGTTTACCGGTGTTTTTGCGAGCAATGACTCGTCTGCCCTTGGTTTTATCCGTGCCGCCCACGAGGCTGGCCTTGCATGCCCCCGGGATTTCTCCGTTGTCGGCTTTGATGACAACAGCGAGTACGCGAAGCACACTATTCCTTCGCTTTCGACCTTCAGGCAACCTCTGCGTGAAATCGGACTAGACGCGGCCAGGCTCATGCTCTCGCTTATAGCTGGCGAGGATCCCGAACGCTCAAGACGCTATGAAGCCACCTATATCGAGCGCGAATCGGTCGCTTTTCGCACCTGATTCCGGCCAGGAGTTGCAATGAGACAAGATGATCTTGATCTTCGATACCCGGAGGGCTTCCTCTGGGGGTGTGCCACGGCGAGCTTCCAGATTGAGGGCGCTCACGATGCGGATGGCCGGGGCGAATCAATATGGGACCGATTTTCCCACACACCAGGCAAGGTAGAGGGCGGCGATACCGGCGACCTGGCCTGCGACCATTACCACCGCTTTCGCGAAGACGTGGCGCTCATGAAGGAACTCGGCCTCAAGGCATACCGCTTCAGCATAGCCTGGCCCCGAATCATCCCCGACGGATCAGGCGCTGTAAACGAGGCGGGCCTTGACTTCTACCGGGAACTGGTCGCCGAACTGCGCGCCGCGGGCATCGTGCCGGTTGCGACGCTGTACCACTGGGACCTGCCCCAGCCCCTGCAAGAGCGGGGTGGCTGGCTGAACCGTAGCGTCTGCGATTGCTTTGCACGGTACGCCCGCATCGTCTTCGATGCTCTGGGCGACGGTGTCGGCATGTGGATCACCCATAACGAGCCGTGGTGTGCCGCCTTTCTGGGCCATGAAAAAGGCGTCCACGCACCGGGGATTGTAGACCCCACCATGAAAACAGCGCTCCTGGTCGCTCACCACCTGCTCTTGTCCCACGGCATGGCCGTGCGCGAATACCGGTCAGCCGGGCTCTCGGCACCAATCGGCATAGCCCTCAATATGGCGCCCTTTGCACCAGCAGGCAATTCGGCCGGGGACGCGGAGGCGGCCCGACGCGCCTATCGGGCCGGAAACGACTGGTTTGCCATGCCAGTATTGCGCGGCGAGTACCCGGCCGACATAGCGGCACGCTACCAGGCCGCCGGTATCATGCCCACGGTCGGGCAGGGCGACATGGCGACGATCGGCGCAGGCATCGACTTCCTCGGCATCAACGTGTATTTCAGACAACTGGCTACTCACGACCCAGCAGCCGGTCCGATAGAAGCCCGCGTGGAATTCGGCCCCGGGTCGAGGACGAGCATGGGCTGGGAGATCTATGCCCGGGCCACGCGTGACATTCTCATTTCGGTAAGCGCCGAGTATCCCGGCGTCGATCTCTATGTCACCGAGAATGGCGCTGCATTCGATGACCGTGTGGAGTACGAGCCTGATGGCTCGCCGCGAGTGCACGACAAGGACCGCATCACATTCCTCCGCGATCAACTATGCCAAGCCCACGAGGTCTTCGCGGCGGGCGTTCCTTTCAAGGGCTACTTTCTCTGGTCCTTTATGGACAATTTCGAGTGGGCTTACGGTTATTCCAAACGCTTTGGCATCGTGCATGTTGACTATGAAAGCCAGCGCAGGACGCCGAAGGACAGCGCGCTGTGGTACCGCAGCGTCATGGAGGCGAACGGGCTTTGAATCGGAGCCCCGCCAGGCTTTCGCCGGCGGGGTTTTTACGTCTAAGCCCGGCTTGCGCCGCCCGATATGCGGACAGTCAAAACCTTGCCTTCGCGCCTGAAGATTGACGCTGAGAGCCCGGCATCTATCCGGCCATTGGAGTGATGCTCCACGCCATCTGCCAGGATTGCCGTCACCCGGACCGGTCCAACGATGTTGTTGCGTATGAAGGGAACCCCGGCCACGCAGTGGGCCAGCTCACCGGGGTTGAGGTCTATGGAAGCCAGGCTCCCCACTGCGTCATAGTAGACGAAATTCCTCGCTTTTTGAAGGAATTCACCCGCGAGCAAACCTGTCGGGAGCAACATTACGCAGCCATCGCTGATGGCGATTCCAAACTCTGCCAGGCGGGTCAGGATCTCTTCCTTGACTTGGCCGGTCATTCCTGGTTGTCTGGCCCTGCCGCCCTTGGGGGTGTGGGAGTACGGATCGAAGGGGAAAGCTCCCCATTCTTCCGGGCTTCGCTGATAGCCGATACCTTCACGAACGAGCAAGTATGCACGCTCGAGTTCATCAATGAGGCCCGGGGCCACCTTTTCGCTATCCGACAGGACGCTTTTTTCACGTAGCTCCGCCAAAGCCAGGAGTAGCTTGGCGACCATATGCCAATAGACGCTGCCGAGTCCCTCATAGGCGTACATGGCCCCGCTTCGTCCAGTAAATCCAGTGTGCCCGAACGTTGCCTCGTAGAGTTCCTCCATATCGCGTCGCCCGTGCGCGACATGCGCCGCCCATCCAGGCTTTGAACCCAGCTGGTCAAGCGCCAGGGTCAATTCCACTTTATTGACCAGCGGAGCGGCGAAGCGGATTGAGCCTCCAGCGTCCCGGTAGAGGATATCTCGTTGACCGCTTTCTACGAGCATTCGGGACAAGGGCGAGGCTTCCCAGGTGTTGTCAGGGCAACGGTTCTTGCTGAAGAAGTCGGGCAGCTCGCGATCGGGATACAAAAGCCAGGTCTTGCGATCGGCGCAGTACAGCGGCCCCGAGCGGAGCGAGGCCATAAGGGCGACGGAGTCCTCGACGTCCAGAAGTCCGCAAGACAGGGCCGCTACCTGGCCCTCGAGCATGGGGTAGAGCCGCTTGACCCGAGCCTCGCCGTCGCCGAGCGAAAGCAGCGAATACGCGTCGTAGTGGCTGTCGGGCCGCTTGCCTGCGCGTATTGTTGTGTCCACGAGCTCGATCGACAGCTCCAGCCAGCGCTCGATCAGAGCGCGGTCAACGACTACATTAATGGCCAAAGCGGTCTCATCGCTGTATATGCAGTGCCGGTAGTGCTCCAGGTCCTGGCCCATGGCGTCCATGAAGCGCCTGCGTATGTGGAGGTCCGTGTTCGCCCTGTGGCCGACACTGTCCATGACCGACAGCTGTTCGCGCAGCAGAACCGCGAGCGGTTCGGCCAGCTCGAGCTCTGACAAACCGCAGTCGCGAATCGCCTTGAGCCAGAAAACCGCGAATCGGTGCATGTACATAGCCGTAACCATGGAGAGGCCATAGCCGGCCAGGGCGTTGTTCGCGTCGTTCCACTCAGGACGCTGGGTGTTCATCCATACACCGCCACCAGGTACAAAGTTGCCGATTTTGGCGGCAAAAATCGAGACGATTTTATCGAGGAGGCTGCCGTGCATGACCGCGCCATCCGGTCCGTGGACCAGGCGGCCGTCTCCGCCCATGCGGGCGACGCGTTCCTCGGCCCTGCGGTCGGCGTCCCGATCGAATCGTACCGTGGATCTCGGATCGCGGCAGATTTCGTCGTACGACACGATGCGGTACGGTACATCAGCCCAGGCATATCGCCGTTCGCAGAGAGCGGACCCAAGTGTTCCGGGGAAGTGGGCATCGTAGGATTCGACGAGCTTTGACAGATAGATAAGCTGGTGGTCATTCCAGTAGCCGATGTTTGACCATGGATCCTCGGGGTCTTCCCGTTCCCAGTCCACCCCGGCCCGGCTTATACGATAAGGATTGTAGCCGTCGACCGTGGTAGCGTTCAGGAAAAGTGAGATGAAGCTCTCGAGGTACCCCGGATACGAACGGCCGAGCGCCTCCCAGTTCTGGAAGATGTCGCGCCAGTTGCCCTGGTAATCCAGGACAGGCATACCCGAGGAGTCACGTACACGTATGGAAAACTCGTTCCAGGGTCTTGATGGGTCGCCGTGGCGGCGACTGAAGCTGAGGGGCACGTATTCCCGCGCCAGGCGCGCCAGGTCAAGCGATCCGGCGGAGCACAGCAGGTTAACGGCTTTGGTACGGTCGATACGTCCATCCGCTCCGCCCGCGAAGCCCGCCCTGTCGAGCACGGTACGGGCACGGTTGCCGGCCACGCTGTTGCGCGCGGCTATGAAGGCGACAAGGTCTGCGGGGTCAAGGAGCATGCCGCCGACCGGATAGCCGCCGCGCATGGCATTGAAGAGAGCGTTCGCGGTGTGGTGCCACTCGTGCATGGTAATTTCGCTGGCGGACAAGCCGTCTACAGCTCCAACTATGGCTTCCAGCTCTTCGCCTATCAACCGTCGATCTTCATCCAGTCGCGAGGGCAGGTCGGCACTGCCGCTTCGAAGTTCGGCCCGCAGGTTTTCGACGGCGGCGTGGTCCCAGCCGGTATCCGCCACGACGTACCAAACCTTCGTCGCACCCGGGGCGAGCTCGAAGTCGGCGCAGAGAATATAATCGCCCTTCCGTCCGAGCGACCTGGACGCCGGAGCGGAAACAGCGAGGCTGCCGTCTGGCTCAAGCTCTTCTTTGGAAATGCTGATCGTGCGGGGCTCCAGGCCGACGGCCCAGACTACGGTGGCCGTGAGAGCCTCCCGCGGCTCGGCGCGGTCGGTTACTGCCGAAGCGAGACTATACGCTGCCATCCCGGTATCGATATCGAGAACGGAATCCTTGTACGCGTCGGCTAAGCAGCTGAGCCGATCCTGGAGGCGCTTCGTTACCCCGCCACTCATCAGATTGTAGAGCCCATCTGTAAGGGAAATGTTGACGGTAGTGCCGCCGTCGTTCACGATGAACACTTTGCGGATGAACCCGAAGCGATGTGAAAAACCCCAGCTGTAACCAAAAGAGAGGCCGAGCGATACATTCCGCTCTCTGAAGCGTACTATGTGGCCTGTTTTGGCTTTTGATACGCTCCGCTCCACTTCCCATGCGGCCCTCGTCCAATCAGCGAACGGTTCCCATACCTGCGTATGGCCTTTGCCTTTGAGCCGTATATGAGTACGGGGGCCGGTATGCGCCTTGCCGGCCATGATTTTATCTACGGTCTCGTACGGGAAGAGCGCACCTTCGACGTCGCGTCTGCCGGCGGTCAAAGCGCCCATGCTTGATATGAACATCCAATGCTCGTCGGAGCTTATGGCCGACACAAGAAACTCCGGCAAGCGTTCGGCGTTCTCAATAGTATAGTAGTCAACCCCGTCTATTCGCTCAAAACGACTTTGACCCATTTGATCCCCCCGTAATAGATGCACAGGCAACTGTACACGTATACAGTTGCCCGCGCAAGGTCTTTTCACACTGAAATATTCCTTTGCAAACCGTGTTGACAGCCGTATGAAACCGGATACACTGCACTTTTAAGAAACCAGAGATACTATTCCAGTTTCCAGAGTATATGAATCAAGCGGTAGACGCTCCTGGCTACGATGCTCGCGGTCATGGCCGAATCCTTCCTGCCCGGGCACGGCCTCCGGTATGAGGAAGCATTCGGCGAAGTCGTCGACATTATCCTCAAGGGTATCGGAACGGGCAAAAACGCGGGCGGCCATCAAGGCCATCCGCTACAGACAGGGCATAGAGACACGGAGGATCACATGACAGACAAAACCAGCGCCGTTTTCGGCAACCCCACCAGCGCCTCGACCTGCGCCAAGGCCACCAAAAAAAAAGCCGGCTACCTCAGGAAATTCGGCGGCAATGGAGCCCTCGACGTCGGCGGTACCCCGCTCGGCCTGAGCTCTGTCCCCAACCCGGTCCTGCACCAGGCGCTCGGCGTGCGCAACCTCGTGATAGCCGGCAGCGCCGAAGCGGCAGGCGCTGAACCGATCGACGCGGAGCGCGGCATCGTCATCGGGAACATACGCATGGGCTACGGCCACTACCGCATCGCGATGGCCATGGCCTCCGCCATCCGGCATCGCGGCTACACGCCGTACTGGTTCGACCTCAACGGCTATTCAAACACGGTCGCGGGCAGGATCGTGTCCCACCTCAACGACCTCTACTCGTTCGGCTCCCGGCTGTCCCAGAAGAGCGCGCTGTTCAACAAATTCTACTGGGAGCCGCTCAACTACGAAG
>JFJP01020522.1_pt1 | contig 12961 bp, 9 predicted proteins | sample 431651 | NCBI WGS metagenome assembly JFJP01 (sample SAMN02602958, study PRJNA72255) | Microbial mat metagenome, whole genome shotgun sequencing project. | biome: fresh water; feature: sink hole; material: water; isolation source: purple microbial (photo- and chemosynthetic) mats found in... | reverse complement strand
GCCCCGGCAGATGCCGTTCCGCCCACTGGGTCGCTGCGTTCCGGCCATTGCATGGTCCCTTGGCCTGGACGATGGCGAGATGGCGGTCGAGCTCGACCGTAGCGGAGTCGCCACCCGCATCGATGTGCAGGATGTGGCACATGCCCTGCATTGCCTTGCGCGCGTAGGTGGCCACGCAGTGGTGCATGCACGCCCCTTCCACGGCCAGTTCGCCGACGCTGCGCAGTTCGCGGATGGCTACACCCGGCGCCGGAGCCGCCGGCAAGGCGATACGCAGCTGCGCCAGCGAAGTCTCGGGCGGCGGCAACGGCGGATCGGAGAACAGGTCCTCCACCCGCGGATGGCGGAGATGCCATTGCCCACTGCGCCGGGCCAGCGCTGCGACCGTGCCAGCGCGCCCAGGGTAGTCGAGCCAGTCGGCGATGTGCTCGCACAGGCGTCGCGCCGAACGGAGGTTGGCTATGGCACCACGTGTCACCGCGGTGTGGAGGGCGGCGCGCAGGTCGGTATCGGCAGCAGACAGCAGCAGGGCGTCGTTGTCGTTGTACTGGCCGGCGACGTGCCGGCGCGCTACCACCAAGGCGGCGAGCAGTTCGAGCCGGCTGGTGCGCGGCCGTGGCATCTCGATGTTGCGCAGCATGGTGATCGGCCAGCTCGACAATGACAGACCGCCTGGGCATTGCGCCAGGGTGACGCGCAGCGCGCGGGACGGCTGCCGGTAGGGGGCCGGATTGCACGGAGCCATCCAGCCGCTGCGTAGCAGCAGTTCGACGAGGCGCGTACGCTCGGCATGCTCGTCAGGATCGTAGCCCGATGAGGTGCACAGCGTGCGCACGACGGTGGCGGCGCCGCGCAACCGACGCACCTCTCCTGGCAACCAGTGATGCGACCAGAAGGCCGGCTCGATGACCAGGCCGAGCGGCCCTGGGGTGATCGGGAACGGCGCGACCGCACTCAGACGGCGCCAGACGGCCAGCACATCCGGGTCGAAGTGCGCCGGGAGGGCGATGGCCAGATGCGGACGCAAGCGGGCCGCCAGCGTGCGTGTCCAGACACCTGGAGCGTCGTTGTCGCCCAGGCGCCTGCACAGCGGGGTCAATTCGCTCGCAAGCATGCGCAGCAGCGCTGGCGGAAGCTCGCCGGGATCGCGGCCTTCGGGCAGCCAGCGTGGCGAATCCCGCCACTCGTCGATCCAGTGCAACACGGTGATGCGGGCGAGGCGTAGCCCGGCGTTTGGTGGTGCATCGCCAAGATGCCGACCGTTGCAGACCAGCCTCCAGTGCGTGGCCGTGGCGACCACCTCGACCGGCGTCAGCGGAGCACACATCAGACGCAGTCCATCCGGCGTCGCCTCGACGGCGGAGACGTCCCGCCGCGGGACGCGCGCCCGGGTGCCCGCGTGCGGGCCAAGATCGTCGACCAGTTCCTGCCAGTGCATGGCGCCAATGCGTTCGGCGATGACGTCCAGGACGCGCGCGTGGTCCGGGACGGCTGAGAGCGTCGCGTGGATTGCGGCGATGTCGGCGAGCCGCAGGCCGATCGGTGCTGGCGGTTTGAACTGCCGTTCGTCGATCGTGCAGCGCAACCGCACTAGGCGCTCTGCGCGTCGGCCATCCAGGTCAGGTTGTCCATCAAGACGCAGCAGGGCCCGCCACGCGGCGAGACCGGCGGCGCGTAGCCACGGCGCCGCCCCCGGCCCGCAGGGGCGCAGCCGCAGGAGGGTATGCACCAGTAGTCGGGCAACCGCCTCGGATGGTGCCGCATCGAGCATCTCCGCCATGTCCTGCGGCGTGGCCGGGGCTGTCTCCGGCTGCGGATTCCGGCCGTGCAGCCAGCGCACGATGTCGGCGATGGGTTCCATGCCACCATCATGCCGTCAAACCCTCATGCTGGGCGCATTGATGGCTGCACTCAGCTGATCAGGTCTTCGCCGCGGGTGCATGGGTGAGGGATCCCAGTCAACCGGGGGTGTTATGTCCGTATGTGATGCTGATTCCCGGCTCTGCGGAGAGCGAAATGCACGTAGTGGCCAAGGGGGCTCGGATTAATTCCCAAAAAGTTGCAATGGAGTTGCAATGGAGGGTGCTTTGGCCATCTGGCCTAAAACATAAGTACAGATAGGATAAATGGTTGCCCGGCCGGGATTCGAACCCAGACAAGGAGATTCAAAGTCTCCTGTGCTACCGTTACACCACCGGGCAGTGGTGGCCGCAGGCTACGCTGCAGCCGGACGAGGCTAGTTCGGTTCGGCCCAGGCGGTGTCGGCGCGCTTCCATGCCACCACGCCTTCGGGGAACCAGATCTTCAGTTCGCGTTCAGCCGAGGCGTCGCTGTCGGAGCCGTGCACCAGGTTGTTTGACTTGGACAGGCCGAAGTCGCCACGGATGGTGCCGGGGGGGGCGGCGCGGCCGTCGGTCGGGCCGATCAGGGTGCGGCACACCGGCACCGCCTGGTCGCCTTCCAGGGCCAGCGCCACCAGTGGACTGCTGGTGATGAACGCGAGCAGATTGGGGAAGAACGGCTTGCCGGCGTGCTCGGCGTAGTGCGCCTCGGCCTGGGCCTGGCTGGGCACGAGGAACTTCATGCCGACGATGCGCAGGCCTTTGCGTTCGAAGCGGGCAAGGACCTCAGCGACGAGGCCGCGCTGCACGGCGTCGGGCTTGAGGAGGATGAGGGTCTTGGTGGCAGGCATGGGTCGGGACGATGGCGGGCTGGCTGCACAGCGCAACCGCCCGTCCGCTCACCCTTGCGTCGCCACCAATTCGCATTCGACCAGCAGATCGGGCCGGCACACCACCGCGCGCACCACCGGCACCGGCCAGTCCGGGGCGGCGGCGCGCCACGCTGCCTCGGACTCGGCATCGAGCGCATAGGCCAGGCCGCCGACGATGGCGCCGTCGTCGAGTCCCGCCGCCGCCAGCACGGCGCGCAGGCAGGCCACGGTCTCGCGAGCTTGGGCGGTGCGGTCGCCGTGATGCAGGGTGGCGCCGCCGCGATCGATCGAAGCGGTGCCGCTGATCAGCAGCACCGGGCCGGTCGGCGACGGGGCGACGACGGCGCGGGCGAAGCTGCTGCCGTAGGTCGAGGCGGCGGTTTGGCGCGCGGTCAGCTCGAGCGGGACGGGCGGGTGCCCCGGCGTGGCCAGGGCTTCGAGACGTACCGTTCCGCCGTGCGGACGAAGACCGATGCCGGTCGAGGCGGGCAGCCGGCGCGAGCCATCCGGGCGGATCAGGCCGGCAGTGGCGAAGCGCTCGCTGCGGACGCGGTTGAAGTCTGCATAGCCTTCGAGGATGCTGTCCAACCACCACCAGGTGCGTTGCACCGCGTCCCAGCCAAGACGGGCGGCGATGGCGTCGCAGGCGGTTCCGGGGTCGTCGGCGGTCACCTCCGTGGCAGCGAGGGTGCCATGCGTGGTGCGCCAGCGGCGGACTCCGCCCTGTTCATCGAGGCGGCCGCCGCGGACGGCATGGATGCACAGCGCGGCGGCGCCGTCGGCGCCGTGGTAGGCGGTCAGGGGATCGTCGGCGTCATCCCAGCCGGGTCCGGCATGGCGCACGAGCAACGGGGTGGCCTGGTGTTCGGCCAGCACCGCGAGGGCGGCGGTACGCAAGGCCGGTGCCTCGGTGGCAGATCCTTCGCCATGCAGCCAGAGCTGCTCAAGGCCGTGCGCGGTGCGGGAGTGGACGTGCAGCTTCATGGCGTCCCCGCCACCAGGCGGACGGCGGGCAGCCAGACCGTCGCCTGGATGCGCTTGGGTTTGCCGTCGGGGCGAACGCCATCCTCACGCGAGATGGTCGCCTGCATGACCAGGTTGGCAGCCGGCAGTGCGGCATCGGCTGCAAGCAGCACCTCGCAGCCGCCCGCATCGGCCCCGGGCTTGATCCGGCCGTTGCGCAGGCTGACGCCGGGTGGCGGCTGGTGCAGGACGATGCGGATGTCGCCGTCCCAGCCGGTCTGACGTTCGATGCTCAGGCCCAGGCGCGCGGTGCGGCCGGGAATCAGCGCCAGCGTCGCCGAGGTCGGGATCACGCGCACCGGCGCGCCAGGCAGCACCGCCAGGGTCGCCCCGTCGCACGGCACCAGTTGCATCCACAGGAAAGCCTGCATCGCATCGTCGGCCCAGGCCGCCTGGCCTTCGTCGGCGACCACGCGTGGCGCCTGCAGTTCAGGCGCGGTTCCGGGCGGGCAGGAGATGGTCGCCTGCACGCGGTCGGCGCCCGCCGGGATGAGGCCGCCGTCGAGGATCAGGCCATCGCCATCTGCAAGGCGCAACGCGATCGCTCCGCTGTGGCCGCCATGGCGTACGGCGTGCACCGTCAGCGGGACGCTGCCGCCCGCCGGCAGGGCGAGCGACGACGGCATGGCGATCAGTTCGCAGCGCGGACGCGGCGGCCCGGCGTAGAGCTGGGCGATGTAGCCGGTTCCGCCATGGCCGAGCACATCGCTCAGGCGCAGCCGGTAGGCGCCGTCAGCGGGCAGGGTGGCGATCATCTCTGGGTCGGCGTGCTGGGTGGACACGCCCTGGGCGCGATCCACGGTGTCGTCGGCCGCCGCCACCACCGCCCCATCAGGGCCGAGCAGCTCGAGCCGGGCGTCGAGCGGCGAGCCGATGCGGCGGGCCCGTACCGCCAGTTCGAGGCGGCTGCCGGCGGTCCCGGTGAGGAGCCGTTCGTGCACCGCGCCGGCCGCCAGGGTCAGCGACTCCCAGCCGTCGGGCGGCAGTGGTGTGGTGGCGACCGGTCCCGGTGGACCCGCCGCAATACGATAGATGAAGTCGGGCCGGCCGCGCCACAGCACGTCGCGCAATTCGAGGGTGCAGGTGGTATCGGCGGGTGGGGTCCAGCGCAGCAGCGCATCCTGGCGGAAGCCATCGGCATCGGCCGAGGCCAGCTCGCGTCCACTGGCGTCGCGCAGGGTCAGCAGCGGCTGGCACCAGCCTGGCACCGCATCGGCGATGTAGGGGATGAGGGCGCGTGCCGCCACCGCGAAGACCACCGGCTCGCCGCCGCGCAGCGCCAGGCTCCAGCGGTCGGTCTCACCGGGGAGGATCTGGCCGTGCAGGGTGGCGGGCAGGGCGGGCACGCTGATCGGGCGGTGCTGGAGCGCAGCCTGATCAGCCTTGCCGGGGCGGCCGGCCGGCTCCTCGGCCAGCTCGGGAGCGCTGCCGATGACGATGATGCGCGGGTTGCTCGGTCCCTCGGCGGTGAGCAGGCGCAGGCTGCGCGGGCCGGGTGCGGCGTCGGCGGCAATGGTCAGCTCGATCACCCCGATCTCGTCCATCACCGACTGGTTGCGCTTCTTCTGCTTGGTCGCACCGGTCTCGACCCCGCTGGGCGTGGTCGCCAGGCGGGCGCTGACTCCGCCGCCTCCGACCACCGCGCCGTAGGTGCTGGCGAGATTCTCGCCGGCGACCGTGATGGCGACGGTGGCGCCCTGGCGGCCGCCGGCGGGGAAGGCGTAGGCCAGCCAGGGCGTATCGGCGGCGCCCAGCGCAGCGCCCAGGGTGAGGGCGAGAATCGCTCTCACAGGATCTCCGTCAGCACGCCGCCGCTCTTGCCCGCCGGCGGAGTGCCGAGCAGGGGCACGCTGCCACCCTGCGGCAGGGGCAGCGCGGCATCAGACGGCAGGCCGAGCAGCCTGGTCAGGGTGGCGAAAAGGTCCCACGGCCAGATCGGGCGCGTGACCACGTTTTCGCCGTGCTCGTCGGTGGCGCCGACCACGCTGCCGCCGCGCACTCCGCCGCCGGCCAGCAGGTGGCTGAAGGCCTTGCCGTGATGGCCGCGTCCGCCTTCCCACGGCGGCTCCCACAGCACGCGCGGAGTGCGGCCGAACTCACCACCCACCCACACGATGGTGCTGTCGAGCAGGCCGCGCGTCGCGAGGTCATCGATCAGCGTCGCCACCGCCGCATCAAGTTGCGGAAGCAGGCGCCCCATCGCCTCGAAATGACGTTTGTGGGTGTCCCAGCCGCCGGCGTTGATGGTCACGTAGGGAACCCCGGCTTCGACCAGGCGGCGGGCCAGCAGGCATGACTGGCCAAGACGGTTGCGGCCATAGCGATCGCGCAGTGCTGCGTCCTCACGGGCCAGATCGTAGACCATCCCGGCGTCGCCGAGGATCAGTTCGTAGGCCTGTTCACGGCAGGCGAGCAGTTCACGCACCACGCCATCGCCGGGATGCGCCGTGGCCAGCGTGTCGAGCGAGGAAAGCAGTTCGCGCCGGGTGCGCTGGCGCTCGGCGGTGATGCCCTGCATGACCATGCCATCGACCGCGAAGGTCTCGGCGCTGGGATCGCCGCCGGTGGCGAAAGGACGATGGCGGCCACCGAGGAAGCCGCACTCGCTGAAGCGGCCCTGCGGCGTGGTCAGGGTGATGTAGGGGGGCAGCAGACCGCGATAACCGGCCTCATAACCGCGTAGCTTGGAGACCACGGCGCCCAGACCGGGCCACGACAGGCCATCGCCGGCCGGCTTGGCCGCCTGCATCAGATAGGCGGCGGTTTCGTGGCCGTTGACCCCGTGGGTCATGCCACGCAGCACGGCGCAGCGGTGCATCTGGGTGGCCAGCAGCGGGAGCAGTTGACCGATGCGCAGGCCGTCCACGCTGGTCGCGATCGGCTTGTTCAAAGGTCCGCAGAAGTCGCGTCCGGCTTGCGGTTTCACATCGAAGGTGTCGAGGTGCGAGGGGCCGCCCCACAGCCATACCTGGATGACGGCGCGGGCACGGCCGGCCGGCGGAGCAGGCGGCGGCGGGGCTGGCGGATCGCCTGCCAGCAGGCTGCGCGGCACCGCGGCGGCGAGGGCGCTGGCGGCGGTCAGGCGGAAGAGGTCGCGACGTGAGAGCATGTCAGTGCGCCGTGCTGAATTCGCTGGTGTTGAGCAGCGCCCAAACGAGGTCGTCGAGCGCGGCGCGGCGTTCGCCGCCAGCCAGGACGGCGGTGCAGCGCGCGCGCTCGGCGTCGCCCGGCGGTCGGCACAGGATGCGCAGCCACAGCTCGTCTGCGGGATCGTTCCGTTCGCCGGCCAGGCGTTTGAGCCACGGACTGCGTGCGATCTTCTGCTGCATGTGCTCGGAGTTGAGCAGGCGCTGCGCCTGCAGCACGCTGGGTGCATCGCTGCGTTCGCCGGCCAGCGCCGAGGCGCGTCCGGGGCGGCCGAAGGCTTCGAGGAAGGTGCACGAGATGCTGCCGTCGGGCAGGGCCACGGCGGGCAGGCCGGGGATGACGGTGAAGGGCTCGGGGATCTGGCTGACCCAGCGTTCGGGGCTGCCGGTCGCGCCGCTCAGCGCATCGAGCAACACCTCGGCGGGCAGGCGCCGGATGGCATAGCCGCCGGGGACGCCTGCTTTGGCCTGCCACGCCTGCGAGCGCAGGATCGCACGCATCAAGGCTCGGTGGTCCCAGGCGGACTCGCGCAGGATCCCGGCGAGGTGGTCGAGCAGGGCCGGATCGCTGGCCGGGTTGTCCGCGCGCAGATCGTCGACCGGCTCGACCAGGCCGCGGCCCATGAGCCACGCCCAGGTGCGGTTGGCGCAGGCGCGGGCGAGGTCCAGGCCGCCGGCTCCGGCCAGCCAGGTGGCCAGGGCTGGGCGTGGATCGCCGCCCGGGGTGACCGCCAGCGCGGTTCCGTCAGGGGCGCACGGCGGCGGGGTGCCGGCCGGGATCTGGGCCGGGTTCCACCACACGATCTCCTCCTTCCATTCGCCGGTCGCCTTGAAGGCGAGGCCGGCGAAGCAGGCCGCGAAGCCGGGTGGCGGCGGGGTGTCGTAGCGCCTGCCGAGGAAGACCAGGGCCACCGCCTCGGCGTGGTAGGCCGGGGTACGTTCGGGGATGGCGCGGTAGAATCCGACCGCACCATCGCGGAAAGCAGAGCCATTCGCCGCCACCAGTCCTGCGACGAAGCGGTCATAGGGCAGGTCCGCGCCCTGGCGCAGCCAGCGGTGGGTGGCGACGGCGCCAAGCGGCCACAGATTGCTGGGGAACTCGGCCTTCACGCGCAGCAGATCGCTCCAGTGCCAGGCCCACCAGTCGGCATAGGCTGGTGAGGCGAGCACGCTGTCGATCGCACGCTCGCGCTTGTCGGGGTGGCGGTCGGCAAGGAATTCGCGCACGGTCGCGAAGCTGGGCAGCGTCGCTCCGGCGTCGAGATGCAGCCGGCGCAGGAACACAGCGTCGCTGCAGCGAGGCGGCAGCGCATGGCGGGCTGTGTTCAGGCGATCGATGGCGGCAGCGGGATCGTCGGCGGCACTCAGGATCATGGCCACGCATGTCGCGAGCAGGATGCCCAGGCGAATGGAGGATGCAGCCATCCGGTGTGTACGCCGTGGAGTCATCACGCGTTGCGTCAGGTGGCCATCTGCCCTTGTACGGTAGGCCAATGCTAACGGTACTGTGCGCGGGTCCTTACGGACGCTCGCCATCGCCACGCCGGTCGCGGCCCGGCGGCACGCCGTAGAAGCTGCGGTAGACGCGCGACAGGTAGCGTGGGTCGCTGAAGCCGACCAGGCGGGCGATCTCGTCCAGGCCGGCCTCGCTCTGGTGCATCAGCCGGCGCGCCTCGCGGCAGCGGCGCTGGCGCAGGTAGTCGCCCAGGCTGACGCCCAGGCCGCGCTTGAACAGCTGGTTGAGGTAGGCGGGTGACAGGTGGAAGCGCTCGGCCAGGTCGCGCCGGCCGAGCGCTTCGCCGAGGTGCGCGTCGATGTGGGCGAGCAGCGCGGCGAGGCGCGGCGAGGGCGCCAGGCCGACGTCGCGGCTCCAGATCGGCAGCACCGCCAGGATCACCGCACGGGCGATGCTCGACAGGCAGGCCTCGGCGTGGGCTGGCCGGGCGGTGTAGATGTCGGCGCAGGCGCCGATCAGTGCCGACACCTGCCCGGCGGCATCGCCCAGCGGCGTCACTGGCGACCACAGCGGATGCGGGCGGTAGCCGCCAGCGGACCAGGCCGCGTCGGGCAGCAGTTCACCGTACCAGCTGCACAGCCGGCTGTGCCGTGCCAGGCCGACCATCGCTGCCGGCTTGAGCGGATCGCAGATCACCAGCGATCCGGCCGGTGCCACGTGGCGGAAGCCGTCGCCCTCTTGGGCGATGCGACCTTCGATCACGCAGACGATGCGCAGGTCGCCGCTGCGGTGCGGCACCAGCCGGCCGCCCGCAGGCAGTTCGCGCCGGCTGGCGTAGTGGACGCGCGGCTGGCAGTGCTGGAGCGGCAGCTCGCGGAGGCGCGTCGGCATGGCGGCGAGGATGGAGCGCAGGCCGGACGCTCAAGGCGCCGATCTCACTCCCGTCCACCTTCCGCTCATCTGGTTCGCGGCGGGACGGTTAGATTGCCGGCATGGAATCCCTCTTACCCATGCATCCCGCCGGTCTCGTCTTGCTCGTCGTCCTCGGCCTGGTGCTGTCCGGCTGCGGCGGCGGCCGCGACCGTGTCGTCTTCATGCCCGGAGGCCCCGATGACGGCCGGCGGCCCTGGACGGCGCTGCCGGATCCCGGACCCGATCCCGATTTCACCTTCGCCATCATCTCGGACAACACCGGCGGGCACCGGCCGGGCGTCCTCGAGGATGCCGTCGCCAAGCTCAACCTGCTGTCGCCGGACTTCGTGATCAATGTCGGCGACCTGATCGAAGGCCACGATGATCGGGCGATCGTCCGCCGCCAATGGGACGGGCTGGATGCCATCCTCGCGCCGCTGCGCATGCCCTTCGTCTTCGTGCCCGGCAACCACGACATGAAGCCAGGCGACCCGCTGTGGCGCGAACGCTTCGGCCAGGACTGGTACTCCTTCACCGTCCACGACGTGCTGTTCGTCGTGCTCAACAGCATGGATGGCGGCCATGGCGGCATTGGCGCGGGGCAGCGCGACTGGCTGCGCGGCATCCTCGCCCGCCAGGCCCGGGCGCGCTGGACCTTCGTGTTCCTGCACGTCCCGGCCTTCGTCGGCAACCGCCATCTCGGCTGGAGCGAGGTCGAAACCATGCTGAGCGGGCGACCGCACAGCGTCTTCGCCGGCAACGAGCATCTGTACAGCCACTACCAGCAACCGGGAGGTGACTGCACCGTGCTGTCGACCACCGGCGGCGCGATCCGCGGCAAGGATCTGGCCGCGGGCGCCTTCGATCACGTCCTGCAGGTGCGCCTGGGCCGCGATGGCCCGTCCTTCGCCAACCTCGCCCTCGAGGGCATCCATCCCCTGGCCATCCCCGGACGCAGCTCCGCACTCGAGCCGGTGCGCCGCGACCTCTCCGGCGGCGGCATCGAAGTGCGGCCGGCGGCGCTGCCCATCCCGCCCGGCGGAGTCCTGGCCAGCGGCACGGTGGCGGTGGCGGTGGTGAACCACACGCCGCATGCGGTGACGGTGGCCATCGTCCCGGGGACGGGGACGGCGGCGCGGCTGCGTTTCTCCACCCCGCCGCCGATCATGGTGGCGCCGTCGGGGGCGACCATCGAGGTGCCGGTGATGGTAGAGGCGGCGTCGCCGCTGAGCGAGCCGGGCGACGCCGCCCTGCCGATCTCCGTCGAACTGAGCGCCCCGGACGGCCAGGGTGGCATCGCCCGTCATGCCATCGTCCGCGTCCTGCGTCCGGCCGCCTGCCTGGCGCTGCCGGTGCTGGCCCCTGGCGAAGCTCCTGTCGTGCTGCCCTGGCGGGCGACCACCGCCGATGGCCGCACCGCCCTGGCCTTCGCCGTCGCCGAGCAGCCCGACGGCCTGCTGCTGCGCGCCCAGGTCAGCGATCCGGAGATCGCGGTGCGTCCCGATGCCAAGACCAGCACCCTCTACCATGACCTGCGCCGATGCTTCTACCGCAGCGACGTCCTGGAACTGCGCCTCGACGCCCGGCCCGAGCCGCTGCGCTCGCGCGGCAACGGCTGGGACCGCGATGGCCACCTGCACGTCGCCATCCAGCCGCCGTCGGAACATGGGCCGGGCGGCGACCTGCACGCTCCGCGTCAACCAGCCGGCCTGCGCACCACGGTGACCGCCACCGCCGACGGCTACGCCGCCGAGGTGCTGGTGCCGCGCGCCTACCTCGAGCGTATGGGCGGGGCGGCATGGGACGGGGTGCGGGTGCACGCCGCGCTGCACGACCTGCGCGCCGACGGCTCAGTGCAGGCCGCCACCTGGCAGCCGGACTGGCGCGACGAGGGGCCGCAGGGCAACGTGCCGGGATCCGGCACCTTCGTGCGCGCCAGGTAGCCTGGCGCTGCCGGCGGCAGGTACGCCGGGGAGCCAGCGTGGCCAGGACGCGGCGGGCTAGCTCATAGCATGTGCTGGCACCCGCCTGTGGTTGCCGAGGTCATGCACGCGGTGAGGCTGCGTGCATGGCCCAGACGCTGCGCAATCCAGTCCTCGGCGGCTTCAACCCCGATCCCAGCATCTGCGTGGTCGGTGCGGACATCTACCTCGCCACCAGCAGCTTCGCCTGGTTCCCTGGCGTGCCGATCCATCACAGTCGCGACCTGGTGCACTGGCGGCGGCTGGGTCATGCCCTCGATCGGCCTGGCCAACTGCCACTCGACGGGGCTGATCTCAACGGTGGGATCTGGGCCCCAACCCTGCGCCATCATGGCGGCCGCTTCTTCCTGATCACGACCAACCGCGAGCACGGCGGAAACATCCTCGTCCAGGCCGAGAGCCCCGAGGGTCCGTGGTCGGATCCGCTGCGCCTCGACCTGCCCGGCTGGGATCCGTCGCTCGACTGGGATGCCGACGGCACATGTTGGTTCACCAGCACGCGTGACGGTGGCATGATCTACGGCTGCACCTTCGATCCGCTGAGCGGCCGGCCGACCTCGCCGCTGCGCGACCTGTGGGACGGCGGCGGCATCTTCGGCATCGAGGCGCCGCACCTGGTGCATCGCGCCGGTGACCTGGCGGGACGGCTGGCCGGTGGTCGAGGAACCGCAGCTTGAGCTGCCCGCCCCGCTTCCCGCCCATCCCTGGCCGGCGGAGTCGATCCGCGACGACTTTGCGGCCGCTGCGCTAGGTTCATCCTGGATCAATCTGCGCGGCGCGGCGCGCAGTTCGCTGGCCGAACGCCCGGGCTGGCTGACCGTGCACGGGCCGGGCCTGGTCGCCCGCCGTGTCGAGCAGCCGTGGATGCGCGCCGCCTGCCTGGTCGAGGGGCGCGGCAGCGTGACGCTGTTCACCTCGGAGAGCGCGCGCGTCGATGTCGAACTGCACGGCGGCAGCGTGGCCCTGCGCCGCACCTTCGCCGACTGGAGCCAGGAGGTGGCGGCGGGCTCCTGCAGCGGGCCGGTCGAGATCGAGATCCTCGGCAATCCCTGGGCCTTCCTGCTGCGCGTGAGCTGCGCCGGCCGCGAGGTGCTGGTCCACAAGGTGCAGAACCGGCTGCTGTCGACCGATCTCAGCGGCGGCTGCGTCGGACTGGTGGTCGGCTTCGCGGCGGCGGCTGGCGAGTCGATCGCCGCCGACTGGTTCACCCTGGAGGGCTGGCGCAGCCAGGAGGAGTCGGGGCTGGCGTTCTGAACCGGCTGCCACGCGCCCGGCGATAGCGGGCTGCAATTTCGCGCCGGTCGTTAGCCTCCTCTCGCCCAACGAGGAGAGTCCCATGGCCCTGACCCTGTCCAAGAACGCCTTCCACGGCAAGCGCACCGGCCCCGTCGTCGTCATCGTGATGGATGGAGTCGGCCTTGGCCCTGACTACGCCGGCAACGCGGTCAAGGCGGCACGGAAGCCGGTGCTCGACCAGCTGATGGCGACCTGCCCGTGGACCAAGCTGGCGGCGCATGGCGTCGCGGTGGGCATGCCCAGCGACGCCGACATGGGCAACTCCGAGGTCGGGCACAATGCCATCGGCGCCGGCCGCGTCTTCGACCAGGGCGCCAAACTGGTCGCCGAGGCGATCGCCGCCGGCAAGATGTTCGCCGGCAAGGGCTGGAACGAGATCGTCGGCAACAGCCTGGCGAAGTCCTCGACCCTGCACTTCATCGGCCTGTTCAGC
>JFJP01020521.1_pt1 | contig 12961 bp, 11 predicted proteins | sample 431651 | NCBI WGS metagenome assembly JFJP01 (sample SAMN02602958, study PRJNA72255) | Microbial mat metagenome, whole genome shotgun sequencing project. | biome: fresh water; feature: sink hole; material: water; isolation source: purple microbial (photo- and chemosynthetic) mats found in... | reverse complement strand
CGACGTCTACAAGCAGGTCGAGCGCGCCATCGCCACCGCCGACCGCATCATCTTCCTGGTCGACGTGCGCGACGGCCTGCTGCCGCTCGACAAGGACATCGCCGCCACCCTGCGCAAGCACCACGAGCGCGTCATCCTGGTGGTCAACAAGGTCGACCACGACGGACTGGAGCCGCAGGCCTTCCAGTTCCTGAACCTCGGCCTGGGCGAGCCGCTGACCATCAGCGCGGCGCAGGCCACCGGCCTTCACGCCCTGCTCGAACGCCTGGCCGAGGATCTGCCCGCCATGCGCGACGACGGCGCGCCGGAGGAGGCCGAGGACGGCCGCACCCGGCTCGCCCTGGTCGGCCGCCGCAACGTCGGCAAGAGCTCGCTGACCAACGCCCTGTGCCACGACCAGCGCGTCATCGTCGCCGACCTGCCCGGCACCACCCGCGACGCGGTCGACGTCGCGCTGGAGAAGGACGGCGCCGCCTTCACCCTGATCGACACCGCCGGGCTGCGCAAGCGCACGCAGATGATCGAGGACGACCTCGAGTTCTTCAGCGCCTGCCGCACCGAGCGCGCCATCCGCCGCGCCGACGTCGTCCTGCTGGTGATCGACGCCAGCGACGAGATCGCCGCGGTCGACAAGAAGATCGCCCGCTTCGTCGAGGTCGAAGGCAAACCGACCATCCTGGTGGTCAACAAGTGGGACATCGCGCAGGCCTCGCACGCCAGCAAGCAGACCTACCTGACCTGGCTGAAGGACCGCCTGCCCGGCCTCGGCTACGCCCCGGCGGTGTTCACCTGCGCGCTCACCGGCCTCGACGTCGACCAGCTGCTGACCATCGCCCTCGAGCTGAAGGAGGAGGCCAAGCACCGCATCGTCACCAGCCGCCTCAACGAGGTGGTCGAGGCGGCGGTGCGCCAGCGCCGGCCCAGGAAGGTCGGCCCGGCGCCGACCAAGATCTACTACGCGACCCAGGCCGAGACCCAGCCGCCGACCCTCATCGTCTTCGTCAACCGCACCGACTGGATCGAGCCCGGCTACTCGCGCTTCCTCGAGCACTTCATCCGCGCCCAGGTGCCGGAGTTCGCCCGCGTCCCGCTGCGCATCCTGTTCAAGGCGCGCGACAGCCGCTTCCACGAGCAGGAGGACAAGCACCGCGTCGTGCGCGGCCGCAACAAGGCCGAGCGCAACGCCGGCCTGGTCCTGCCGGTGCGCATGGCGATCGACAAGCGCAAGGAGGACCGCCACCGCCGCATGGATGCGGGCGCGCTCGACGACGTCGAACTGATCGGCCCGGCGCGCAAGGCGCTGGCGCGGCGCTCGGGCAAGGACGAGAACGACGAGGACCAGGACCTCGCCCTGGGCGAGCACAAGCAGGCGGTGCCCAACGTACGGCTCGGCAAATCGCCGGAGAGGCGACGCAAGGGCAAGAAGCGGTGATTGCGGCTTCATTGCCGCAGGGGTTAGGGGTGAGGGGTTAGGGTCGTAGGGCGGTATCGGCACGGACCACTGGGCTTGCAGCTACATTGCCCCAGGGGTTAGGGTCGTAGGGCGGTATCGGCACGGACCACTGGGCCGTCGCGCCACTGGCAGTCTGGGATTTCACATAATCATCCTTTACGCCGACCCCATGCCCCTCCATCAACCCATTCCACACGACCCTAACCCCTCACCCCTAACCCCTAGGGGCAATGACCGGGGCAATGACCGGGGCAATGACCGGGGCAATTCCTGATGTGGTGGCTCCTCGTCCCCGCCGCCTATCTCCTCGGTTCCGTCTCCTTCGCCTATTGGGCCGGACGCCTCAAGGGCAAGGACCTGCGCAAGGAGGGCAGCGGCAACCTCGGCGCGACCAACGCGGGACGCGTCCTCGGCTGGCACTGGTTCGCCGCCGTCTTCGTCCTCGACATCGCCAAGGGTACGCTGCCGGTACTGCTGTCTCATCAAGCCAATGACCACTGGCTGCCGATCGCGGTCGCCGCCGCCGCGGTGCTCGGCCACGTCTTCACCTGCTTCCACGGCTTCAAGGGCGGCAAGGCGGTGGCGACCAGCCTCGGCGTGCTGATCGGCCTCGCGCCCGCCGCTGCCGGCATGATCTTCGGCTGCTGGCTGCTGACCTGGCTGCTGGTGTGGGCCGCCCTGCGGCTGAAGCGCAGCGACGCGGTCGGACCGGCCTCGATCCTCGCCGCCATCTCGGCGGTGCCGGCCTACCTGGTCACCGCCAAGCCGGTGCAGTGGCCGACCCTCGGCTTCCTCGCCCTGCTCGCTGCTTTGGTGCTGGTCAAGCACCGCAGCAATTTCGCCAAGTTCGTCGGCCAGATGCGCGGGAAACGGCCATGATCAAGGCCATCACCTTCGACTGGGGCGATACGCTGGCGGTCAACTGGGGCATGCCCTACATCGCCACCGAACGCAGGCTGCTGCGCCGCCTGGCCAGCGACATCGCCGCACTGGGCGGCCGCGCCGACGAGGCCTGGGCTGAGGCCTGCCTGCGCGAACTGCAGGCGGAATGGAACTCTACCGCCGACGCGGCGAGGAATCCAGGGCAGCGCGAGATGGACTTCCCCGCCCTGATGCGCGGCTGGGTGGCCGCCACCGGCCTGTCGGTCGACGATCCGCGCCTGGCCGGGGCGCTGGAGCGCGCCTGGGACCGCATGACCGATACGGTCATCCCGCTCGACGAGGCGCTGCCAGCGCTCGCCGGACTGCACGGCCGCTACCGCCTCGGCATCCTGTCGCATGTACCGTGGCCCGGGTTCGCCGTGCGTCGCTGGTTCCAGCGCCACGGTCTGGCCCCGCATCTCGACTTCTACTCGCTGTCGAGCGAGATCGGCCGGATCAAGCCGCACCCCGACCACTACCACGACGCCATCCGCCAGGCCGGCTGCGCCCCCGGCGAGATCCTCCACGTCGGCGACCATCCCATGCGCGACGTCGAAGGCGGCCGCCGCTTCGGCCTGCGCACCTGCCTGCGCCGCACCGAGCGCATCTATCCCGAGGAGCAGCTCGATGGCTGCCGGCCGGATGCTGAGATCCTGCGACTGGACGAGATCGCCGCGATCGCTGAGCGGCTTGGCCATTGCCCCCAGGGGTTAGGGGTTAGGGGTTAGGGTCGTTGGATATGGCTGTTCGCGACTTCAAAGATCTGTTGGCCTGGCAACAGGCAATGTCTCTATGCACACATGTGTATCGGTTAACGGCGGAGCTCCCGCCAGACGAACGGTTCGGATTATGCTCTCAGATGCGCAGAGCGGCGGTGTCCATACCCAGCAATATAGCGGAGGGACATGGACGTCGGAGCCGCGGTGAATACCTGCAGTTCATCGGTCATGCGCGGGGCTCGTTAGGTGAACTGGAGACTCAGTTACTGCTGTGCCGGGACATCGCTCTGCTGACCGAGGACAACACCTCAGCCACACTGGAACGGGTCCAGGAACTGAAGCGCATCCTCGACGGTCTTCGCAACGCCCTCTCCCCGAAGCCGGCCGCGACTTCCAGGCAGAGATCCAGTGGTCCGTGACTATCCTGCCCTACGACCCTAACCCCTAACCCCTAACCCCTGTGGCAATGCCCCCCTCCGACCCTGACCGCGACCGCAAGCTGGCCGCCAGGCCGCGCGACGGCTGGCGCCGCGCCGCGCCGCTGGGCAACGTGGTCGAGGACTTCCGCCACAGCCCCGAGTTCGCCGCCATGCGGCGCTTCACCCGGGTCAATACGGCGCTGAAGGAGGCGCTTCCCGAGCGCGCCCAGGGCAGGGTCAAGGCCATCGCCATGCGCGCCGGGACGCTGACGTTGGAGGTCGCCGACGGCGTGCTGCTGGCCGAGCTGCGCACCACCTGCGCGCGCCGGATCCAGGATGCCCTGGCCGCCGGCGGCACCGGGGCCACCCGCCTGATCTGGCGGGTGGCGCGGCGGGCCTGAGGCGGCAGACTGCGTGCCCATGCGCTGGTTCCTGCTCCTCCTGCTGGCTACGATCGCCACAGCTGCCGATCCCAAGCTGCAGAGCGCGGATGCGCTCGACGCCACCGAGCAGGACGAGCGCCGCACCGGCACCTTCATGCGCGAGGCGGCCGAGTACCGCCTCGGCCGCGCCACCGCCACCGCCGACCCCACGGCCGACGCCTGGGTCCTGGCCGAGCTCGCCCGGGCCGAGCGCATGCGCACCGGCGGCGGGCGGACCTGGTACCAGCTCTGGCTGATCAGCCGCGAGACCCGCGCCCAGTGGATCGCCGATGACGCCTTCGAGGCGCATCCGTACGGCGCACATGCCGGCCGGCTGCTCCACTTCATGCTCGACTGCCGGGCCGAACGCGGCGAGGTCCGCGGTGCGCTGACCGAGCTGCAGCGCCTGTGGTACTATCTGCCGGACTATGCCGACCTGCGCACCGCCATGATCACGGTCCTGGAGATGGCCGAACGCCTGCAGCGCTTCGAGGCCCTGGTCGACCTCGAGGCGGACGATCCGCGTCAGGTGGTGCGGATCGACGGTCGCGGCTTCATCTTCGACCTCGACGACGTGTTCCGCTTCCTCACCCAGCACGGCGACCGCGACGACATCGCCCCGCGGGCCGCCCTCGGTCTGGCCCGCACCCTGCTGATCTCGGGCGACAAGGATGATCGCTGGCGCGCTCGCCGCGCCTATGAGGACTTCATCGAGCGCTTCCCCGACAGCCCGATGGTCTTCGACGCCATCCTCGAGCAGGCCCTGTCGCATCTCGTCACCTACAAGGGCGCGGACTACGATGTCGGCACCTTGCTCGACGCCCGCGACCTGGTCGATCTGGCTGAACTGGAGGCCGGCGGCGATCCCGGCCGTGCAGCGCTGGTCGCCGCCTATCGCAAGCGCATCGGCGGCTGGCTGCAGGACCGCGACCTGTCGGTGGCGGTGTGGTATGCGCGCCGCACCCGGCCGTCGTGGCTGGCCTGGCTGAAGAAGCCGACCGAACTCAACGACCCCGACAGCGGCGCCCGCTACTACGCCGCCGCCGTGGTCCGGCGCGACCGCGCCTCGGCCCAGGCAGCACAGGCGCAGCAGCTCGCCGAGCAGCTACCGGCCCCGGCCGGGCAGCTCGGGCGATGAGCCCTGGGAGCGCAGGCTTCAGCCTGCATGCCTTGGTTGCCGTGATCGCCCCGCATGCAGGCAGGCTGAAGCCTGCGCTCCCAGGGGTGCTCGCCCTTCTGCTGCTCTCCTCCTGTTCGTGGCGCGTGGCCTCGCCCACTCCGTTGGCCGGGGCGGTACGCGTCGGGGTGGTCGCCGACCAGGGCCGGCTGCCGCGCGCCGGCCTCGACCTGCAGGCCGCCGTCGCCGAGGCGGTCGCCTACCGCACCGGCTGGCAGGTACGGGGCGATGGCGCCGCACGGCTGGACCTGTCGGTCGACCAGGACGATTTCGCCGCCACGGCCGACGATGCCCGCGGCATCGCCTCGCGCTGGCGCTACCGCATGCAGGTCTCGGCCCTGCTGGTGACCAGCGCCGGCACGCGCACCTGGACGGGCAGCGGCACCGGCTACGCCGGCAGCCGGGCCGAAGAACCATTGGCGGTCCAGGCGGCGGCCCGGGATGCAGCCGATACGCTGGCGCGCTGGCTGGCGACGGCCCCCTGAACTCGCCGAAAACTCATCTGGGCTTCACCGTTCCTTCATGATGGACCGGATGGTGCCCGCTCATCACGAGCAACCCACCGCCCCTCTCAGGAGCTCCCGTGAAGTACACCTCCCCCACCCTCCTCATCATCGCCGCTCTCGCAGCTGCTCCGGGCGTCCACGCCCTGACGGTCAAGGACGATGACGTCAAACTCGGCCTCGGCGTCCGCATCCAGGCCCGGGCGGAGTTCAACGACTCCGAGAACGCCGCTGGCGATCCGTATGACGCCGGCTCGGGCAGCGCCCACGGTGGCGACCCGGTCGACTTCATGATCCGGCGCATGCGCCTGACCTTCAAGGGCAGCTGGAAGAGCGACTACTTCTTCAACGTGACCATGGCCTCGGACAAGCGCACCGTCGCCAGCGGCTCCACCATCGACCTCTACGAGTCCTACATCGGCCGCAAGTGGAGCGACGAGGCCAGCGGCATCAGCCACTCGATCCAGACCGGTCTGGCCAATGCCTTCTACAACGGCGTCGCCAACACCTTCTCCTCAGGCGCCTTCCTGCTGCCCAACAGCCGCGCCACCGAACTGCTGCTCGCCTCGCGCGGCATCGGCATCGCCTACATGATGACCGCTCCGTTCGGCCGCTTCGGCATCGACATCCAGAACAACACCAGCGATGCCGCTGGCGACCAGGACGGCCTGTTCTACAGCGCCCGCGTCGAGCTGACCCCCCCGGGCGAGCTGGCGATCAAGAGCGCCACGGAAAGCTTCGTCGGCGCGGAAGGCAAGGGCGTGTGGCTGGCCCTGGACTACGCCCAGAACGTGAGCAATGGCAGCGCCGACTCGTCCTTTGCTGTGGGAACGACCACCGGCTACGGCATCGAGCTCCTGGGTCATGTGGACGGCCTGACCGCCCTGGCCGAATACCGCGCCGACACGCATGAAAACAGCACCAATGATACCGAGACCAAGAAGAAGGTCATGCTGGTCCAGGCCGGCTACGCCCTGCCCTTCGGCGATGCGGTCATCGAGCCGGCGATCCGCTGGGCCGCGATCGACCTCGACACCGAGGATGACGAAGAAGGCGACCCGTACGGCAGCAAGTACGACTACGGCACCTCGGGCACCCAGATCGACCTCGGCGTGAACTACTACATCCACAAGCACAACAACAAGCTGCAACTCGCCTACACCATGTGGGAAGGTGAAGAGACCGAGGATGGCGACTCGGCCTCGGCCGACATCGTTCGTGCCCAGTGGCAGCTGAACTTCTGATCGCTGATCAGACGCTGATCGCATGAACAGACGCACCCCGCCGGATTCCGGCGGGGTGCGTCGTTGCTGCCGTCACAGCGACGGGATCAGAAGGTCAACTGGTGCTGCAGCCGGACGGCGGTGGCGCTGGGGCTGTCCCCGGCGGCGTTCTCTTCGCCCTCCCACAGCTCGACCATCAGGCCCATCTTGTTGTTGTGGCCCTTGAAGTACCAATTCACACCCAGGTCGATGATCTGGCCGGAACCGGCGAAATCGGGCATGGTGCTGCCGGAACTGCCTACGGCGACGCTGTTCACACCGTAGTTAGCGCTGTCGCCATCGATGTCGGTGGCGAAGTCGACCATGGCGAAGCGCCCAGCGGCCTCCAGGACGGTACCGCCAGCCAGCGGGAAGGCGTAGCCGGCCTGGACCACGAAGGCGGTCGAGTCGACATCGTCGGCATCGTCGCCCGAGTCCAGCCCGCCCGAACGCGACATGGCACGGTACTCGACCAGGGCGGTCAGGGCGTCAAGGTGCAGCAGGGCTTCGATGCCGTACACCATGGTGTCGATGCTGCCCGCCTGGGTGCCCGCCGTTGTCAGGTCCGCGTCGGTAACCCGGTCGTTGATGTTGGTCCCGAGCTCGGCGGCGATGGTGATGCCCCTGCCGGTCGCGCCGGCGAAGGATTCGACCCATTTGCTGTTCTTGAAGTCGCCGGTGCCGTTCCATTCGACGCGGGCGGCGTAGAACAGCCCCTCGCCTTCGGTGGTGGGGGTCGCATCATCTCCGGCGTTGCTCATCGCCACCAGATTGACCGCGAGCGTGTCGAACTTGGCGCTATGGCAGATGCCCAGGGCATTGACCGTCACCAGGGCGGCGGTGGGGCGCTGGGTGGGGAAGAGGCAGGCCGAGGTGCGGGCGCCGGCGCTGTTGAAGTCCGACTGCTGCTTGCCCCAGGTGGTCTGGTGCTTCCAGCCGAAGGCGTCGTACTTCGCGCCCAGCCAGCCGTGGTCGAGCGAGATCGTGTTGGGCGAGGTACGACCCCACTGGTCGGCGGCCAGGGCGACGGAGAAGATCCAGGTATCCTGGTAGCTGCCCTTCAGGATGGGACGGCAGCGGCGCAGGTACATGTCGGCCTGGTCGTTCTGTCCGACCGTGCTGACCGAGCCTTCCGTAGCGTTAACCGGATCGCCATCGGCGTTCTCCGCCTGGATCACCTCGGCCCGGACCTGCAGGTAGAGGCCGAGGCCGAGCTTGATGGTGTCGTCGGACACCTCCAAGGCGGCGAGCGGGGCTCCGGCGGCGAGGGCGAGGAGCAGGGGGGTGGCGGATAGACGTGGCATGTAGCCTCCAGACCTTCATTACTACGCCAAATATTCACAAAAGTCAATATCCGGTCTTCATCATGTCGATACCGCCAACCGGTTGTGCTGCCCGGTGGCATCCCCTCCTGGTACACGCCGATCGCGTCCAACGCTCCCGGTCCGGGCGTCTGATACATCCCGAACCCCCACCCAGTGGGCACCTTGCGGGTCCATCCGGCCCGGCCTAGCGTGACGCTTCCCCGCCCGGAGACGTCATGCCGCTGCGCCGCCTCTGCCTCAGTCTCAGTCTCGCCTGTGCCGCCTGCCTTGGCGCCCCCCTGGCCGCCGCCGATTCCGGGCAGCCCACCCCGGAGTTCCTCGCCGAGAAGGCGCAACTCGAGGAGATGCTGTCCTCGCGGCAGCTCGACCTGTTCGAATTGATGTTCATCCCCGGCAAGCTGAACCGGGTGGTGCTGCGTGATCGCGCCGGCCGCGATCACATCTACAACTACCTGACCTTCAGCATCCGCAACGTGGCGACCATCGACCAGGAGCAGTTCGCCGCCCGCGCCAAGGGCTACAATGAGGTGCTGCAGGCGATCGCCCAGCAGTACGAGATGGCCAAGATCGACAACGAAGGCGGCGTGAAACTGAAGATCGACGGAGTCGAAGGCCAGGACGGCGTCGTCCTGGAGCGCACCGAGAGCAAGCTGCGCACCCGCACCGTGGTGCTGACGGCGCAGGCTTCCGACGAGGACGGCACGCGCATCCGCCTGCTCGACGAACCGCCGGGCAGCGGCCCGCAGGAGCAGTACGCCTTCCCCGACCTGGGCGAGCCGACCAGCGCCCGGGTGGTGCAGCGCATCCACGAGAAGGTCGAGGAGCAGGAGGGCCGCAAGCTGCTGTCCTCCGAAGCGCTGCGCGCCTTCCCCCTGCCCCCCTTCGACGGGGTCGCCCGCATCGAGGCCAAGGACATCACCGACCCGGCGCACGACACCGACGGCTGGCTGGTCGGCGAGGCGCATGGCGTGCTGCTGTTCCCGCGCCTGTCCGACTTCGGCGACCGCTTCACCATCCAGATCAACGGCCTGTGCAACAAGATGCGCTTCCGCCACCCGGCGATCGAGGCAGGCAAGCCGGAGAACTACTTCCAGACCCGCATCCTGCGCCGCACCATGGTGCTGACCTTCGAGCGGCCTGGTGACGAGTTCTTCCGCGACCTCGACCGCTTTGAACTCAACCGCCACGGCTACCAGTGGGTCGAGTCCTTCCAGCGCACCGACATCAAGCGTACCGCGGCCTACGCGCGCTACTTCCTCAGCAACATCGCCGACGAGAACGGCGGGCTGAACGCCACGGTGAAAGAGCAGTTCTGGCCCTACTACGACGAACTGCGCACCGCCAACGACAAGCTGCCCGACATGAAGGCCACCCTGCAGTGAGCGAGCGCGATGCCCAGCTCGACCCGGCCCTGCCCCCTGAGGCGGCGCTGTCCGGCGCCCCCGAGGGTGTGCGCCGGCTCGCGCTGATCGTCGCCACGCTCTACGCCGGCAGCTGGGACGACTGCGCCGAGGACCTGCGCCGCCGCCGTGCCGGCAAGCCCTACCTCTACCGGATCGACGTGCCCGGCCTGGATGAACTGGCCTGGCTGCACCGCCTCAAGACCTACGAAGCCGCCCGTGGCGAGCCGATCGCCTCCCATCGTCTGCAGACTGCGGAGACCCGCCTGTGACCCTCCTGAGCCGTTCCCTGCTTGCCGTCACCGTCGCTGCCACCTGCCTGGTGCCGGCCGGTTGTTACAGCCTTGCTTCCCACCGAGCGAAGGCCACGGCCGAGGAAGTTACCCCGACCGCTACGAGCGAGGTGCCATTTGAGATGGCCTGGGAACTACAACTACCCGGTCAGGTCGAGCGCAGTTGGGTCGGCGAGCAGATTCCCGACTTGGTGTTCTTCCAGATCGCCAAGACGCATGAGATACACTGCGTGGATGCCAAGAGTGGCCAGACCCGTTGGGTTTCCGAACAGTTCCGCCACCCGATCCTGGGCGAGGCCTTTGTCCATCATCAGGTTCAACCCGGTGAGCGTGAGAAGGAGGTCATCGTCGATGATCGCCTCTACATTGTGGTAGACGATACGCTGTTCTGCCTCGATATCGCTTCGGGTCAGCGCATCTGGCATCTCGTCCTGCCCTTCGCGCCCAGCACCGGACCGATGGCCGCCGGCGCCACCGAAGGCAACCTGCGCGTGTTCATCGGCGACTGGAACAACAAGGTCCAGGTCATCGGCATCCATCAGCCGACCAGCGATCGGCAGAAGAAGTTCCCTTACGTCGTATGGCAGATGAACACACCCGGAGCAGTCCTCGCTCAAGGCACCGAAAGCGAGGAACTGACCTACATCGGCGACGCCTCCGGACGCCTGCACTGCTACAAGCTCGACCGCACCCTGGTCTGGGAGGTTGAAACCGGTGGCGCTGTTGACGGCGGTGCCACTACCAGGGGGCGCACCCTGTATGCCGGCAATGACGCCAACGCTATACACGCCATCAATCGCCTGACAGGCGAACGCCTAGGCCAATTCAACCTGCAAGGTCAGGTGCGTCAACGCCCCTTCTGGTTCAGCGGCGAACCTGAGCGCCTCTACGTTTGGGTGGATAGCCCTGATCCTGCCGTTGCGGGTCTGGTTGCGCTCAAAGTCCAACCCGACAACATCCCCCATAGCGACGCAACAAGGTATGCCATTGAAGTCGTCCGCATGGGCCAGGAATGGGCGGTTGCACAGGTCAAGGAGTTGGTTGGTGCCACCCCCTTGCATCTGTATCTCGGAGATCCTCGTTCCAAGACGGTCAAGCAGATCCATCGCGGTACGGGAGAGATCACCAAGAGCATCCCGGCGAACGCGCTTGTTCAGAACGAGCGCATTCAGGGCGTCGTGTCCTACAAGAACGCGTATTCATCCGATCTGCCGACCATTGCCTACTCATCATCTGGACACGTGATTTGCTGGCGCACCTACGGCTTCGTTCCGACCCCGGCAGAAGAGTCACTTGGACTAACGCGTCGCAATCCTGTTGACCCCGACAAGTCTACGAATAAGAAGGCGCGTCTTGATGCAACTTCTGGCGCAGTGCCGGTTATCGAAACGCAACCAAACAAGTAACCCAGCCACCCTCCTTCCCCGCAGAGGCCACATGTCGCCCGTCCGCCTTCTTCAACTCACTTCCACCATGATGCTGCTGTCGAGTTCGGCCTTTGCGCTGGACTACATGGCTCCTTCATCGGGCCGACGCGACCCCGGCTTCCAAGTTGCCGAGCCGGACCCGACCAACTACACAGACCTCCGTCTCAACTACATCATGCTATCCAATGGCACTGATGCCGAAGGCTCGGAACTTGGATCGAAGAGCGCACACAAATGGGACAGCGCAAACCGTATCTCGATCATGAATTACGGCCCCGTCTGCAGCATGATCCCGATCAACTGTTTCACGCCATCGCGTGTCACTGGCGACGCCAAGCCGCCCGCCGTGATTACCTGGGGTGAAGACCGCGGATGGGACATGCTTGGCGGACTTGAATTTGCGCGCACGACCATGAGCGTGGATGCAAGCACGACGGCAACCGTGCACCCCGCCGTCGATTACACCAACATTGGCATTAACTGGCATATCCTCGGCATCGGCACCGAGTTCGCCTGCAAGGGCGGTTGGCGTGTCCATGGCGAGGCCAACCCGTGGATCGGCATTGGCTACACAACCGTCGACTGGGCAAACACGACCATTCCCGTTACTGGCGGAACCCTGAACGAGACGACCAGCGGTGTATCCTTTGAATTCGGACTGCGTGCCGGCTTGTTCCTGACGACTCCGATTGGTCTGCAAGTCGGTGGTGAATTCCGTTACATTGCCAACAGCAGTGCGCTCGGGGATGAAGATGATGTGACCGGCATCACCGCCGACATCGGTTCGGCATCATTCGGACTCTCGGCTGGCTACCGGTTCTAATCCCGGCGACCTCTTTAGCTACGGACTGGCACTCGCCCTCACAGTGCTGCTCTGCGGCTGTGATCAGCGAGCGGTTCCAGCAACACCGTCACTACCGCCACTTGCCAGTGATGTTCTCGGCGAGTGGCGGTGGGCTGGGGCGGCAAATCTGGATGTCTACTTTCAAGTAGATGCACGTGGCGGTCACGCCACCTGGAAACTGCCTCTGCATCGCTTGAAGGCGGAGTATAACTTGTTGAGTAGTGGTAGTGCTGACGGTTCCTTCCTGGTTGTATATCGTCGACGTCCAGATCCCTCTCTGAGCGAGACGCAAACAGCGCGGATAGCCAAGCTTACTCCAGATTGGTTTTCGGTGAGCGGCGTGTCGATGGGCGGCCGTTTGGTGGCACGCATCAACAGTAGCGACTGCAATTGCCCGAAAGATGCAACCTTTTCTCGTCGTTAGCGCCATTGCACAGCGTGCATAGGGGAACCCTTGCAGCCATGGGCAATGCCCGCAACCTGTGTTCACCGCGGTTATGTTCACCGGCATCATCGAGCACGTCGGCAGCCTCATCACCGTCGAACACGGTCACGGCGGCTCGCGTCTGGGCGTCGCCCTGGGTCCGCTCGCCGAGGGCACGAAGCTCGGCGATTCGATCTGCGTGTCCGGCGCCTGCCTGACCGTCGACCGCCTCGACGGTGACCTCGCCGCCTTCGACTGCTCGCCGGAGACCAGGCGCAAGACGACCATCACCGGCTGGCGGGCCGGCCGGCAGGTCAACCTCGAACGCGCCCTGCGCGTCGGCGACCGCCTGGGCGGGCATCTCGTCGGCGG
>JFJP01042697.1_pt1 | contig 12962 bp, 13 predicted proteins | sample 431651 | NCBI WGS metagenome assembly JFJP01 (sample SAMN02602958, study PRJNA72255) | Microbial mat metagenome, whole genome shotgun sequencing project. | biome: fresh water; feature: sink hole; material: water; isolation source: purple microbial (photo- and chemosynthetic) mats found in... | reverse complement strand
ACTTATACGTAGTCTTTGGTTGTGGGGGTGATCGTGATCCATCCAAGAGAGGTTTAATGGGCGAAGTAGCTTGCAAATTGGCAGATTATGTTGTAGTTACAGATGATAATCCAAGAAGTGAAGATCCTAAAAAAATTCGCTTTGATGTCTTAAAAACCGCAAGTAAAGCTGAAGAAATAGATGATAGGGAATTAGCAATAGAAAATACTATGGCAAAACTCCAGAAAAATGATATACTTCTCATCGCTGGGAAAGGTCATGAAGAGTACCAGATAATTGGTAACAAAACCTTATTTTTTAGTGATATAGAAATCGCTAAAAATTTGTTGATTTTGAAAAGAAAAAAACTTCAATAAAGTAATGATACGATAAAAATATGATCTGGACATCAAAACAAATTAGTCAAGCATTAGATATTAAATTTTCATCTAAAAATAATTTTGGAATATTGCAGTTTAACTCAAAGGATGTTACAGAAGGCGATATTTTTATAGCTTTAAAGGGTGGTGCAAGAGACGGTCATGATTTTGTTTTAGATGCTATAAATAGAGGGGCTGGTCTTGCAATCGTTAGTCAAGATGTCAAAGATGTGCCTGAGAGTAAAGTTATAAAGGTAGAAGATACTTTTGAGGCATTGCAAGATTTAGCCGAATATAAAAGACAAAATTCTAAAGCTCACTTTATTGGTATCACAGGCAGTGTGGGAAAGACCAGCACTAAGGAAATATTAGGCTTGGTACTTGAGTCTTTTGGTAAAACTTTTATCAGCAGGAATAATTTTAATAATCAGATAGGTGTACCTATTAATCTGGCCTCGGTATCAGATGATGATGAATTCGTTGTGATAGAGATGGGAATGAGAGCAGCTGGAGAGATCAGTCATTTGACAAAACAAGTGACGCCGGATATAGCTGTAATTACTTCGGTAGCAGAGGGGCATTTAGAGTTTTTTGACTCTGTTGAGAAAATTGCTGATGCAAAGTCAGAAATTTTTGAGGGGCTGGATATTAATTCTGGAGTTGCAATATTAAATCGTGATATTTCAACTTACAGAAGATGTATGGAAAATATAGATATTGCTGGAGTTGGCAACATAAAAACTTTTGGTAAATCACAGTTTGCAAATGTACGCTTTGTATCCTACTCTCTTGTAGATTTAGGAATGGTGAAATTGGTTTATAGTGTTTTTAATGAGAAAGTAGAGTTTGTTATGCCGGCTATACCTAGACATATGGCAACTAATTTTGCAGCTGTTCTTGCTGTTATTCATACTCTTGGTCTTGATACAAATCAGGCGACGAAAGTTCTGGCTACTTTCAAGCTAAAGATTGGCAGAGGGTTAGTTGTTAAAGTAAAAAAAGACAAAAAAGAGTATGAGATTATTACTGATTACTATAATGCAAATCCTGAATCTATGAAGGCAGGGCTTGAATATTTGAGCCAATTTAAAAATACAAAAAAAATAGCGATATTAGGTGATATGAAGGAATTAGGTAAGGATGAAGTTAAGATTCATCACGCTGCTATTTCACATATTGTTAAATCAGGTGCGAAAAAGCTATTTTTAGTTGGTGAGATTATGACTCAGATTATAAGTGATGTGCCAAAAAGTATTTTAGTGTATACATATAAAAATTCTGATGATCTAGCTCTTGATATTGATAAACATATAGAAGGTGGAGAGGTTATTTTAATCAAAGGCTCTAGAAGTATTCATCTTGAAAAAGTAGCAGAACATCTAGGAGTCACAAATGCTCTATAATATATTTTTGCCATATGCAAGTTACTGGCATCTAGCCAATTTAATGACTTATATTACATTTAGAAGTGGAATGGCAATATTAAGTAGCTTGCTTGTAAGTTTTATAATAGGTCCAAGAATTATCTCAAAACTAAAAATGTTGCAAAAAAGGGGGCAGCCAATTAGAGAAGATGGTCCTGATTCTCATTTTGCTAAAGCTGGTACACCGACAATGGGTGGAATAATTATTATCAGTGCCACGTTGTTTTCTATATTATTATTTTCAGATCTTGCGAACCCTTACGTTTGGATAATTATCTTTGTGTTTATAATGTTTGGTTTACTTGGTTTTCTAGATGATTATACTAAAGTTAGTAAGTTTAATTATCGTGGTATTACTGGTAAGAAAAAGTTATTTTTCCAATTTTCTGTTAGTTTAGTTGTATTTGCAGCTATAAAATATTGCTCGCTTCATTCTCATGCAACTGATTTAGCTGTACCATTTTCTAAGACTCTTCTAATTGATCTTGGTTATTTTTACTTCCCTTTTGCTATGTGTGTTATTATCGGATCTTCTAATGCAGTAAATTTAACAGACGGTCTTGATGGTCTTGCTATTGGTACAGTAACGATAGCAGCTAGTGCATTTGCTATTATTTCTTATCTTGTAGGTAACTTTACTTATGCGAGTTATTTGCAAATTATTTATGTACCGCATGTTGGAGAGCTTGCTGTTGTTTGTTCTGCTTTGGTTGGTAGTGGTCTAGGGTTTTTGTGGTATAATTGCAAACCAGCTGAAGTCTTTATGGGAGATACAGGAAGTTTATCTTTAGGTGCTGTGATTGGTACTATCAGTGTTGTTACAAAACATGAAATTGTACTTGCTATAATAGGAGGTGTCTTTGTTATTGAGACGTTATCAGTGATCGTGCAAGTATATTATTTTAAAATGACTAACGGTAAAAGATTTTTTAAAATGGCTCCTATTCATCATCATTTCGAAAAGAAAGGTTGGCCAGAAACTAAGGTGGTTACAAGATTTTGGATCCTAGCAATAGCTTTTGCTTTAATTGGACTCTCATCACTGAAATTGAGGTAAGAGATGTTTGGCAACAATCCAAAACTTCCAGTAGTAAAGGGGAGTGGAAGTAGTTTGTTTGTAAAAGCTATTTTTAAGACTTTGCAAGCTGAAGGTCCTAATGTAGGAGTTCCAGCAATCTTTATTAGGTTAGGTGGCTGTAATCTGGCTTGTAGTTTTTGCGATACTGAATTTGAGGATTATTCAGAAAAAGCTATTGACGAGATAATTATCCAAACTCAAACTTTAAGTAAAAATAGTCAGAATAAACAATCAGTATTTTTAGTTGTCATAACAGGTGGTGAACCTTTTAGGCAGCCGATATACAAATTATGTGAAAGATTATTAAAATTGAATTATAAAGTTCAAATAGAAACTAATGGAACATTATATCAAGATCTCCCAGAGGTTATTGATATTGTTTGTTCGCCAAAAATTACAAATTCAAAATATCATAATATTAGGAAAGACTTATTACCCAAGATTACAGCTTTTAAATATATAGTATCTGCAAATTTACCTGGTTATAACGAAGTGCCAGACTTAGGGCAATCGATTTATAATATACCAGTTTTTGTTCAAGCAATGGATGAATATGACGAAAAACTTAACTTAGCAAATAAAAAGCTAGCGGTTTCTATTGCGCTTGATAACAACTATCGTTTATCATATCAAATTCATAAGGAATTGGATATTGAGTAATGACAAATAATAAGATAGAGCAATGAAAAAAGCAATAGTACTAGTCAGTGGCGGAGTTGATTCATCTACAGTTTTAGCTCACGTGGAAGCGAAAGGTTATGAAATATATGCAATTAGTTTTAATTATGGGCAGAAGCAGCTTATTGAAATTAAAAAAATTCAGCAATTTATTAAAAGATATAAAGTTAAAGAGCATAAAATTGTAAATATAGATCTGAAGTCTTTTGGTGGATCAGCATTAACTGATGATAACATAGATGTACCAAATTATAACCAAGCAAGCGACGTGGGGAATCAAATTCCAACTACATATGTTCCAGCAAGAAATACAATTTTCTTGAGTTATGCTCTTGGTTTTGCTGAAATAAAAGGTGCAAGTGATATATTTCTTGGAGTGCATGCGACTGATTATTCAAATTATCCAGATTGTCGTCCAGAGTACATAGATAGTTTTGAAGCTATGGCTAATCTAGCAACTGCTGAAGGAGTTAAAGGTAATAAACTAACTATTCATGCTCCGCTGATTAATATGACAAAAACAGAAATAGTGGCTATGGGCCTTACCATGGGGGTAGACTATTCTTCTACTATATCTTGTTATGATCCAAGTATTGCGGGTGATTCATGCGGAAAATGTCTTGCTTGTCTAGTCCGTATCAAGGCGTTTGAAGAGAATGGATTGCGGGATCCAATTACATACATTAAGAAGAGTGGATTATGAATGTACAGCCTTTTTTTGCTCCGTTTCCAGTGATAGATTTGGGGGATATTGTACTTAGAGATATTAGAGTAGAAGATGCTCAGGCTTATTTAGATTACATGAATAATGATCAGATGGCTGGGTTTCTTACAAAAGAGAATAGACCGCAAACTTTTGATGCGGCAGTAGAGGAGGTTAGCTATTGGGGAGGGTTGTTTTCCTCAAAGAGGAGTATATATTGGGCAATTGCTCTTAAAGAGAATAACAGAATGATTGGTACAGCTGGCTTTAACATGATATCTTTTCCCAATTCTAGGGCAGAGATTAGTTATGATTTGGACCCAAAATTGTAAGAATTCAGGCAACTGTTATTACGACTAATGAACGTTCGTTAAAAGTTCTAGATCGATGTGGTTTTAAGCGAGAAGGTTATTTGGAGAAATATGAAGTTGTCGAAGGAGAACTAAAAGACTATTATATGTATGCAAGAGTAAACATGTGAATAATATTAAAATTATAGTTATCTTTATTATGCTTATGGTTTGTTCTCAAGTTAAAGCTGAAATATTAGAAACCAAGGATGCTGATGTAATAAGAGATAAAATTTCTACCTTACAAAAGGGTGACATGGCTTTATTTGATGTGAAGCATGTTATTTTTCATTCTGCTGATCAAGTTATGCGTCATGAGCATAAATCATTTTTTAAACAGAAATTTTCTAAAATTGAGAAAGATTTTGGAAAAGAAAAAGCGATGCGACTAAAAAGTATAGTGCTTAATTCATATAGGCCGGTTGTAGTTGATTATGAAATTCCAGAAATTATTAATCAAGCCCAAAAAAAGGGAATTATTGTTTTTGCCTTAACAAGTGGTTATGCAAGTGATTATGGTACTATAAAAAATAGGGCTGATTTACGTATTAAGCTTATTAAAGACGTTGATATAGATTTTTCAAAATCTAAGTCTATAGAGCCTATTGATTTGAGTAATAATAAATTGTCTGTAGATGATAATGATAGTAAACCACTATTTCAGGATGGTGTGATTTTTGCTTCTAAGATTTCAAAGGGAGAAATCTTAGGTCGCTTTTTAAAAGCAACTAGATTAAAGCCAAAGAGAATAATCTTTGTTGATAATCAAATCCAAAACGTGCTGCTTGTAGAAGAAAAGTGTAAGGAACTTGGTATTGAGTATATAGGTATAAATTTTACCAAATTATATAAAAAGTCTTATGAGCAATTAGACAAAAAACTTGCTGAGAAAAAATTTGAAGTTCTTTTATCCGAGGATAAGTGGATTAGTGATGATGAAGCTCGTCTTATGATAAAAAAATAAATATAATCATTTTTATGAAAATCTTTAACATTATAATGAATAGAAAGCTTGGTGGAGCTGAGCAGGCTTTTTTAGATTATAATAATGCTCTAAATTTAAAAGGTTGTGATGTAATTAATATTACCAGCTCTTTTGCACAAATTAATAATAGGAAAATTAGTACTATAAAATTACCAAATCTTACACCTTGGTGTATTTTATCAAAGATGTATTTAAAATTATTAATACTATTCCATAAACCAGATTTGGTAATAGTTCATGGTGGTAGAGCGGTTAATTTTGCTTATGGTGCTAATATAAAAAATATACCTGTAATAGGTGTTACTCATTCTTACAGCATTCGGCATATTTTAAAATGTAACTATATAATAGCTCTAGATCTTCTTTTAAAAAAACATTTGATAGATAATGGCTACCCTGATTCGCAAATATTTATTGTATCTAATATGATAAATACTCCTCCCAAAAAAACAGACAGCGGTGCTTCTAAAAAAACAGTTTGCGTTATAGGGGCTCTAGGTCGATTTGTTCCAGAAAAAGGTTTTAATTATTTGATAGAGGCTATTAGTATATTAAGGGATAGAAGATATAATGTTAAACTAATTCTTGGTGGATCTGGATCTTTGCAGGATCGTCTTAAAAAACTTGTGCTTGATATTAATATCGAAAAAAATGTTGAATTTGTTGGTTGGATAAAAGATAAAAAAAGTTTTTTTGAGGAGATAGATATTTTTTGCATACCATCTGTTTTTGAGACTTTTGGTATTGTAGCTCTAGAAGCTATGAGCCAGCAAGTGCCTATAGTTGCAACAAAAACTGCTGGAGCTTCGGAAATTTTTGAACCAGATGTGTTGATGCGTTGTTAACAAAAACTGCTTCAAGCCAAGAACTAGCTGATAAAATTGCTTATCTTATCGAAAATCCAGATAAGGGAAGGGAATTAAAAAACAATGCTTATGATAAGATAGTTAATAGATATGATACACATGTTGTTGCCAATAAGCTTTCAGAAACATTAGAAAATATCGTGTTATTATCAGCAAATTACAAAACTTAATTAAAAACACTTTAATTTTTAATCAACGTCTAGTTGTTCATTATCACCAGTAAGAGTAGAATCGTCTGCAGGTGTAGAAGGTGAGTTTTGTGCTATCACATTGTTAATGGCATCGTTTAAATTTTGTTGTGATTTTTTTAATTCTGGCAAAGAAAGGGAATATGTTTTTGCGACCCATTGTAGTTGATTATCGCCATAATTTGTAATGAAGTTCGCAGATTTAAGCATCTCTTGAAGTAATTCATGGTTTAGGTGCATAGCTTGTATAGCGCCTTCAAATGTTCCATGTCGTTCCAGCATCGCAGCAGAAAATGGGATGATTATATTTTCAAAAAATGCTATTTGTTCTTTCTGTGGGTTCCTAGTTGTTTTTGACATTTTGTTCCTCGGGTTAGATAATTGCTATGTAATATCAATCCTAAATTAAAATTTTATAATAATTATTTTCTTGTTGCAACATATTTTATGTTTGTAAAAAATTTGCGACATAATACTTGCGCTAAAAATTAAATTAATATATATTTGGCCTACCTATGAGGTATTTGGGGGTGTAGCTCAGTTGGTTAGAGCATCTGCCTGTCACGCAGAAGGCCGCGGGTTCGAGTCCCGTCACTCCCGCCACTATAGAAAAGCTACACTAAAAAATCTGAGTATATTTCTTTCATGGCTATTTCTCTTAAAATTACAAAACTTGAGTATGCAGAAGATTTAGACCTGCCAGCATATGCAACTGCTCAAAGTGCTGGTATGGACCTATGTTCAGCTGTTCATACATCAACTACTATCAAACCAAATGAAATAGTAGTTATTCCAACTGGCATTGCTATAGCTTTGCCGATAGGTTTTGAGGCCCAGATAAGACCAAGATCTGGATTAGCCGCAAAATTTGGTATTACGGTACTCAACACACCCGGAACTATAGATGCGGATTATCGTGGAGAAATTAAGGTGATTTTGATAAATCACGGTACCAATGATTTTGTTGTTGAACGTGGAATGCGTATTGCACAGATGATAATAGCTAAATATGAGCATGTTATTTTAGAAGAAGTGCAATCTTTAGACGATACAGCTAGAGGAGCAAAGGGATTTGGTTCTACTGGGCATTAAGTTGCTTATTACAGTGTTTACTTCAAAAGAGCTATTATGATATTGGAAAATACAATAATTGCAATATGTAGCCGTGAACGGTCACGTAAACAGAGTTATTCGAGCAGTCATGCGAGCGAAGTGTATCCATCCAGAAAAAATAAAACCGTATAGTTAAGACGTTTTATAGTTAAAGAACTAAGATGGTTACATCGCTTACGCTCCTCGCCATGACGTGGTTTATGCTAGCCCATTTTGTCTTCATCACGAGCAGTAGCGAAGTGATCTATGTCCTTATGGGTTTGTTAATCAATTTTTAATTAATTAGCCATTTTGAAGCCAGGGGCTTGAAACGGATACAATGTTATAACTTGCCGGTTCTGCCCTAGTCTCTTCCCCCCATACCTCCACTTCTATTTTCTGCTCTTTGCGTGACAAGTGCCTCAACTTTTGTGCCAGGTTTTGCTCGATCACCCTTACTACCTATAGCACTAACTGCATCTATAGCGCTTGCTAAAACTTTTTCTCTAGTAGTTATTTTTTCTAAATTTTCTGGTTTAATCTGTTGCATGCAAAACTTACTCATTGATTCCAAACCAAGACTTTTACACAATTTACCAACACCAAACATTAATTTTTCAGTCATGTCTAGTTTAAGTTGCATAGCGCCATGGTCATTGATGGTTTTAATAGTTCCTTTCACAGCTTCGTCAAATCCAGAAGGGCCATCTATGGTTCTTTCAGTTTGAACCTTTTGTTTGCCTCCCATGATCTTTCCCATAAAACCAGTTCGTTCTACTTCCGTTTCCTCCTTTATTACAACTTTTGAAGGTTCTTGAAATTTTTTAGCTTCCTCGGCGCTAATGTATCCTTCTTTTACTAAGTTTGTTAATACATCGGTATAAAATTGTCTAATTTCAGGCTCAGTAGCAATCTGGCCATTAACATGAGATGCAACAAAAGAATCAATCATGGGTACTAATGTTGTTTTTGCATATTCAGCATGTTTAAGATTTTCAGCAGCTTCTCTAAATTGTTCAGCTAAACCTTTTCTTGGAGCCTCTTCTTCAACTGGGTCCGGCTCTCCTCTAGCTTCTCTATTAAGTTTTTTAGCACTTTCTAAAAACTCCTCTGATTGGCCCACAAGACCTTTTTTCCCTTTTGTCATATCACCTCTTAATTGAAATTCTCTCTTAGTAAGTGTATTGCTAATTTATTTACAGAGCAACATAAAAATAAACGATTTACTGATTAACAATTGTTTTAGAAATATTGGTTGCTTTTCTTCTTATGGATCCACTTGTTTAAAGCACTGTTTAAGATTTGTTATATGTTGGTTGTGCTCGTCAAATGTTTTGGAAAAATTATGTCCGCCACTGCCGTTAACAACAAAATACAAAGCATCTGTTTTTACTGGATTAACAACAGCTTTAAGAGATTTTTTGCTAGGACATGCAATTGCTCCAGGTGGTAATCCCAAAGTATAGTAAGTGTTATATGGAGAAGGTGTTTTTAGATCGGTTTTAGTGAGCGCTCTTCCTAACTTATATTTTCCTTCTGTAAGCGCATATACTACGGTGGGGCAAGCTTGTAGTTTCATGTTCTTTTTTAATCTATTAATAAATACTGCGGCAATCTTTCCTCGTTCGTCATCATGGCCTGCCTCTTTTGAAATAATTGAAGCTAATATTAGCACGTCTTTTCGGGATTTAAGCGGAGATGAATTTGGTAATTTATGCATTACTTCATCTAGAGCAATAGACATTTCTAATCGCATTTTATCGATAAGATTTTCTCTTTTATCGCCATATGAGTAAAAATAAGTAGAAGGCATTAAATAACCCTCGGGAATAGGGGTTGATATTGTTCCATCAAGCAATTTTTCATTATTAACTATGTCAATTATTTCATTAACAGTCATTCCTTCTTGAATAATTATGTGATGAATTATCGATTTACCGCTAGCTAATTTTCTTATTACTTGTATTGGAGATATTCCATCAGTGAAATCATATTCACCGTTTTGTAAGGGCTGGTGCAATGAATATAATTTACTTATAATAGCAAAAAACCTTGGATATTGAATAATATTGGATTCGGCAAGTAAATTACTTACCTCCTTTATAGATAAGCCATGCTGGAGCAAAACAACTGTTCTGCTCTTTAGGGGACCAGCTATATATAAGTAACTGGTAACAATATTTACGCTAGTAATTAATAGCATGCTAAGAAAAACAGCGCAATATAAGAGTATTTTTGACGATTTTATATTAACTACCATAGATTTAGTAATTTCCACCAAGCGCCGCCTATAAAGACCCATATTAAGAGATACACTATGCTTGTTACTAATCCAATATACCACCAGTCTTTAGTTTTCATATATCCAGCACCAAAAAATATTGGAGTGCTACTTAGGCCATAATGGGTTAGTCCTGCAGATAATATTGATAGAAAACTTAGAACTAATGCAGCAAGCAATCCTGGCATTCCCGCGTTGACAAATAACACTAGGAACGTTGGAAAGAGTACGGTAATGTGAGCTGTACTACTTGCAAAGAAATAGTGAATGTAAAAATAAAGTAGTGATAATATAATTAACGAGTTTATAGGTGAGGTATCGATAAAAAGAAATTGTAATTTACTTCCAAACCAAGTCATTAAACCAAACTTAAATAAAAAATCTGATAACATTATCAACGTCCCAAACCAAATAAAAGTATGCCAAGCTCCTTTATCAGCTAAATTATCTTCAAAATTAATTACTTTGGTAATTAGCAAAACAGATAAACCTAGTAGGGCAACTGTTGTCGCAGACAGGCCAAATTTTGGCCCATTTATCCATAATACTATTAGAATGAAGAATACTACTATCAGGATGATTTCATGAATAGAAATTTTTCCCATAGAATCTAGTTTTTCTTTGGCTATTTTAGGTGCTGAATCTGAGTGCTTAATTGTAGGAGGATGTAAATAATAAATAACTAAAGGCATTATTGCTAAAGAAATAATACCTGGAACGATAGCTGCCATTGCCCAGTCAGTCCAAGATATTGCAAAGCCAGCATTTTCTGCCAATTTTACAGCTAGGGGGTTCGCTGCCATTGCGGTTATAAACAATGCACTGGTAATTACTGTTGATTGTGCGCAAACACTCATAATAAAACCACCGTTTTTTGAAGAAATTCCTGGGTGATCCTCATCAGAAAAAGATTTGCAAATAGATTTAGCAATAGGAAAAATTATCCCGCCACCCCTTGCTGTAGCACTAGGAATTAATGGCGCTAAAACAAAGTCCGCAATAACAAAAGCATAGGAAATTCCAAGGGTGCTATGTCCCATTTTCGAGAGTACATAATAGGCTATTCTAGAACCAAGCCCAGTTTTAATAAAACCATTTGAAATAAAAAACGCAAAAACTATCAACCACACTATGCTATCGCCAAACCCAGATAAGCATTGTGATAATGATAATGTATTTGTTAATACGCAAGCTAAAATGCTTAACAAGGCGATGACGCCCATAGGTAAAGGGTTTAAGATGATACCGATGATAGTAGCAATGAAGATAATTAACAGATGCCAAGCATTTACAGACAAAGTTTCTGCAACTGGTGAATACCAAGCGATTGCTGATAAGGCAAAAGTTAATAGTAGAATCAGATTTTGTTTGTGATTTTTTGCTTTATTTAACATCTTTATATAAGTGTTGACTGGTTATTTGAATAAAAACAGAATTTAAATCTATATTATCGGATTAAAAAATCAATAACATATTGATTTTACAACTAAAGCTTGTGAATTAAATGCGTTGATCAAGACTACATAAATTTCTAATTTCAATTGTCAAAGCATCGAGTTTCTAAAAATCTATGATTTATAATAGTTTATGTTATTCTTGCTTTTTATCTCAAATCTAGATAAGTTGAATATCGTTAACATTAATGTTTAAGGTGATTTCCGAGTGTCCGATCTGTTTAAATTTGCTGGTGTCAAAAGAAAATCTAACGAGGCATCTTATACAGCAAGTGATATAGAAGTTTTAGAAGGTTTAGAGCCAGTTCGCATGAGACCTGGCATGTATATCGGAGGAACTGATGAATCTTCAATGCACCATTTGGTTTCAGAGGTAATTGATAATTCAATGGACGAAGCTGTTGCTGGTTATGCAAACCGTATTTCGATTGAAATGTTTGCTGATGGTAGTATATCAATAGATGATAATGGTCGAGGTATTCCAGTTGATAATCACCCTAAATTCCCGAAAAAATCAGCTTTAGAAGTTATTCTTACAACATTACACTCTGGTGGAAAATTTTCAGATAAAGCTTATCAAACATCAGGTGGATTACATGGTGTTGGAATATCAGTAGTAAATGCTTTGTCAGAAAAATTAAATATTGAAGTATATAGAGATGGTTTTATTTATAGCCAGAGTTATTCTAGGGGGCATGCTCTTACAAAATTAGAAAAGATAGTTTCTTCTAAAAAACAAAAGGGAACTAAAATTACCTTTACTCCAGATTCAGAAATTTTTGGTGATATCTCTTTAAAACCAAAAAGAGTTTATGATCTAGCAAAATCTAAGGCCTATTTATATAAAGGTTTTGAAATACATTGGTCGTGTTCGCCAGAATTAATCAATAATGATGAAGTTCCCACTAAATCCGTGATTCACTTTCCAAATGGGCTTAAGGATTATTTAGATTCAAAGTTGGACAAGGAAAAAATTATTGGTGGAGAAATATTTTCTGGTAATGCTGAAATAGCCTCAGAGGCTATGAAAATAGAATGGGCGATGTGTTGGCATGAGGATGAGAATTTTGTGCAATCTTATTGTAATACTATTCCAACTTCTCAAGGGGGAACTCATGAACAAGGAAACAGGGCGGCTCTTTGTCGAAGTATCAAAATTTATGGTGAAATGACTGGTATCAAGAAAGTATCGTTAATAACACCTGAAGATATTTTGGAATCAGCTTGTATTGTTATTTCTGTTTTTATAAAAAACCCTGTATTCCAGGGGCAAACTAAAGAAAAACTAGTTTCAAATGGAATTGCTAAACATGTTGAAAACATGATAAAGGATCATTTTGATCACTGGCTTAGTAGTAATAAAAAAACAGCCGATATATTAATAGGTCATATTGTTAATAATGCTGAATATAGACTGAATCGAAAAAACGAAAAAATAGTTAACAGAAAAAATGCTACGCAAAGACTGCGCTTACCTGGAAAACTTGCTGATTGTAGCAGAAAT
>JFJP01011330.1_pt1 | contig 12962 bp, 5 predicted proteins | sample 431651 | NCBI WGS metagenome assembly JFJP01 (sample SAMN02602958, study PRJNA72255) | Microbial mat metagenome, whole genome shotgun sequencing project. | biome: fresh water; feature: sink hole; material: water; isolation source: purple microbial (photo- and chemosynthetic) mats found in... | reverse complement strand
GCCCTTGTGGGTCACGCCTCAACCTTATTTTATTCGCTTTTTCTGGTCATCATGTTCTCTACCGTTGGCTGACCAACCAGCCCGCGCCCACCAACATAACCACACCCGCCAACCCCGCCAGATAGCTGAGTCCATTCGTGGAGGCCGTTGGCATGCTGATAAGTTCGGCCACACCACCGACGGCTTTAGGCGCGACGGGGGTGGGGGTGGGGGTGGGAAGGGGGCAGGTCGTAGTAATAGACCAATTGGTGACACTCCCTGAATATCTGCCATTGGCTATCGTAATACCAGGTAGAGCATGGGAATCTGCCACACTTATGTAATCAGCTACCTGTGTCACGGGCCAGTATGTCAGAGTAACCTTTCGCTGTGTCCCAGAAACCGAGCTTCGTATGCTGAGGAGCGCAGCACATGAAGTTCCTGTCCAACTGGACTGGGCCTTTATGATTACATCGTTTCCAAAAGTGACGGTACGCCCACCATTGCTGATATTCATTATATTAAACGTTGTTATGTTCGTACCTCCAATGGTCTGCGCGCCCATCCCATTAAAATTCACGATGCTGCCATGTGCTGCGCTGAATGTGCCATCATTGGTCCAATTCCCTTTGACATCGAGGGTAAAAGATCCTGCGGCAAGTGTGCCACCTGAATTAATAGTTACATTTACTACGGTGGGGGAGGTATTAAGGATGACGGGATGATTAATGACCACTTCATCCGCCGCAGTGGGAGCAATGCCACCACATCCCGTCCATGTAGTAGGGTCATTCCAGGTGCCGCCTACTGTAGTGGTACACGTTGCGGCGTAGGCCGCGGGTGGGGTGGCGCCTACGAACAGCCCCACGAGGGTTAAGAGGACAACGGTTGAAATCCACTGCCATTTTGTTTGTAATGCTTTGTTTAATTTTAACATGTTACTTTTCCTTTCCTTTTAACTAAATATGGGTTAATTTTTCTAGTAGTCATCAGGTGACTTCAAGTCACCTGATGACTAAATCCTCTACGGCTTATAGTACTTATTTTTTGGGGACACATCGTTAACCTTGCTACGTAACAGCTTTCGCCCCAAATTGTGACAATCATAAGTACCCAAGCAAAAAATTTGCGGCATTTCGTAGGTTGTGCTTGCCCCGTTTTGGGCAGGGACAAGCCCTGCCCCTACGAAAATCATTAAATCGGTATAATGCCGCAGAATTTTTGCTCACCTACTAAGTTGTGGGTTCATGCGGTATTGCTCCTTTTTTGGTTAAAAAAATAAATGAGGTTAGAGACGGTAGCCCTTATAAGGCTCAAAGCCTTATAAGCGCTGGTGAGTCTAGTCTATCACACTTTTGGGGGGCTGTCTGTCATTCAAATTGAACAATCATGTCATTCAAATTGAACAGTTTGACTGACATGTAATAATAACAAATGACCCAAAGGGTTGTTTTTTTAACCCTTTGGGTCAGATGGGGTAAAAAAAAGACCTCACAGCTGTTCAAAAGCTGTGAGGTCTATCAGAAGGTGAACATAAATTCTTGCAGCCCTTATAAGGCTTCAAGCCTTATAAGGGCTAAAATAGGCCGCAAAATTTTTAGGTACTTATCAGAAGGTCGTTTAGAAATTACGGTTAGCCCATTTAGCGGCTAGGAGCATCCTGCCACTGGAGTTCTTCGGCTGTATCAAGGATACCATTTTCATTACTATCGTAGCCCACCCGCAGAGACGAGTTGCCACCTTGCCAACTACCGTAATCAATGATAAGCATTTCGCCGTTGTTTATATCAAGCCCCTCCTGAGGCGATTCGAAAATCTCCTCCGTCGCGTCATCAAGGCGAACCATTTCGAAATCGAAGATAACCTCACCCGATGCAGCAATGGTATCCACGCGGACATCAAGCTGCTTATGAACCGTATCAATCCCCAGCATGACCATATCGGTAGGCAACATGTCGAAACTATGGAAGGTAAAACCAAAATCCGCTTCGGGTTGTTCAATGCCCACAAAGAGGTCAGGTACACTGCCCGAATCGGTGGTGTAGGTAATCACCTTGCCACCTAAGCCAACTTCAACCATGTCGTTCTCGCCTGGTTCGAGATAGAGGTTGTCCACATCAAAGACATAGCCTGGCCCGATGTAGTTCAGCGTTGAGGTGACGGATTCAGTCAGATAGCCACTCAAGGTGATTTTCAGCGAACTTGTCACGGGCATGGGGATAGGATAGTAGCTCATCATTGGCGCATCCCAAGAGTTGAGCTTCACGGTGCCAGTCACTTGTTGGTTAGCCCCAGGAAAGATGTCGCAAAAATCTGATGGGTTAGAGCTTTTGCGGAAACAGGCAGCAACGTTAGGGATGTCTATTTTGACAGTTCCAAAGGCTTTTCCACATTGCCCCAGTTTTGTCACGGGATCGAGCGAACATTGTGAACCATCCAAATTGGCTTGGAGTTTCACTTGGGGTTTTACATTACTAAAAAGGTCTGATATCGATAGCGTTGGTGTTGGCGTTGGCACACTAGGCAGCGGCGTTGGGAATGATGGGAATGGGAAGTCGTCAAAGATAATAGGGGTGGCAGTTGCAGTGCCAACAACCTGCAATGCAGAGCGTCCAGCCGTAGTTGGAGTGGAAGTGGGCGTGGGCAGGCAGAAGAAACAGGGCTGTTGACCCACGCGCGGGGATAGCGGCGCAAAGCTGAGGGTTTGGCTCTCCGCGTTGCCCGTATAGTCATCTTCAGTAAGGGTGGGGTCGGGTGAATAGAACCAGGTATTAGCAACCGTGTTTATCAGGATTTCGCGGCTCTCACGCGGATAGTTATTGTCGTAGATTTGGATTGCCACCACCCCATTACCACGCTCTTCAAGGCCAATCGGGGCCACCGCGTGACCACCAGAACCATCAGCCTTAGAAAAGCGCAGAGTGCCGAGCGAGCTACCATTGGCCACGCGATAGCCACGCACCGCCGCTAACACATCATTGGGCAAGCCACCGATACCGCTTTTGCTGGCGATGGCTGAGGCAAACCAATAGGCAATCTCCCGTTGGAGTTTGCTGTTGTTCGTCAAAGTCAGGTCAATGGCACGCGCCGCCCCAAAATCACGCGGGTTCAGGTAGCCGTTATACATCAACAGGCTCACCGCGGCCAACCCCTCACAATGGCCGTAGTTCATGTAATAATTGGTGGTTTCCAGCCAACGTTGGGCAGGCGGCGTGAGGGTACATGTGCCATCGGCGGCCACGTTAGAAGCACAAACCTGCTCCCCATAAAAGCGGCGCATTTCAATGGAGGTTAACTGGGTGTATTGCGGCCCCCCCTGATATGAAAAATAGTTGGGGAAGTTAAAGCCATCTACCTTCGCATCAAAGGGCTGCTGTAGCTGATTTTTCATCAGCACGGGCAACCAGACTCGCCGTTGCGGGGTCGTTGTTGGTTGCTGAGTGATGGAAGATGTATCGGTCAAACTAGTCGTGCTGTAGAAGTTGTTGCCTGCCTGATTAATGTTGTCGGCCAAGCCAGGGGCCAGCCGCGTCAGTTCAGTGCTGCTGCGGCTGAATTGCGCTATGTTGCCAAACAAGCTCAAGGACAATATAACCAATCCTATCAACATGGTCAGCAACTTTAATTCCCGTACTTTCTGTGTATGAACAAAACTATTGAACAATGTCATCAATGTATCTCCTTTTTTTAGTAGTAAGTAGTCGTGCTAAAGTAAATTCATCCCAAATAGAGGAGTTAGCACGCCTTCGTGCTAACAGTGACACACGAGGCGTGTGTCACTCCTCAAATAAGCCCTGAAATTAAATTTGCACGATTACTTTAAGTAGGTGAGCATAAATTCTGCGGCAGCCCTTATAAGGCTCAAAGCCTTATAAGGGCGTGTTTCTTAAAGGCTTTTTGCCCATGTCATCGGATGACTAAAGGCTTCTACTGCCGCACAATGGTCGGCAACCAGATATGCTTCGTAACCTCAGCAGGAGTTTCCCCATCTAACGAATCCCCCGCATCGACCACTTCAAACAGTTCGTTACTGTCCAATAAGCCATTGTTATTATCATCATAGCCCAGGTCGAGTGGCTTGTCGTTGCCATCCCACTTACTGTAATCAATCAGTAAGGTTTGGTCATTAGCCAAAGTCAGCCCCTCATCAGGCGATTGGAAAATGTCAATGCTCTCTTCGCCCAAGCGTTCCATGCCAAAACTGAACACAATATCACCCGTAGGCGAAGCCGTCACAATTCGCACTTCCATGAGCTTTTTGACCGCATCAATGGTTAAGACCACCGCATCACCCGCCTCCATCTCAAAATCATAGATGGAGAAACCAAAATCAGCGGCCTCCGTTTCAAAGCCCACAAATAGCTCTGGCACTTCCCCGCTGCGGGTGGTATAGGTGATGGTTTGACCACCTGTCCCAATCTCCACGAAATCGCCTGCAATATCAGGCGATAAATTGCCCACCTCAAACACATACCCTGGCCCCCAATAAGTGAACTCATCCGTCATAGCCTCAGTGGACGTAACGGGTGGGATTAAATCAAACCGAACCGTGTCGGTTGATACGAAGGTGTAAAAAGGCCGCGCGGGATTTTCCCAAGATTTAAGTTGTCCCGCCACCCGATAGCTGCTCGGCATAGGAAACTCTGCCTCCATTTTTGCCAAATCCTCATCTTTTATCCTTCCACAGCCACCACCAGGACCACCAGCGTATGGACAGTCAGCTTGGCTACCTTTTTGGTGGGTGCTATCAACTAGACTTGTAGGCTGGATTGGATTTTCTGACATGCAGAAATTACAAGGCAATTGCCCTAAACGTGGCTCTAGGGGGGCAAAGCCTAACGTTTGGCTGGTCGCGTCCCCCTGATAATCGTCCTCTGTTGTTGTGTCATCAGGTGAATAGAACCAGGTATTGGCCGCGCTATCAATGAGCAATTGGCGCGTTTCACGCGGATAGTTGGGGTCATAAACGGTAATGATGGCCGTTTCACCTGTTTGGCTCATTCCAATCGGCAACACCACATGACCGCCGCCGCCCTCTAATTTGCGAAAACGTAATACGCCAAAGGCTTGCCCGCGCGCCGTAAAGTTGTTTTGCAAGGCCAGTAAAACATCCTGAGGCGAACTCTTAATGACGGGTAGTAACGGATTTTTAACTAAGGCTTTCGTTTGCCACCCCGCCATGCTATCTTGCAAACGGGTATTATTTTCTAAAGAAATATCAACCGTACGCGTCACATTATAGGTTTGTGGGGAAAAGAGGCCGGCATAATACAGGCTAGATAACGTCGCCATGCCCTCACAATAGCCATCTTTTAATAAGCCATTGGCCCACGCTTGCCACTTTTCCGCCGCAGGGGTCAGGGTACAACTGCCATCACTATTATTCACCTTAGAAGCACAGACCTGGTTACCAAAAATAGTCCGCAGCCCCAACGCATTCATCGTCGTGGTATAAGGGGCCACCGTGCTAGCCTGATAATTAGCAAAACCAAACCCATCAACCTTCGGGTCAAAGGGGGCTTTACGCACGGGCGTTGCCACCCGCACCGCGATTGGATTTTTTCCCACGTTGACGGTGGTGGCCACCGTGTTATTAGTCGTGTCAATGACACTCACGGTATGACTCATCACGTTTGCCACATACACCCATTGACCATCAGGGGTAATGGCGACACTCCGCGGAAACGCCCCCACCGTCACCGTTGCTACGGGAGTGTAATTATTCACCATATCAATCACCGTAATCGTATTCTCATCACTATTAGCGACATACATACGGCGGCCATCAGGGCTTAAAACCAAATCGCGCGGCCCACTCCCCACCGTAATGGTTGCCACCGTTGTTTGGCTACTTAAATCAATCACACTCACATTATTACTGCCCCGATTCACCACATAAAGCAGCTCGTTAGCCCACGCCATATCACCAGGAATCTGCCCCACAGGTAGCGTTGTCACCACTTTATTACTACTTGTATCAATTTCGCTTACATTGTGGCTGCCAGAATTGCTCACATAAAGACGTGTCCCATCACCATTCATGACCAGGCCAAAAGGAGCCTGCCCCACGGGAATGGTTGCGGTGAAGCCGGGGCTTAGGTTAATCATACTCACGTTATTGCTACCAAAATTAGCAACATACAAACGGTTGCCTGTGGGGTCAAGCAACAGCCGTGTGGGACTGATACCTACCGTAACATAACTAACCGCTATCAATGACCCTGTATCAAATACACTAACGCTGTTGTAATTAAAATTTGTCACAAAGCCCCACGGCGACTTAGGGCTAATCGCCACATCATACCCCGTTAAAAAACTGCCTCTTGTCCCAAACGAGGCGGTTGCTACCAGCGTGTGATTAACTGAGTTAATAATACTGACACTATGACCATTTGCATTGACCACATAAACTAACGGCGGGTCATCCGCCAAAGCGGGGCTATAACCTAGCTGCCACATGCACAGCACCGCAGCCACCATAACAACTAACTTAATGAGTTGAGTCAGCCTCAACCATTTCCTATGAGAAAACAACGTAATTAAATTTAACATTAACAAACTCCTTTGATTTAGTTAGGACATCTAAGATTAAGGTACTACTTACCACCCATTATATCACACTTTTTTGCCTTTGTCTGTCATTCAAAACAGACAATCATGTCATTCAAATTGAACAGTTTGACTGACATGGGGTAAAAAAGACCTCACAGGTTTTCAAAACCTGTGAGGTCTAGTCATCAATATTTTAGTCATCAGGTGACTATACTGCATTTCAAATGAAAACTACACTTTCGGCGCAGGAGTCCGCAATTATTTGCGGACAGCCGCAAAGGATTGCGGACTCCTAGATGACTCATGCAATCTAGCGGCGAATGATGGGCAGATAGACCTCGTTAGTTGCGCCTTGTAAGACCCCATCAATATAGACGGGGGCCGCGCCTGTCCCGTCCCACGCCCCAAAATCAATATATGCCTCCTTACTGCCTACGGGCAAGGTAACGGTATGAGTGTAGCTGGCCGTTTCCCCTGTGGGGTAAACTTCCGTTAGGCTCAAGGTAAATTCATTCCCAATGTCCAAACTGTCATCAAAGTAAACAAACTTATGCAGTGGGTCAAGGATTACGGTTAATACTTCGTTAGCTTCTAACATGGCCCCATCTAACTCAAAACGGATACTGGGTTCAGTCTCCGTAATGGGTTCATACGTCACAAATAAGGCGGGCGCAAGAGTGCTTTGGCTGGCCATAATCGTGAGCATATCCCCATCAGGGCTGAAACCTATTTCGTAATACTCATTCGCATCCAGTTGGAGATAATCCACCCCCATAACAAACCCATTACCCACGATAGATAACATGCCATCCGTCGTTGCCGTTACAACTTCATTACTAACATACACGGTGTACATGGCTTGAGCATCGCTGACGGGGTAAGGAAGTTCATATGTCGGCGGAATCTGTTTACCCAACCCGCCATTATTGTAAATAATCCGTGCTTCGGGAATTTCATTAACTTCCATATTTTGGTTAAAGTCATACCCAATGGCGCGGTTATCGTTATCCACCACCAAAATCGCCCCTTCCCCCGTAAAACCGACTTCAACGGCCTCGGCTTGGCTTTGCAACGCCGTCAGCCGATTTGCGGGTTTGCTCGTGGCACAAAAGGGGCAGGCAAAATATTGCCCTGCCGCCAATTGACGGTCATACACATTAGATAGCCATAAGCTATTGGTCGCGGCAGTTCCCTTGTAAGGCACAGCAGGTTTGCTAGGGTCATTTGCGGTGAAATATTCCCACGTCTCCTGAGCCGTATCTACCGTAACATATCGGCGCGCTTTGGGGCTGTTGTTATCATAAACCCAAATCCGATAAACCGTTTCACTCATTTTTTCCACCCCAAATACACCCATGGCATGACCATCTTTATAACCAGGGCTATTAAAGATTGACAAACGATAAGGCAATGGTTTGGAAGCCTTAAAATTATTCGTCAAAAGAGTGACTATTTCTGAGGGTTTTTTATCCATAATTTGCTTCTCAAAAACTTCCTTCAGCTTTTGTAAAGCAACATAACGGGCAACATAATTTTCAAGCGATTGTGCAGGAAAATTCAGGTCAGCCACCGTCGTGGCATTGGTCTGAAAATCTACGGGGGTCGTTTTGCCTTCAAAAAACATCAAACTCGTTACCGCCAGCCCTTCACTATGTCCCCCACTCATTCCCTTGAGTTCCTGTATCCGCCACTCTTCCGCACTGGTCGTTAAAGTACAATTATCCACAGTCGGATTCGGTTGTTGACACACCTGAGGGCCAAACAGTTGGAACAGGTCTTTAGCCGTCAAATCATCTTGCCAATTACGAGAGGTATCATTTCCAAAATTTTTGAACTTGTAACCATCTCGCTCTACCGTAAATGGCTGACCTGCCGCGTTCTTATAAATCCCCACCAAATTATTAAGCGGAGTTACAAACTCAGCATAGCCCAGGTCATAGCCACTGCCCTGCGGTCGTGTCCCGCCAAAGTAATCAGTCGTAATGCCCGCGTTCGTCCCTGCATCAATCGCCGCACTCGCCGCACTGAGTTGATAGGTGGTGTGGTCAGCAAAGGCCGCCGTTCCCATCATGGAGTTATTCGTCCCATGCCCCACCATTCCCGCAAAGGGCATACCAACATTACTGAATAAATTGTAATCCTCTACCACCGTTGCCGCGCTTGCCCCTTGAATCCCGATGGTATGGGAGGCGATAATGGTATTGGTCAAATAGACTGTACCATAATCCACATACACCGCCTGCATTGCCCCCGTCGGCACGGTGGGGCTAACAATGGTCGTATGAATTAAGCGCAAGGGGTTGCCCTCCTGCACATACACCGCCGCCCCATTCATACCCGCCCAATTACGGTCAAACAACACATTCACCAATTGCTTGGGACTCCCCCCCAAAACGAACGCCCCGCCACCGTCCTGGTTGGCGCGATTGTCACTGAAGGTCGTTCCCGTCACACTCACCCAACCAAAAAAGACCGCCCCACCGCCTCTGTTGTTGGTGGTATTGTCACTGAAGGTTGTTCCCACGATAGTCGTATCCCCAAAGAAGGCCGCCCCGCCACCATCATTTCTGCCATTATTGCGACTGAAGGTCGTCCCCGTTATATATGCCGTACTCTCAAATCTCGCCCCGCCATAGAAGTCGGCACTATTGCGGCTGAAGGTCGTCCCCGTCACACTCGCCATACGCCCAAACCTCGCCCCGCCACCATTGCCAGAGGTATTGCCACTGAAGGTCGTCCCCGTCACTACCACCCTATTCTCAAAGTTAGCCCCGCCACCCTCGCTGGCAGTATTGTCACTGAAGGTCGTCCCCGTCACACTGGTCATCCCCTCAAAATACGCCCCGCCCCCAAATGAAGTGGCACGGTTACTGTAAACCTTCATTTGGTTTAAGGTCAGCGCACCCAAAGCATATATGCCACCCCCGTTGCTCATCAGCCCATTGGTCGCCGTAAAGCCTTGCAGGGTCGCGACCACCTGGGCCTGGGCATAAATCACCCGCCCGCGCTCTAGCGCGTCTAGGGTCGTGGGATTGCCCATAGGATTATAGGTTGACCAATTGGTGGTGGTGTAGCCCCCCGCCAAAGTGACACTTTGCGTAATCAAGGCCACCTGATTGGTGCCGCTTTGATTGGCGACCCCTGCACAGTAGCCCGCCACCTTCACCGTACCACCCGCACTCACCGCGCCCAGCGCACGCCGCACCGCACTGGCAGTGGCACTAGAATAAACTGTGGTGCCGTCATTGGGCGTGGCAAAACAGACCGAAGGAGGAGGCACATACTCTGCATAGCCCATGTCATAACTATCGCCCTGCGGCCGTGTCCCGCCAAAGTAATCGGTCGTAATGCCCGCGTTCGTTCCCACATCAATCGCCGCACTCGCCGAACTGAGTTGATAGCTCGTTTCGTCAGCAAAGGCCGCCGTTCCCATAATGGAGTTACTGCCCGCCGTTACGCCATTACGGGGAGTAGTCACATTAGAAAATAAATTATAATTCTCTGTTACTGTTCCCGAATTCCGGTCAATCCCCGTGGTATAGGAGGCAATAATCGTATTGACCAAATTGAGAGTACCTCTATATACATACACCGCCTCACCGTTCCCGGTGGGCGTAGGGCCAACGATGGTCGTATGAATCAAGTTCACGGCAGACAGCACATACATCGCCGCCCCCACGCCCTGGGCCCGATTACGGGCAAACAACACATTCACCACTTGCGCCGTACCTGTATTAAATAACACCCCACCGCCGTGGCTGGTGGATCTATTGTCACTGAAGGTCGCCCCCGTCACATAAGCCGTACCATCGAACTGCGCCCCGCCGCCGTAGTAAGCGGTATTGCCACTGAAGGTCGTCCCCGTCACATAAGCCGTACCTTGAAAGTACGCCCCGCCACCGCCCCAGTTGGCGGTATTGTCACTGAAGGTCGCCCCCGTCACATAAGCCGTACCATCGAACTGCGCCCCGCCGCCGCTTTGGTTACGGACGTTGACGACATTGCCACTGAAAGTCGTCCCCGTCACATAAGCCGTACCTCGAAACCAGACCCCGCCGCCGCCAGACGCATTCCCACCGCGAAGGGTCAGGTTATTCAAATGCAAGGCCACCCCTGGACCCGTCTCAATCACGCGGTCCATCCCCTTGGCATCAATCACCACTGAGGCGGAGGTCGCTCCTATTCCATTCAGGAGAACCCCCCCTGCATCCCCTACTACATCTAAATCACCTGTGGCGTTGTTATCATTATATACCCAATCGCGGGTCCTGGTGTAAATACCTGTCGGAATGTTAATGGTATCCATGCCCCACGTGCCTGCGGGACAGCCTCCAAAGTCCGCGTTGGTGTTGGCCGCTTGAATGGCCTCGCGCACCGAACATGCGTCCCCATTCGTGTCAAATTCATCGGCGGTGGTAGTCACCGTGATGGTGGCGGCCATCGCCAGCCAGGGAACGGTGAGCGTTAGCAGCGTTGCTAACAGGATACTAAATAACGATTTATTCGATTGTGACAACCATACTTGAGATTTCATACGATATTGCTCCTTTTGCTAAAAACATCATAAAGTTAGAACTTGAGGGCAGCGATTATAAGGCTTTGAGCCTTATAATCGCTGGTGAGTCTAGTGTCTTGTCAAGTGTGATTTATTTAGTCATCAGGTGACTTGAAGTCACCTGATGACTAACACCATTCCATTAATTCACGCTTGACGAGAGTCTAGTCTATCACACTTTTTCGCGTTTGTCTGTCATTCAAAACAGACAATCATGTCATTCAAAACAGACAGTTTGACTGACATGTAATAATAACAAATGACCCAAAGGGTTAAAAAGGCACCCTTTGGGTCAAATATTAACGTGATTCCAGCGACCCAAAGGGTTGTCTTTTAACCCTTTGGGGGTAGTCATCAGGTGACGACTAGCAGTCACCTGATGACTCATGCAATCTAGCGGCGAATGATGGGCAGATAAATCTTGGGAGTCACAAACTCCGCATAGCCCAGGTCATAGCCACTGCCCTGCGGCCGCGTCGTGCCAAAGTAATCGGTTGTAATGCCCAGATTCGTTCCCGCGTCAATGGCCGCGCTCGCGGCACTGAGTTTATAGGTGGTCTGGTCAGCAAAGGCCACCGTTCCCGTAATGGAGTTATTCGTCCCATGCCCGACTGTTCCCACAAAGGGGGTCGCGACAGTGCTAAATAAATTGTAATTTTCTACCACTATACCTGACTCATTGTTAATCCCGATGGTATGGGAGGCGATAATCGTATTGGTCAAATAGACCGTTCCTCTCCATACATACACCGCCTCCGTTGCCTCCGTTGGCTCGGTAGGGCTGACGATGGTCGTATGAATCAAGCGCAAGGGGCTGGCATCAGTCACATACACCGCCGCCCCATTCGTCCCTGCCCGATTACGGGCAAACAACACATTCACCACCTGCTTGGCTTCCTCCCCCGCAAAGAACGCCCCGCCGCCGTAGATGTCAGAGGTATTGCCACTGAAGGTCGTTCCCGTCACATTCGCCGTATCATAAAAAGACGCCCCGCCGCCGTTGTAGAAAGTGGTATTGCCACTGAAGGTCGTCCCCGTCACATCCGCCGTACTTTCGAAGAAAGCCCCGCCACCGCCGCCGTCGGAGGAAGTATTGCCACTAAAGGTCGTCCCTATCACACTCGCCGTACTTTCGAAGGAAGCCCCGCCGCCGTTTTTGGCGGTATTGCCACTGAAGGTCGTCCCCGTAACATTCGCTGTACCTTGAAACCACGCCCCGCCGCCGCTGCCGCCAGACACATTCCCACCGCGAAGGGTCAGGTTATTCACATGCAAGGCCACCCCACTGGCGGCATGAATCACGCGGTCATTAAGCCCAGTGGCATTAATCACCACTGTCGCGGAGGTCGCCCCCGTCCCACTCAGCAGGATACCCGCTGTATCCGTCACCACATCTAGGTCGCCTGTGGCATTAAAATCTTCATCCGCCCCTGCAATGGCCAGGGTGTAAATATTTGCAGGAATGTTAATGGTATCCATGCCTGCTGCGCCTGTGGTACAGCCACCAAAAGCCGCGTTGGTGTTGGCCGCTTGAATGGCCTCGCGCACTGAACAATTTGCGCCTGTGCCAAATTCATCGGTGGTGGTAGTCACCGTGATGGTGGCGGCCATAGCCAGCCAGGGAACGGTGAGCGTTAGCAGCGTTGCTAACAGAATACTAAATAACGATTTATTCGATTGTGACAACCATACTTGACTGTTCATGCGATATTGCTCCTTTTACTAAAAACATCATAAAGTTAGAACTTGAGGGCAAACCTCACCCCAAAATCACCCTCACCCCAACCCTCTCCCAGGGGGAGAGGGAGTCTCTTGTCTCCCTTCTCCCTAATCACCATCACCACCATGAGCCAATCATCAAAACTCCCAGGGGGAG
>JFJP01039661.1_pt1 | contig 12963 bp, 14 predicted proteins | sample 431651 | NCBI WGS metagenome assembly JFJP01 (sample SAMN02602958, study PRJNA72255) | Microbial mat metagenome, whole genome shotgun sequencing project. | biome: fresh water; feature: sink hole; material: water; isolation source: purple microbial (photo- and chemosynthetic) mats found in... | reverse complement strand
TCTGAACATCCATATTCAGAGGATACAACCAGGCTAATATTATAATTCCCATATTCCTTGTAACGGTGAAGAGGTTCAAACAGGTCAGACGTACTGCCATCTCCGAAATCCCAGGCATACCTGACTGCATCTGTTGAATAATTCATAAATCGGATCTCATCATCAGGAATAATGGCCTTTTCGGGATAGATCTCAAAACGGGCTGCAGGCCTGGGGTGAACAGAAATCATCATTGAGGCAGTTGCGGACAAAACATTCGCTTTATAAATCTCAAGAGTCACCCTGTACTCACCCTCCAGATCAAATATCCATTCGGGATTACCTGCAAAGGAAGAGCCTCCGTCACCGAATACCCACCGGCACGAATCGTAATCAGTATGTTTATTATAGAATTGGATTTTCAGAGGGGTGCAGCCTGCTGATGCCGATGACTCAATTATCATATCATCAGACTGATCTCTTTTTTTCAGGTAATTATTCTCTTTTGATGAAGCAGCAAAAAAGTCTTTTGCCTGAATCGATTCGTTTATCCCGGCAGGAGTGATAACTATACTTTCCCGTGCTGTATTCGCCCTGAAAGATTCTGTGCCTGTTAATTTCTTATCGGTTTTATTTCCGGATTTAGTATTCGGCTCCTTCGACTTAACAGCTTTATAATCTGTCTTTTGCGAAACATCCTGATTGCCTGGGACAATTAAACTATCTGTGCTTACATTTTTTTGAATTGTATCTGAATTATCCTGTTGGATCTTCATCTCCTGCCCAGTGGACACTGAGGACAGAATTATTGCTGCAGCCACTACTGCTGCCATCATCCCACCAGCGTAATATATATTAAATCTGGCAGGGTTAAAGCCAAGGAACTCCCGAAAAGCAACCTTTCGCATCAATGTTTTACCTAATGATGCAGAAGGAGTGACTTCAGCTTTGTCAAGCTGCTTCCGGAACATGTCCCTCAAACTAATATCTTTTTTCTTTCCCTTCACTTCAGTTTTTATTCTGTTACTGCCTGATATCAACCATTTTCACCATATTCTTTCTTCAATTTTCCAAGTTTCTCAAGTTTCTCCCTTATTACTCCTTTTGCCCTGCTGTATTGCGACTTTGAAGTATTTGTGTCGATTCCCAGAATCTCCGCAATCTCCTTATGCTTATACCCTTCAATAGCATAAAGGTTAAAAACCATACGGTATCCTGCCGGCAATTCATTGAGCACCATAAACAGCTCTTCCGAATTAAAAAAGTCTTCTTCAAAACTCAATACTCCTGTCTCAACAGAAACATACTCTTCAATTTCAATATGATATCTGTGTTTCAGATTTTTATGATAATGAGTAATGGCAGTATTAACTGCAACTTTTCGTAACCAACCTATAAAAGAACCTGTGCCTGAAAAATCTTTAATATTGAAAAATATCTTTAAAAAACTATCCTGTAAAATATCTTCCGCTTCTGATTTATCAGTAGCATACCTCAAACAGACACCAAGCAAAAAATGCGAATACCTGTCGTAAAGTACCTGCTGCGCTCTTCTGTCATGCTTAGCGCACCCCTCTATTATCTGACGGTCGCTCATCATAACCCAGAGACATTTTTAAGACAGTTGCATGAAAAGAATGGTTGCATTAGCTGATAAATTTATTCAAAATAAATAAAATTATGTTTTAATCATCCTTCCTGAATGACAAAGGTCATTAAAAAATGAATGGATATCAGTTTTATTAGCACTTTAAAATAAAAAGAATTTCAAAGTTAATCTGATATATATTTATAATATGTTCAACAAGATGATTGCGGCAATATTGCCCTGGTTCCCAAAAAAGTTTATCTGGATATTTTCAAGAGCGTATATAGCAGGTGAAAAAGTTGAAGATGCAATGCGCGTGTCCAAAGATCTGAACAGCAAAGGGATTAGAGTTACCCTAGATGTACTGGGCGAGTTCATAAAAACACTTGATGAGGCAGAGCAGAATAAAGTAGAGTATATCAATCTTATTGATCTGACGTATGATAATGGTATTAACGGGAACTTTTCTGTTAAACCAACAAGTTTTGGATTGCTGATTGATAAGGAGATCTGTTACAGCCATATTCGTGAAATAGTCGCAAAAGCAGCTTCATACAATAGTTTTATAAGGATTGACATGGAAGATTCTCCCTGCACCTCTGATGAGATCGCACTTTTTCGCCGTTTGAAAGCTGAATTTCCGGCAAATGTAGGTCTGGTACTTCAGGCTTATTTAAAAAGAACCATGAATGACTTAGAAGGGATGATGGACATGAATACGCAGTCTACTCCTTTGAGTTTCAGGCTTTGCAAAGGAATTTATGTTGAACATGAAACCATCTCTTATAAAAAGTACGAAGATATAAACAAACACTTTCTGGAAGATCTTGAGTTCATGTTCAGAAATAAGATATACGCTGGTATTGCCACCCACGACAAACCACTTGTTGAAGGTGCATTTAAACTGATTAAGAAATACAAAGTCCCTGGAGATATGTATGAATTTCAGATGTTGTACGGAGTTACCCCAAAACTACGTGAGAGCATTGTTAATGAAGGACATAACATGAGAGTCTATGTACCGTTTGGGAAGCAATGGTTCGGCTATTCAACCCGTCGCCTTAAAGAAAACCCCAGAATGGCGAGCCATATTATAAAGGCAATATTCTATAAAGGCTAGGTAAAATTTGCATGGCAGGTATTTCAGTCTAACTGGCAGCGGTGAAAAGTGTCTTTTAGACATACATCATTCTCTCAGTCGTTTAATTTCAAGGTACTTCTTATTTATCTGGTCCACTTCATAACCTGAAAAATATGGTTTCATAGGTGCGGGTAATTCCGGAGGTCCTTTTATCAGGAGATAAGCTGCAGGAATGAGTAGCAAAGGACTTATCCCAGCGATTTTATCTGAAGGAATTCCACCCCTTGAATAGGCATCTTCCTTTTGTTTCTGGCTTATTACGGCATAGTTGTCTTCCGGCGTACCGAGACTGCTTATGCTGTTTCTTCCCTGGTATGCAGACATAGCTACATTATACTTTGCATTATTAAATGTTTCAGGAGTTTTACTTTTTGCATTCAGGATATCAGATCTCAGATTCGACAACCGGGGAATAATAACAACATCTCCAATCGATAAAGTATCACTTTGCATATATACCCCGGCAATGAACTCTTTTCCGCTGAGAGTGTCGCTAATGTAAAGAATGGTTGATTTATAACCCAGATTACTAAAGACCACTGTGTCATTCCGGTAAACATAAAAGGCGAAGGTTCCGTCATCACTGCTAACGGCGGTGAAAACATTGTTTATAGCTATCTGGGAATTAGAAAGAGGTGCAAAATCCACTGCATCCATCACAAGTCCCTGGAACAGGATTCTCACCTCCATGCTTTTACTCTCCTGGCAAACAGCAGGCAGAAAAATCATGAAATTGAATATTAATACGATTAAGTACCGTTTCATTTTCAATATTTTATTCAAGTTTAATTATAAGTTCCTGCAGGCTTCTTTTCGGAACATGATGTACCTTTTCGTTATCTCTCCAGTACTTAATATCTCCATCTTTAACCGGGTCAAGAATGACTTTCTCAACTGGTTTTCCAAGTGCGAGAACCAGCAGTATTTCAAATTTATCGGGAATATTAAGCCCGGCCCGAAGTTCAGCATATCGTACAGAAGCTATCATACAACCACCAAGCCCTGCGTCAGTGGCTCCAAGCATTATACTCTGGGCAGCAATGCCCTGGTCGATACCAAAAACTTCCGTAATCGATTTATCTCCTAAAATAATTATGTATGCTGATGGCCTTTCTCCTTTATCAGGTCCCGGCCAATCTTTCAGATAACCGGCCCAGGCAAGTGAAGGAAAGATCCTCATGCAGTCCTCAGGAGTGTTATAAATAAGATATTTCAGGGGTTGCCTGTTAGCTCCTGAAGCAGATAACCTTGCCAGATCAATAAAAGACTCAAGTATTTCTGAATCAATAAAAAATGACTCGTCGAAACGACGATAGGATCTTGTGTTTAAAACCAGCTCTTTAAAATTCATTTAAACCACTATTACATGTAAAAACCAAGATACAAAAAAAACAGGAAATAATAATCTCATTATCAGATCAAACTAACCTATTTCTCAAGGTAAAGTCCATCTCTTGAAAGAAGATGATTAAGATTTGCAAGCCCGTAAACCACAACTGCGGTAACAACAGAAGAATGTTCCTGGTACTCCGGAATACTCTTATCGTAAGTATCCCGCTCAGTATGCCATATCTCCCCATAATTAAAATTATAGCCCTTTGCATCAGGGGTATCGAAATTCAATGTTGGCACCCCGTTTATGGCAAAATATGCATGATCTGATCCGCCAGCACTGACTGGTTTCTCACGGGCAGGTTGTTTGCGCATTGTAAGAGTAAAAGGGAAATCTGAGTCTATGCTATTCAGCGGTTTACACACTTTAGAAAAATCATCAAACATAGCTTCAGGTACAGTAAGTCCTGATGCAACTGTGGGACCTCCATCCCTATTGAAGTAATTAGAGATTCTTGGCAACTTATCACTGTTTGACTCTACCCAGTGTTTTGAGCCAAGGAGACCAAACTCCTCCGCAGCCCAAAGACAGACCAGAATTGTCCTTTCAGGCTTCCCTCCTGCAGCCATAATAAGACGTGCAGCCTCCATTACAGGAGTAATTCCGGAACCGTCATCAACCCCTCCGGTAGCAACATCAAAAGCATCAAGGTGACCCCCCATCATCACATACTCATCCGGATATTTATAACCTTTAATTACTCCTATGACATTATGATAGGCTACCGGACCCGGTTTAAAATAGTTGCGTATATCAAATTCCAGAAGGAAGTATCTGCGCTCTTTAACCATCTGTTCTATAATGGCATACTGATGCTCATCCAACTTAATATCGCATACAGACGGAAGGGTTTCAAACGTCATATTATCGATATTCTTACGATCATACAAAGCTCTTACAGGCACTTCTGACGACTGTATCACTCCAAGAATGCCAGCTTCGCACATTTGTCTGTAGAATAGCGCTGGTTCCTGATTCAAGGGAAGAAGTTCTCTCTGTGGGCCATCTCTGTTTTTGCGGTTTTCTGTAATAATTGTACTATTAATCTTTGAAAGTGAATCATTCTCTGCAATGATATTAGCCCGTAATGAATCTGCCTTAGCCGAATAGTCGATTGGCCATCCGGTATTTTTACCACCAATGAGAACCCAGGCACCTTTTAAAGCACTTTTCATACGTTCGAAATCGGCCTGACTTCCTGGCTCAATCAGAACATGACCACGTTGAACACCCTTTGTACCTGAAGTATATGATGGTGTTGCGAAATGCAATACCATTCCATTATCAGAAAGCATACGTCCGAACCATGGACCCCTGTTAAATCCAACCGGCACTGTACCGGCCTCATCCATAATCACTTCCATTCCCCATTTACGAAACTCAGAGGCACACCAGAATGCAGCATTCTCATAAGCATCTGAACCAACCAATCGACCTCCAAAACGGTTGGAAATTACATCAAGATGGTCCATAGTCCGGTTATCGTTTTTGCCAAGCTCAATAATCCGATCGACAACCTTAACATGCTGTGCATTCAAAGCCAGAATAACGAATAAGCCCGCCAGGGTAATAATGATCCTTCTCATTTTAATAAAACAAATTAGATATTTAGTCTTGGCAATTTAATAAAAATAGATGTATGAAATGGTTCACCGGGGTGTGATTAACAATTATTCCAAAATATTAGCAGAACAAGAAGAATAAGCTGTCTTAATAATTAAAAAAACATTAGATTTGAATAATCAGTAACAGGATTTTAATTTAAACCTGATCAGACAAATGGCTAAGGTAGTAATATTAGGTGCAGGAATTGCTGGCCACACAGCTGCTGCTCATCTCCGCCGGAAACTTGATAAAAAGCATGAAGTTATTGTCGTTAGTCCTTCTGAATATTACCAGTGGGTGCCATCTAATATATGGGTTGGAGTTGGTAAGATGACAATGGACCAGGTGCGTTTCAAACTAAGACCCCTTTATAAGAGATGGGGTATTCGTTTTGAACAGGCTAAGGCCCTGGCATTATACCCCGAGGGAAGCAAGTCTGATAACAATCCATATGTATCAGTGGAATACACTGAACCGTCGAAAAAGGGAACCCGGGTAAATATTGAATATGATTACCTGGTAAATGCAACCGGTCCCAGACTTAATTTTGAGGCTACAGAAGGCCTTGGTCCTGATAAGTTTACCCACTCAGTATGTTCCTGCGATCATGCGGCAGAGACCTGGAGAACATTGAGATCGGTCTTCGAACGTATGAAAAACGGGGAAAGGTTAAAGTTGCTTTTTGGCACTGGCCATCCCGGAGCAACATGCCAGGGAGCTGCTTTTGAGTATGCACTGAATGTTGCAAGTGAGGTTAAAAGGCAGGGACTTACAGATAAGGCTGAGATGATCTGGATTACAAATGAATATGAGCTTGGCGATTTCGGTATGGGAGGAGCTTTTATAAAACGGGGGGGATATGTTACTCCAACCAAAGTATTTGCCGAATCTGTCCTGGCGGAATATGGTATCAGATGGATCAAGCGCGCAGGAGTTAACAAAGTTGAAGATAAGCTTGTGCATTACGAAACACTTGACGGAAAGCAACATACTCAGGATTTTGACTTTGCTATGTTAATCCCTGCTTTTGCCGGCACAGGTATGAAAGCGTATAACAAAAATGGCGATGATATAACAGAAGTACTCTTTGCCCCTAACGGATTTATGAGAGTTGATGCAGATTATTCTGGGAAACCATTTGAAGAATGGGGAATTGAAGACTGGCCCTCTGTTTATCAGAACCAGGTTTATAAAAACCATTTTGCCCCTGGCATCGCTTTTGCTCCTCCGCACCAGATATCCAAACCCATGAAAAGTCCAAACGGAACACTTATAACTCCGACTGCACCCCGTACAGGAATGCCTTCTGGTGTTACAGGTAAAATAGTAGCTATGAATCTGGTAGATCTGATAAACAAAAACCGGACAGAATTCAGGCATAAGGCTTCAATGGGAAAGATGGGAGCAGCATGTATTGTATCCGCCGGCTACGGTCTGTTCAGAGGTCAGGCAGCTACTATGACAGTATTCCCAATTGTCCCGGACTGGGACAAGTATCCTGTCTGGGGAAGGGATCTTGGCTATACAATAGGCGAGATTGGCCTTGCTGGTCATTGGATAAAGCTGCTGCTACATTATCTCTTTCTTCATAAGGCAAAGGGATATCCTTTCTGGTGGCTTCTTCCGGAATAAATAGTAATATTATAAAACTCAGTACAATGGCAAAAAATATAGTACGTGGTTATTATGATGAGTCTTACCCTCCACTGCCTACCGGAGCTACAAAGTACTGGCGCAGAAGTATTGCAAAACAGGTTGTAAGATTTTTTGTCCTGAACCTTAAAATTATGAGAATTATTATCGGAGGGCACTCATAAAAGAAAATACCCTTTGTCAGGGCTTCATTATTTTTGGCAGCCTTTCTGACAAAGAGTATTTACAATACTAAGGTTTACAATTAGTAACGATTTGAGATCAGATCCCAGTCAATTACCTCCCAGAATGATTTGATATAATCGGGCCGTTTATTGCGATAATCGATATAATAAGCGTGTTCCCAAACATCGCATGTCATCAGAGGTTTTAGCCCTTTACGCAACGGGTTGCCGGCGTTTGACTCCTGAACAATCTGCAGGGTTCCATCTTCCTTTTTCACGAGCCATGCCCAACCAGCTCCGAAAAGTGTTGCCGCAGCTTTGTTAAACTGTTCTTTAAAGGCATCATACGATCCAAATGAACCATTAATAGCATCAACGAGTACTCCTTTTGGCATTCTGCGTCCGTCGCGGGAAAATGATTCAAAATAGAAAGTATGATTCCATACCTGAGCTGCGTTATTATAAATTCCCCCGTCAGCTTTCCTGATTATTGTCTCCAGATCAGCCTTTTCGAATTCAGTGCCCGGAATTAGTCCGTTCAGGTTATTAACATAAGCCTGATGATGCTTACCATAGTGAAAATCAAGCGTTTCTTCACTAATATGCGGAACAAGCGCGTTTAGATTGTACGGAAGTTTTGGTAGTTCGAATGCCATGATTATATGATTTTGAATTAATACTTAAAAAAGTAAAACAAAACAGAGAATCTTATGTTCAAATTTACCAATAATATGGCTGACAGCAACTATCGTGAATTAAGAAATATATTGTCTGGAAGCGGAGGTATGATCCTCTTTTCAACTGCCATGCGGAATAGCTCCTTTATAGCATCTTTGCCTCTATCACCAAGGTCAATTGTGTACTCGTTCACATATAACTTGATATGGTTATTCATAACTGTGCTGTCCATATCCTTTGCATTAGATGAGACAAAATCGTAGCAAGCGAATGAATCGTGATAAGCGTACTCAAGGCTTCTGCGTATTATTCTGTTGACTTTCATGGCTACATCATGAGGAATATTTCTGTTTATCACTATTGTGCCCAGTGGTATGGGTAAACCTGTAAGCTTTTCCCAGTATTCGCCCAGATCTGCAATTTTGTGAAAGCCTCTTTTGAAATAAGTAAACCGTGTTTCATGAATAATAAGGCCAGCATCAACTTTGTTTTCCAGCAATGCATCCTCAATCTCAGAGAAGATAAACTCGGTCTTCTTAGTTGCGTCCGGCCATAAAATACTAAAAAGCAGGTTAGCTGTGGTGTACTTTCCGGGTATTGCTATTCGTGCCTCATCCAGTTCTGACGGCCCGATAATCCTGCTGCTTATCAGCAAAGGTCCGTTTCTGTATCCCAGGGCACTGCCTGCATCAAGGATCTGGTAATTTTGTGCTGCGTAAGCATAAGCATGAAAACTCATTTTTGTAATGTCCACCTCCGAACACATTGCTTTTCTGTTCAATTCTTCGACATCAGAAAGAAAAAAATCAAATTCCAGCCCCTCCGTATCAATCCTGCCATGCACCATTGCATCAAAAATAAAAGTATCGTTAGGGCATGGCGAAAAACCCAGTTTTAATTTCATCTCTTCAATCAAGTGTTAAAATAACTTCATAAAGCTTTGTTGACAGGCTCTCAAGAGCTAAGGGGATGTTCCAGTTGTTCTTATTACGGGGCTCCACCATGTTTGATATTGCCCTGAGTGCCAGAAAAGGCAAATTTTCCCTGGCACAAATATAGAAAAAAGTTGCTCCTTCCATTGTCTCAATGTCCGGATTAAATTTTTTTTGCATTTTCAGAATTGTTGCTTCAGAACCGGTTGCAGAATTTACGGTAATAGCTCTTACAGGTCTCAGGATAGATTTCACCTGGAAATTATACAGGCTGTCGGCATAAATAAGACCATCCCTGAAAGGAAACTCATTGGCGCTTATTAGTCCTGCTTCGCTCATTGTCAGAAAATTTTCACCATCCTCCACGCCTGCGTCTGCAAAGCAATCAGTTGCAGGCATAACAACATCGCCAATCTTTAAATCAATCCGATAACTTCCTGCAATTCCTCCATTAATGACCAGATCAGGTTTCTCATTCGAAGAAATCCACTGTTTCATTGACCATGCTGTTGCCGCGGAACCCACTCCTGTGACAAGAAGGCTTATCTCAAAGGTACCAAACCTGTATTCATCAGAAAGAGGCAACAAACCCTTGATTCTCTTAAAGGCATCGGCTTCAGCCCGCGTAGCCGTAACATATAAAATTTTAAATGACATTGGTTTTGAGAAAACAAATAATTTTTAAGAGATGCAAATATATTGCTTTTATGGATTAAAAAGATCAGAATTATTGGTTAATATTGTATCTTAAACCATTGGAGTATGATCTACCTTACACGCAGAGAGAGGTTCTGTGCCGCGCACAGGATGTTCAGGCAGGAGTGGTCCGATGAGGTGAATCAGAAGGTATTCGGGAAATGTGCTAACCCAAACTGGCATGGACATAATTATGTGCTATGGGTCACTGTAAAAGGAGAACCTTCTGAAGAGCATGGCTTTGTAATGAACATTAATGTACTTAAACAAATTATTCTGGAAAATGTGATCAATAAAATTGATCATAAAAACATCAATCTTGAGGTTAGTTTTATGAATGGAAAAATCGCTACCACAGAAAATCTGGCGTTAGCGATATGGGATGAACTGAAACCTGCAATCGAAATGGAGGGAGCACTACTGCACTGTATTAAAATTGAGGAAACTGAAAATAATTCAATTGAGTATTATGGCTAAAAGAATTGAAAAAGTAAACGACGGATCAGGAAAAATAAATAAAGGATATAATAAGATTGAAACGTGGGATTCTGATAATATTAATGAATTATCCACAATATACTACCGGGTACTGGAACTTATTGGGGAAGATCCTGCCAGAGAGGGACTCTTGCATACACCTCTGAGAGTTGCAAAGTCAATGAATTTCCTGACACAAGGGTACAACATGGATGCCGAGGAGATCTTGAAATCCGCAATGTTTAAAGAGGATTACAAACAGATGGTTATCGTAAAAGACATTGACATCTATTCAATGTGCGAACATCATATGCTGCCATTCTTCGGAAAAGCACATGTTGCGTATATTCCTGATGGCTATATTACAGGGCTCAGCAAAATAGCACGTGTAGTTGATGCTTATGCCAGAAGGCTTCAGGTACAGGAGAGACTAACCACACAGATAAGGAACTGTATTCAGGAAACCCTTCACCCTCTTGGTGTCGCAGTCGTTATTGAGGCACAACATATGTGCATGCAGATTAGAGGAATACAGAAACAGAACTCGGTAACAACCACGTCAGCTTTCACAGGAATTTTTCTTGAGAAACTGAATACACGTGAAGAGTTTATTCATCTGATTGGAACAAAACTTCATTGAAACACCTGGCCGAAGATCTGCCTGCTTATGGAATATTACCGGGAATTTATCATATAAAGAGCTGTTTATACTGCTGTTCGGCTCACACAAAAAACATCATTGTAAATTTTAACCTCAGATTATGAAAGCATATGTATTTCCCGGTCAGGGAGCTCAGTTTACAGGAATGGGGAAAGATCTCTATGACAAGTCACCTACTGCAAAAGAGATGTTTGAGAGAGCTGACATCCTGTTAGGCTTCAAGATAACTGACCTTATGTTTACAGGAACCGATGATGATCTGAAGCAGACAAAAGTTACTCAGCCTGCAATCTTTCTGCATTCAACCATTATGGCTGCTGTGCTGGGAAATTCTTTCAAACCCGATATGGTCGCTGGTCACTCCCTTGGAGAATTCTCTGCTCTGGTTGCAAACAAAACACTCTCCTTTGAAGATGGTCTTTTACTGGTCGCCAAAAGAGCCCGTGCCATGCAAAAAGCATGCGAAAAAACTCCGTCAACAATGGCGGCTATTCTCGGCCTCGACGATCAGATTGTTGAAGAGGTATGTGATTCAATAGTAGAAATTGTTGTTCCTGCTAATTATAACAGTCCGGGTCAAATAGTAATTTCTGGTTCAAATGAAGGTATTGACAAGGCAATTGAAATACTTAAACAAAAAGGAGCAAAAAGAGCTCTTAAGCTTGCTGTTGGCGGAGCATTTCATTCACCACTAATGGAGCCAGCTCGCCTGGAACTGGAACAGGCAATAAGACAGACCATTTTCAACAAACCATTATGCCCGGTATATCAAAATGTCAACTCAAAACCATCTGTTGATCCGGAGGTTATAAAAGCCAATCTTGTTTCACAACTCACATCCCCTGTGCGGTGGACACAAAGTATTCTAAACATGATCGCCGGCGGAGCTGATGCATTTGTCGAAGTTGGACCGGGAAACGTGCTTCAGGGATTGATAAAGAAGATCTATAAAGATGCTGTAACCTCAGGCGCAACATATTGAATGATTTTCTTATAATCATTGCTGCCATTGATCTGTGATGCCACTTTCTTCATATAATTATGGCCTCATTATCACACCTTTGTGCTTTCTCCCATCAATCATAATCTCGAGTTGGTTTTTAAAACTCACGTGCCTTATGTAACTGTCTTCATAAACTGGGCTAAGAGAATTCAGATATTCCACATTATAATAACCCTCGTTTATGTACGGATTTATTGTAAAATAGCCAACACGGAAAGATGTGAGATTCTGAAAAAAGTGGGTTCCCTGACTCGGATCAATCCTGTAATTCTTTAAACCAGACTCAATAATTATCCTTGCAGCAGATATCTGTGGCCACTTAACCGGTATGCCTAGCCAGGGGTCAGCTGACCCCCATCTGCCCGGACCAATAAGCACATATCCTTTTCCCTCCTTCACAAACAGGGAATTTATCTTTTCAATTGCATATGCCACATTCTTATTATTGGCTGCATTAAATGACTCCGGTTTAACATAAACTAGGTCATGGATCCCTTTAAAGATCCCATTTCCCAGGGCAGATTCAGAGTATACAAGGGTATCGGCGCTCTTAACATGGCCAATGTTTATTGTATGTGTCTCTTCAGTATGAACAATGGGACGTATCTGGAGAAAATTGAATATTTTTGGTGCGCCGTCAGGTGTTTCCAGATTTGCAGCAAATTCAATCTCAACAGGATTGTTCATCTCCTGCTGGCCTATCTGCAAAAGCGTAGTTAAAATTTCAGCCAGAGGGAAAGTCTTATGCTGCAATATGTTGGAGAATGTAATGATTCTTTTTCCCGGGTGTATGATTCCATCCCGAAGGACGTTATTATTCCTGTCGTAAGTTGATGCCACATATTTTAGTGCAGCCTCGTTGTTTATATTATTAACATTTATCCGCAGGATATTTACACCATCATCGGTTGAAGGGACAAAACTACTTGAATTCAGATCGAGTGCACAAAACTCCTTCTGAGTATCTCTTAAGGCTGCATCAGGTGATGATAA
>JFJP01035218.1_pt2 | contig 12963 bp, 8 predicted proteins | sample 431651 | NCBI WGS metagenome assembly JFJP01 (sample SAMN02602958, study PRJNA72255) | Microbial mat metagenome, whole genome shotgun sequencing project. | biome: fresh water; feature: sink hole; material: water; isolation source: purple microbial (photo- and chemosynthetic) mats found in... | reverse complement strand
GGAAGCCGAACGCACGGCCGTATATGCCGACATTTTCATCAAACAGTCAAACGAACAGGTTGCAGCCATGGTCAGCCGGACCCAGATGCGTCTGGAACTGGTCAAGTATAGTGCAGGGCAGTTGAGCCTCGAAGAATTGCGCAAATTATCGCAGCCCAAATACCTTGACGGCTTGTCAGTATACGAGAATCTGATTGCTGCCATCCGCTACGATGCCAATGGACTCGTCGTTGCATCGAAGGGGGATAGTGCACTGCTGCCATACGCAAGCCTTCACCCGGATGAGCGCATACTCAAAGTACTTCCCGGCATGAATTTGGCTACGGATGCACCTGATACCTGGTATCTGGAAATCCGCCATCCCATACTTGATAAAGGCGTTGTGGTTGGTCAGGACATTCTGCTGTTCGATGCAAAGGCTTTCAACACAACCATAGGACAGATTACCTACCGGCTTGTTGATACTACAGCAGCCGACGCCATTTTTGAAAGCGACGCATGGAACATAGTGGCACTTTCCAACCCGTCGCTCGCCCTTTCATATACGTATCCTGAAGAAGCATTGCTTCCAAATCCATCAAGCTTCATTTTACCATTCCTGCGCTTTGCATTTTTACTGTTGCTCGTCATCGGATTGGTTGCCTACTTTACGCTGTACCGCGCGAGTCGGGCCGTGCTTGAATCGCACAGGAATCTGGCGGAACGCCGGGCCCTCATGATACGCGAGACCAATCACCGGGTAAAGAATAATCTCTCCATCATTTCAGGTCTCATCCACCTCTACCGCATGCAAGGTCATGACGAGGGTGGAAAGCTGCTGGATATCGAGTCAAGAATCAGCCTGATAGGGCTCATTCACAACCGGCTGTACCGTGAACCCGACACCGAGCTTGTGGAGCTCAATTCCTACCTCAAGGAGTTGACTGAATCCATCATGTTCGCGCACGCAACGCCGGGCACGTATACCTATTCGATCGAAGGACCGGAAATCCACCTTCCTGATGATGTGTGTTGCGGTATCGGTTTCGTGATCTCCGAGTTGACAATCAATTCGCTCAAATACGCGCTTTCGCCTGGTCAAGGCGTGCATATAATGCTCTCAAAGAACGGTGAAGTCTGGTCGCTCGATTTTGAAAACAACGGCAAACCGTTTCCTGCCGATGTCGATCCGCTTGCCAGCACGAGTTTTGGCATGGAATTGGTCAGGGGCTATGCAAGGCAACTGAATGCCCGACTGAGCTTTTACCGGGAGCCGAGGACCCGGTACCTGTTTGAGTTCAAGAGTTGAATCGCTGCCTTCCTTTTGAAGGAGCCTCGATATATCGGCATTACAATCTGTCCGGGTAGATCTTCCGCCTTATAAAAGGAGCGCTCATGAAGCGCCATGCCGCCTTGAGGCTGGTAAGCCATACGATACGGGCGCCGTTGCGACGGTTATGGAGCATGCGGTCAACCAGCCATGGCGAAATGGTTTCAACGGTGTCCGAAAGAATATTGAAAACCTTCTTGACTTTGGCCCATTCAGCGGGCTTGTCAAGATACTCGTCAACAATAAGGTCGGTCGCAGTCATGCCTGGCCTGAGAGCGCCGACGATGACCCCCGAGCCCCGAGCCTCCAGCGCCAATGAATCGACGATATATGCAAGTGCCCGTTTGGACGCCGCATACGCAGTCATGCCACGGATAAGCCCTCCTGATGAACCGAGCCCTTCCAGGTTGTAGATGGCACCATGGTGCTGCTTTTTCATGCCAGCCATGGCAACTTTGCAGCCGAACAGCGCTCCAGTGCAATTGGTTTCAAAAATACCGGCAATCAATGAAGGTTCAAGTTCGCCAACAGCAACCTGCGGCTGCCCAATGCCGGCATTGTTTATCCAGATGTCTATTGTACCCAGTTTTGCTTCTGCAAACTGCCACAGATTCTTGACATCTTCCCAAGTGCGCACATCACAGCTGGTTCCAAAGACGCGAGGGGAGCTTGCGTCTCCCCCTGATCCAGCCTGTAGCGAGGCTACGGTATCTGCCACCACTTTGGCATCCCTGCCGCTTACCACGACGCGGGCACCCCGGCGAAGGAATTCTTTGGCCAAACCGCGACCTATACCGCGCGTTCCGCCGGTAATGACTACCGCGGGTGAAGTGCCATAAATGGATTCTGAAGTTCGCATCATGCATTCATTAATGCACCTAAATGACTTCAAGTCAATTAACCTGATATCACTATTCAAAGTAGTTTGGTTGCCGGCATGTCCCTGGGATTTGGCACCTTGACCACGAAGAACTCGAGCGTTTCCGGTCCCTGGTTCTGGATTGCCATCTTCTGGTTGAACGGGACGGCAACCATCGATCCTGTTGGGTAGTGGCTAAAAGAACCGTCCTCCAGCGACAGGCTCAGGGTGCCACGCACTATTATCTGGTGGATGTGGGAGTTGGAGACATGCACAGGTGCTGCCTCTCCCGGTGCAAGTACGATGTGGTTGACGTTCACGCGTTCGTCATCGACTATCTTCTCCATGGTAAAAACGTCAGTTCTGGTGTACGTATACAGTTTCTCTTTCATGGCATTCCTCCTTTTGATCAAATCTTGGCTGCGAAAGCCCTGCCGTACTCATACGCAGCCTTGAGCGCGTCTTCATCCGGGTTCCACATGGCCCTGAAACCTTCATCGACCACTTCAAAGCCCGATTTGGCGAGTGAGTCAACCATGATTTTGACTGCTTCGCCCGACCAGCCGTAAGTGCCGAAGGCTGCGGCCTTCTTGCCCTTGAACGCCAGCCCCTTGATTTCCTCGAGCGTACCCGCGACGGCGGTCAGGAGTCCTTTCCCGACTGTCGGAGAGCCCAGGAGTATGGCTTTGGAGCGGAAGACATCGGTGAGGGCGTCGTTCTTGTCGAATTTTGACAGGCAGTGCGAGATTACCGTGGTCGCAGGCGAGGCATCGTTGATCGCAAGGGCAAGCGTGTCGGCCAAGGCGCGGGTGCCTTCCCACATGGTGTCGTAGAGGATAGTGACGCGGTCTTCCTTGTAATCCTGGCTCCATTCAAGGTACTTGAGCACGATCTGAGTCGGGTTGTCCCGCCATATCACGCCGTGGCTCGTCGCTATCATGTTCACCGGAAGCTTGAGCGATAGCACCTGTTCGATCTTTGCTTTAACAAGCGTGGAGAACGGCGTGAGTATGTTGGCGTAATACTTGATGCATTCATCGTACAGCTCATCCTGGTCGACGAGGTCGTTGTACAGCTTCTCGGTGGCGAGGTGCTGCCCGAACGCGTCGTTTGAGAAGAGTATGGCGTCGCCGGTCATGTAGGAGAACATGCTGTCCGGCCAGTGCAACATAGGCGCCTCGATGAATACGAGTTTTTTGCCATTCCCCAGGTCATACTCGTCGCCGGTCTTGACCACCTTGAAGTTCCAGTCTTTGTGGTAATGGCCCTTGAGCGATTTGATGCCATTGGTGCTGCAGTATACCGGCAGGTCTGGACGGCGGGCCAGTAAGTCGGGAAGGGCCCCCGAATGGTCGCTTTCTGCGTGCTGGGCTATGACCGCGTCAAGCCCGCCCAGGATTCCTTCCGTCTCGAGGTTGTCGACGAATTCCTTGGAGTATGGTTTCCAGACGGTGTCGATGAGTACGGTCTTTTCTTCCTCGACCACGTAGCTGTTGTAGGTGGAGCCCTTGTGGGTGGAGTACTCGTCGCCGTGGAACCGCAGGAGATCCCAGTCAACTTTGCCTACCCATGATACCGTCTGTGTCATTGGCTTTTTCTTAAGTGTAACACTAATCTTTGTGTTCGTAAAGGTAAAAGAGTACTTAAATACCAAAATAAACCAGAATTGTGTTTTATCGACTCACTGCTTTTATTTGCCTATGCCCACCTTGACAGCTGGACGTGCATCCCGCAATCATGGTGCCAATTCAGTGTTGCGGAGGCTGTCATGGGTTCCAGGTATATCCGTTTGATTTCCCTGTTTATGGTATCCGCGATATCACTGATCGTGCCACTGACGGCACTGGCGGCTCCAAGGGTTGCCGTATTGTCGCCGGAAAACCGGTCGGGTGATCCCCGGTACGACTACATCGGCGGGATAGCGTACGGCCTTCTTTCATACGACCTGTCGGCGAGCGGCTCGGTCGAGCTGGTTGACAGGAGTGCCATAGACGCATTGCTGTCCGAACGGGAACTGTCGATGTCGGCGATAGCCGAGTCAACGGAACGCGCGTTTGACGGCATTGTAAGCGCTGATTGGATTATCGCAGGCGAGTATGTCCTGCTTGGTCCGGACTTGAGGCTGACGCTCAAGCTGGTCGATGTATCGAGTTCCAAGGTAATAACTTTTTCGGATTCAGGTTCTACTGAAAACCTGATACATACTCTTGCGGAGCTGGTGGTAGAACGCTTGACGGGCAAGCGGCCATCGCTGAAAGAGGATGGCAGGAGCAGGTCGATACTTTCGCTGCGCGATGAAACGCCTGGCACCATTGCCCTGTTTTCGTACCTGATAGACGCAAAGGTTTTTCTGGATGGCGAGTTCATAGGATACACGACCGGAGACCGGCGCGTACCATTCCTGATAGAAGGCGTTGATCCGGGTGTTCATGATCTCTCCACGTATCTTGGAGACGATTTTGGCATCGTCAAGCTTCCGGAAGTCAGTTTCACTCCGTGGAAAGAATTGGTACGCATTCAATCCGGAAAACGGCTGACCGTCACAGACCAGAGTACGCACTTCAACGATCAGCTGTACAAGCTTATGCGGGTGGTTCGAGAGTCTCCAAAGGTCGCGTTCGACGCGGCCGGCAGGTATGGCTTTTCGTACCCGTTCTCGTTTGCCGACCGTAGCGGCACCCTGCGCAAGGGGCAAATTTCAGTCGAGCTGGCTGCACCTTCAGGCGATGCAGGCAAGGGGACAGGTACGCTGCACTGCGAATACGAGGGTGAAAAGAAATCAGCAGATTTCCAGTACTCGCTTGAAGAAGAAGCGGAACTCGAAGTGGTCATTGGATTGGCTGAATTCTCGGCTTCAGTGGAAAACAGTTACGGCAGGGTAGGGCTCGACCTGGAAGTAGAGCGCTCCGATATTTGGCAGGGAATGCACCGCGGGGAGTGAATCAGACGTGAGATGATTCTTCCCCCGGAGCTGCAGCCCCGGTTCCGTACAACATCTGGTGTTCATTACGGTATTCATACTGGCTGTCCGCCAACTGTAGCCGCCAGTTCTCTTCAAGTGCATCCATTGTTGCGTCCCATGTCTGGGATTCTGATAGTGCAGTCATTTCATGCCTTCCTTCTTTTCCATTGATGGTGTTCTCCTCAATGGTTCCGACATGGTTCCATGCTATATCAGCCTGTTAGGTGGTGTCTGTTCGGAAACACACAAAGAAAGCATTGATGGAACTGACATGATTTCGATGACATCCCTGCAATTTTTATCAGTAACCGAAGGAGCCGAGATCCAGGCTGGCAAACAGCTTGTACTCGTTTTGAAAACCGCGTGTTACTCCGAACCGCAGGGAAGCTCCAAAACCGTCGTTGATTCGTACACCAATTCCGAGCGCCGTATTCAGATTGATGAAGCCGGAAAACTGGTTGATGTCTGTTGCATCCTGCATGGCTGTTCCCGCTGCTGCCTGAAGCAAAAAGAAAGATGGAAAACTGACGGTGCTCGAGGCTTTGTTCAGCTGGAATTTGATTTCAGTTCCTATGCCCGCAACGTGGCTGCCCAATCGCTCGTTCAATTCGAGCGGCCCAGGAAAGAACTGCCTGTTTGCCAGATCGGGTTTGTGATACAGAGGAGCAGCAGAATCGCTGTCGCCTGTCAAGCTGAAGTCTGATCCTGCTTTCCACCATGCGGTGAGCGATAATGGCAGCCCCAGTTGCCGGATGATCTGGCCTTCCGTTTCGATGGTTCTGAAGCTCCTTCCCGACCCAGCATCGGCAATGGATTGGTCGTAACGGAGCTGTATTGACAGTCCATCAAGGGGAAATACCGGAGAATCGAATTGGCGTAGCGAGAAGAGGACATGAGCCATCGGGGTTGACCCGATGATTTCGCCAGAGGGTAAATCCGGTAACTGGTCGTGTTGAATCCATTCATAGCCAAAGCCCGTGGAAATTTCTGCCCACTCTGCTGGTTGAAACCCTAGATTGAGTTCGACTTCCAGTGCTTTTGTCTGGTAAAGATAGCTTATGGTTGACTCGCTCCTGTGAACGCTTGTTTCCTTGCTTGCTTTGAAGAGGCTTTCAACGAACAGGAATGCTGAAATTGGCTGGATGAACGAAGCTTCGAATGCCGGCGAGTCGAGCATCATCACTGAAAAGGCCAACCGTGAATCATCACTGGTTACACCCCGGAATACGACACCGGCAGAGAGTCCTGAAACGCTTGTGGTTGAATCCGAGTATGTAGCGGCATATCCGATGCCGAGCTGGACTGTGTGACCTGGTTTTTCGCGTCTGCTCAGCGTAACCTGCAACGTCGGGGCTGATTCATCACCAACGCGTTTGACTCGGATTTCCTCATATATTCCTTCTAAATCCAGACTTTCAATACTCTGCTTGATAAGATCGTCATCGGGAATGGTCCCCACGACAGGACTGAAAGAGGTTGCGACATGACTGCGCATTTTTTCAGTGCCACCTTCAACGATAACTCGCGCTATGGCGTGAGTTTCAGCATGTTTTGGTATGGCCGCGCCAGGCGCAAGCGGGCCAAGTTTTTCCTTGAACGCTTCTATTTCATGAAAAGCTTTGCGTGCCGTCATTTCGCCGCACGCTATGATTTCTGCTGCTTTCTGGAAGTCGCTTACCTGGTATCCGGAAAGATCCACCGACAGGACAAGATCCGCATCAAGCAGCTGCGGTTCTACGTTCGACCTGATCATGATGTCCATCGAACGAGATACTACACTGACAGGGTTTCTTTCAATACTTTCATAGGTGAAGGGTGTTCCACCACGAAGGTCGACCGCTATGACAAAATCTGCTCCGAGAGCTCTGGCTGTTCCGACGGGCAAGTTGTCGACAATGCCACCGTCCACAAGGAAACGGCCACCGATGTTGTAAGGTGCAAAAATGCCGGGTATGCTCAGGCTTGCCCGCATCGCGTCTGCCATCGACCCGTTGCCCAAGACTACGCGCTCTCCCGTCTCCAGATCCGCCGTTACAGCACGGAAGCGTCGGGGCAGGAGATCAAAATCAACCGGTGAACTTGTTGGCAGCGTAACTCTGTCAAGAAAATATATCATTTTTCGTTCAGACAGAAAACTCCCCGGTATTTTCAGGCCCCTGCCATCAAAGTCGACATTCGCGAAATATCGTGATCGGTCAGTACTTGATCGATATTGATTTGCGTTTGAGCTGGACTGTTCCAAAAACATATCGCCCCAGTCTATCTCAAGCATTATCTCTTTCATCCGGGCGGGGCTGTAGTCAAGAGAATATAATCCGCCAATCATCGCACCCATGCTTGTTCCAACTACGATATCAACCGGTATTTCCATTGCCTCCAGAACTTGTATCACCCCGATGTGTGCAATTCCCAGCGCGCCACCCCCAGCCAGGACAAGAGCTACGCGCGGTCGTTCCAAAGCTGTTTCTTGAGCTGACGCAACGGCACAGAATAATGCCGCGCAGCATGAAATAATTATGGCTGATACTATTTTTCTCATGTCGTGTGTGTTGCCCTGCGGAATCATATAGGCAAGTCCTTGGTAAAGGCGTATCAATTGAAGAAAGCCGTACCTTTCGGTGACGGCTCACTCGCAATCCTGTCCTGGCTGTCTGTTTACTGTCTGCTGTAGGTGACTGCCAATCCATTGGGATTAAGTGCGAGCACCATTTCAGTTTTATCGGAGTTGAATGAATACGACAGCGTCTGGGTCGTTTCGTCCGCCAGAGTCTTGGTAATCGTCGTTGCATCGGAAGTCCAGGTACCGCTCTGTGTGACTCCAAAAGCTCCGAGGGAATTCGTGTCGGTGAACGTATCATCCGCATTGAAGGTACTGCTCACTGAAACACCAAGTATGGTTGTTTCCCAGGTACCTATTACCGGATTTATTATTGATCCGATAAAGTTGCAGCTTCCTAACAACAACACGAGAATAGCAGTAATGCCGATAGTCCGTTTCATGTAATGCTCCTTGTGAAAAACTGTTGGTTGTCAACCTGCAATCACGTCATCGCTGACCGACTGATAATAAAAAGATACTGAAAGCCCAGACAAGCTTCTGTACGTTCACATACATAGAATATGCGATTGAAATATCTTCCGTGTCTGAAAAAAATGATGTGTGACTATGAGGGCTATGGTTTTCTGCCTCAACTGTTTTTGCTGTGATCTTTCGCCACGGCCTGAGTGCCTGCCATCTTCACTTCAACCCGATGTTCGGCGCGGTCATCCACGAGTTTGATCGATGTTCCTTCCTGGACCTTTCCATCGAGCAGAATACCCAAACCGGTATCACCGGTCAGAAGGCGGCTGAAGAATATGTGATACACGGTCTGCCGGTAACGATAGCGCATTTTGTAGCCCTGCCAAGTAACCGGGACGCATGGTTCAAGGTGGAGGATATCCGCTTCCAGGCGGATTCCCAGCAGGGATTCAATGATCAGACGGTACATCAAGCCTGCCGCTCCCGTATACCAGGTCCATCCAGCGCGCCCGGTATGCGGATAAATGGAATATACATCAGCCGACATGACGTAGGGTTCTGCCATATAGACTGCAGCACTTTCTGGCGTGCTTGTGTGGTTGACCGGGTTGATCATGGTAAAGAGTTCCCATGCCCGCGCGTCGCTACCCATTTTTGCAAATGCCATGATTGACCAGATCGCTGCATGGGTATACTGTCCGCCGTTCTCCCTGACACCGGGTACATATCCTTGTATGTATCCTGGATTTGGTACGGCTGAATCGAAAGGAGGCTCCAGCAGTTGGATCAAACCTCTATCGCGTCGGACCAAGTGAGTGTACATCGAATCCATGGCAACCCGGGAGCGTTCCGGATCGGCTGCCCCCGAGAGTACCGACCAGCTCTGCGAGATGGAGTCGATCCGGCATTCGGTATTGATAGCCGAGCCCAAAGCCGTTCCGTCGTCAAAGTACGCGCGTCTATACCATGCTCCATCCCAGGCTTGTGCTTCTATGGCAATGCGAAGGCTGGCTGCTTCTTTCAGACAGTACTCATAAAATGCATGGTCATTTCTCGACAGGGCAATCCTGCTGAAACGGGTCAGTACTTCATGCTGGAAAAATGCCAGCCAGACGCTTTCACCCATTCCGTCCCCGCCTACCATGTTCATGCCGTCATTCCAGTCGCCTGATCCCATAAGTGGCAGTCCGTGCTTGCCGCGGCTTGAGCCGTGTGTAATGGCACGGACGCAATGGTCGTACAGGTTTCCCGCAAGATTTGATCTGTCGGGGAGGTCGTAGTATGATTCCTCGTCAGGACCAACCAGCCTTCCTTCAATGAAGGGAATGACCTGATCGAGAGCTTCCATGTCCCCTGTACACTCGACGTACCGGCAGGTGGCCATGGGCAACCAAAGGTAGTCGTCGGAACAATGTGTCCTTGAGCCGCGCCCGGCGGGCGGGTGCCACCAGTGTTGCACGTCTCCTGCCGGATACTGCCGGCTGGCGCACAATGCCACGTGCGACCTGAGTATACCCGGTTCTGCATGCACCAGCGCCATGGCGTCCTGAAGCTGGTCGCGGAATCCGAACGCTCCTCCGGACTGATAGTATCCGCTCCTGCCCCACATCCGGCTTGACAGCACCTGGTATACAAGCCATCCATTTGCCAGGACATCAAGCGATGCGTCGGGCGTTTCGACGTGCACAGCATCGAGTGTATGTTTCCAGTAAGCCCAAACCCCTTCCAGCGCTTCCCTGGCAGCTCGTACCGCCCTGAAGCGTTTGACAAGCCGGATGGCTTCATCGGTATCGCACCCGCTTCCCATCCTGAATACAATCTCGCAAGCCTGACCGTCGCCAAGTTCGAATGGAACCTGGATGGCCGCGCACGGGTCCAGGGCCGCACCTGTCTTTCCGGATAATCGCGCGCGTTTCATGGCATCGGGGTTTTCAAGCGTTCCGTTGCGACCCATGAACTCTGTCCGGTCGCCGGTAATCGTACGGCCTTCTCCAACGGCATCCAGAAAGACGACGCGGTTGGAGAATTCCGTATTGTACCAGTTGCGTGCGAAGAGCGCGCCGGTTTCCTTGTCCACCTCGGTAACTACATGCATTGCTGACTTCGATGACAACTCTCCAAGCACCAGCTGGATGTAGGATGTGGCTGACAACCGCCTGTACCGTCCCGATTCATTGTGCACCTTGAGAGTCTGCTCGCTGTGCTCGAAAACACTGTACCCAAAACCGTGCCTTGAGATGTACTGGGTTGCGCCTCTGCGTGGAAGTGGTGTTGGCGACCAGAATTGTCCGTTTTCTTCATCCCGTACATAGAGAGCTTCACCGCTTGTGTCACAGACTGGATCATCGTGCCAGGGAGTCAGCCTGAATTCGTGCGCATTTTCGCACCAGGTGTACGCCATTCCCGCTTCCGAGATTACGGTACCAAAATTCGGGTTGGCCAATACATTGGACCACGGTGCGGGTGTAACCTTTTCCCGTGGTAAAGTAATGATGTATTCACGTCCATCCGGAGAAAATCCACCGTATCCGTTGGGGAAAAGCAATGCCCGATGAGCCACCGGCCTTGCTGCAGAATGATGCTTCAAAGTTCGAACCGTCGCGAGGCGCGGTATGTTCGCCCTTGGCTTGAGCTGGCCATCCACCTGCTCTTCAAGTGTACCGCGGCTGTCGCTGATGACAACGCGTGCAACCGACTGTATGAGGGTCCGGTCCTCCACGGCAATCTGGTCGGATGAACGAACGAAGATGCCCCCTGAACGGTCAACCGTATCCACATGTGAACTTTCAGTTATCAATCCGAGTATCTGTTCCTGCAGCTGCTGCCTGTAACCACCACGCTCCTCGTTCCATATCAGCAGATCTACCGCAAGGCCCTTCTGACGCCAATACGCGTGCGCTTGTACCATCTGGCGGACGAGATCGATATTTGCCGGATCCTTGATGAGCAATAGTACGATCGGCAGGTCACCTGATATTGAGTAACCCCACAATCCGGATTGTCCGCGACGATTGGCTGCAATGATACCCGGATCGGCGCGCAACGATGTATGGGCATACAGTATATGTCCGGCCAGTTTGCCGTAGAGCTGGGAATCCGCCTCTGACCCATTGATCTGCTGAAGGGTAACCTGGCTGTGGGTACGCGCCAGTTCGAAAGCACGGTTGGCAAACCGTTTGTCCTGGTACGTGTCTACCAGACCCATGGCGGCTTCCCTGGTAAGTGCAACTCCGGTTACGAGGTCTATCGTGGCGGTTGAGTCGGGGTCTATCATGATTCGCTGGCGGATTGCAACTATGGGGTCGAGTACTGAGCCTTTGCTTCCCGACAGCGGTCCGGTTTGTTTCATGGCCTTTGGCGACGCCATGGTATTTCCCCGTCCGATAAAAATCAGCCTGTCGGTTTCGTATGAAACCTGGACGACCCTGGCGTTACGCACGTTCATAAGGTGCAGCATCCAGTGTGCGGGATCGCCTTGCGAACGGGGTCTGCGGTTGCAGATGATGGCACGCTTTTCTTCAAGAATTTCCGTCTGTATGAATAGATTGCTGAAACCCGGATGCACCGCGTCGCTTGAAGGTTTTGTCAGAACCACCTCGGCATAGCTGGTAATTTCCATGGTCCGCCTGGTTCTCGAGCGATTCTCGATCCGGACCCTCCGCAATTCGATATCATTTTCAGGTGATACTGCAATCTCCGTGTACGTTATCAGGTCACGGTCCCATCGGCGGAATTCGGCTCTTCCCTCCGAGAATATAGCTTCATAACGATCCGGCCGTTTGCAGGTTGGTTGATATGAGTTTGACCAAAATTCTCCGGTAGGCACATCATGTATATACAGGAAATTTCCCAGGCTATCGCTGGTGCTGTCTTCCTTCCAGCGGGTAAGCGCCAGTTCGTTCCAACGGCTGTATCCACTGCCGGTATTGGTGACCATGACATGGTACCTGCCGTTCGAGAGAAGATGGACTGCCGGAGTGAGGGTATCAGGGCTCGAGAATACTCTCGCCGATGAACGCAATTGCTCGGTGGCAATGTGTAATTCCGGCATCTCCGCTGCCTGCGAGGAAAAGCGGTTGGCACGCGGTATCTTCTCTTCGAGGAGCAGCATGGTAGCCTGGACTTTAGGAACAGACTCGAATCGCCGTTGTATCGGTTTATCAAGAATCAATGAAGCAAACGAGACAAGGCTCATGCCTTGATGGTGCGCCATAAAGGAACGTACTATGGCGCTTGACTGACCTGAAGGAACCCGCGATTCCGTATAGTCTATCGCTTCGTATAATCCGTAATCGCCTTCAAACCCTTCCGCAGAAAGACGCTGTAAATTGTCGCAGGCTTTGTCAGGCATTATCATCAAGGCGAGCGCTGTTGCGTAAGGAGCAATTACCAAATCATTTTCAAGGCCACGCTTGAGTCCCAGGCCCGGAACACCGAAGGCACGGTATTGGTAATTGAGTCCGATATCAAAAGAATTGTAGCCAGACTCCGATATTCCCCATGGTACGCCCCGCTGACGTCCGTATTCAATCTGCCGGGCAACAGCGGTCTTGCATGTCTGCCCAAGCAATGTCCGTTCGTACGTCGGCAATACCAGGAGAGGCATCAAGTACTCGAACATCGATCCGCTCCACGAGTACAGGAGCGATTTTCCTCCGGCTTCGACGAGCAGGCGTCCAAGGGCAAACCAGTTTTCCTGTGGTATTTCTTCCTGCGCTATTGCCATGAAACTGGCGAGTCTTGCCTCTGATGCCAAAAGGTCGTAATACCCCAGATCGCGCCGGTGTCCTTCGACGTCGTACCCGATGGCA
>JFJP01027409.1_pt1 | contig 12963 bp, 11 predicted proteins | sample 431651 | NCBI WGS metagenome assembly JFJP01 (sample SAMN02602958, study PRJNA72255) | Microbial mat metagenome, whole genome shotgun sequencing project. | biome: fresh water; feature: sink hole; material: water; isolation source: purple microbial (photo- and chemosynthetic) mats found in... | reverse complement strand
TCAATCTGAAAATTCAAAACTTTTAAACTCCGAACATAATCATCTCATGATATTTTTTTTCTTTTTATTACAACATAAACAAAATTATATTCAAAATAAAAAGCTTTTTCAAATGAAACAAATTTTTTTTTTAACTTATCTTTTGAAATTTTATTTATTTTGAAATAAAAACCTCAAAAACCGAAAAAGTTCTTTATAAAAAATCAAAAAATCATCGTTGAACCAATTCTAAATGAGCTATCAAAATTACAAATACGATGCCCCCAAAAGTGGTTCAGGTCAATATACTTCATATACCTATAGCTCCTCTTCCGGAACAGGAGGACCAGGAGGTGCGTCTTACTCTTCCCCATTTACAAATGAATACAGTCGACCAGGAGTTCATGGTGTTGGACAAGGAGGTCTTGGCGCAGATAAATATTCCTACACTGGTGTTCAACAATTTGGGACCAGTCCTGCAAAAGACCATTCAACCTATTCTTACACTACAAATGTAAAAGGAGGAGACATCTCCAGTTATGGAAGAGGAGGAGATACCAGTTTTGGAAAAGGAGAAGATATCGGTTATGGAAAAGGAGGAAACAACTCAGACAACAGTTATGGCAAAACAAATGTTTCTGCTGGTGGTGTTAGTGGCTATGGTTTTGTTGCTTCAAAAGGAGGACAAAGTCAAGCAGGCTCAACTGTTCCGAAGAAAGATGACTATTACCTTGCAGATAAATTGATCACAAAAACTGATGCCAAAGCATTGTTGCCTGAGTTTTCTGGTGAAGGAAATTATGGTTATATTAGCGTCGAAATGAGTGGCAAAAGCAAAGAAGACCCTTCACATATCAGAATATCTAAGGCTAATCCAAAAGATTCTTCTGATCTTCTTCAAAAATATGGTAATTTGAACGCTGATGAAATTTCTCAGAAGGGAAATCTTGGAAAAGTGCTTTATGGGAATGCAGTGCAGTTCGCAAGTCATGACGCTGAATTCGAAAAAGTTATTGAAAGTTGCGAAAGGAAAAAAACTCCATATGCTGATCCCGATTTTCCAACTGCCAAACAAACATTATCAGGAGGGGATAGAGATTTTGATAACAGATGTTATGGCCATAAATGGCTCCGACCAAAAGAGATTTTCAAGGGCAGTGTAAAGATTTTTGAAGGAAAAATTGAGCCGAGAGATATCAAGCAAGGAATTCTGGGAGATTGCTATTTCCTTTCTTCTTGTGCTTCCTTAGCAGAAAAAGACGACAGAATCAAGAAAGTTTTTGTTTCAACCAATGATGGTTCATGCCAGAAAAATGGAGCTTACTGTGTAAAAATTTGTGAGAGAGGAATTTGGAAAAGCATTGTGATAGATGACCTATTCCCTTGTGATAGTAGAGGAGAAACATTATTCACAAATGGAAATCAGTCAGAGCTTTGGGTGCTCATCTTAGAAAAAGCTTGGGCCAAGAACTATGGATCCTATTTTCAAATAGAAGCTGGATTAACAAGAGAATCTATGCATGATTTGACGGGAGCCCCATGCGTTACTCTTTTTGTGGATGAAAGAAATAAAGAAGTTTTATGGAAAGAAGTTGAAAAGGGAGAGAGAATGAATTTTGCAATGACCACAGGATCATTGGACGAGGAAACTGGAGCTGATTTAAAGGGGGTGGGCTTGGCTGAAGGACATGCCTACAGTATGTTGGGAGCTTACTATGTTCAAAGCAGTTCAGGAAAAGAAGAATTGGTGAAATTAAGAAATCCTTGGGGTAAATTTGAATGGAGTGGAAAATGGAATGATAAGGATAGTAAATGGAATTCAGTGTCCCAATCAGAGAAAAGCAGGATTGGATATAGTATTGAAGATGATGGTATTTTCTTCATGGATTATAAGGATTACATTCATTACTTTGACGCTGCTCAAATCTGCTATGTACATGATGATTATCAATACAATGCTGTCGAAGTCAGCTCAAAATGTGATGAAGAAAAATATTTCAAAGTTACAATTACAAAACCTGGACATCATGTTTTCAGCGTTTCACAATTTTCAATCAGACATTTAACCCTAGATGAGCAAGATAATCACAAATATGCAAAAGTTGTCTTGAAAGTAGGAAATGAAAAAGGAGAAGTTGTCACAGACGTCAATAAAAATGATAGAGAAGTCTTCACTGGCTATAAGAGAGATCAAGGCCTTGATGAATCTATCACTTTTCAACCTGGTGTCTATTATGTCTATGTGAAAGTTTCTTGGATTTCAGGAAGATCTGACAAATTTGGGCTTTCTTGCTATGGTGTTGGTGAAGCCAAATTCGAGCCTTGCACTGCCCAAGAAGCTAAAAACATTGGCACTAAAAGTTCTAGTAGTGGTGGAGCTGGTGGCTCATCTGGTGGATATGGTGGTCCGAGTGGATTTGGTGGTGCAACAGGTGGATATAGTGGCTCAGCAGGCGGATTTGGTGGCGCAGCCCCAGGGGGATTTGGACATGGTGGTCCTGGTGGATTTGGTGGATTTGGTGGTCCTAGTAGTGGATTTGGTGGTGGATATGGAGGGCCTAGCAGCGGGTTGGGAGGATATGGTATGAGCAGCTGGAAATAAATGACTTGTTTTTTTATATAAAGAGAACAAAAAATTAAAAAATGCTCAAAGTTTTTTGATTCTTTTTTTTTTAAATTGAACAAAACAATGTTGGTAAAAATCTAATATAAGTTTGCCTTTATAATTTTTTCTCTGAATGCAATAGCAATAAAATTAATTAATTTTTTTTTTTTATTTAATTTCAATATTTAATTATAACCAAACAAAATTTCAAAATCGAGTTTTCTTAAATTTTTTTTTTTTTAGACAAAAATTATTTTAATTTAATTTCTAACAAAAAAAATGGAAGCCAAAATTAATTTTATTTTTTTAAAAAAAAAATAACTTTAATCCGCAATTTTTTTTCAAAAACAATTAAAAATAGTCTTAAGATGTGTATTTGCTATTTTGTTAAAAAAACTGAAATTCAACATCAATTATAAATACTATCAAGAATGCTCATTACGCAATTATTTATTTAAAAAATCTTGAATGATGCAATTCATCATGGTTGATTATCAAAAGCCTTAATAGGAATTAACTGTTTCTCAAAGAAGCAAAGTACAAATTCAAAAAAAAACCATTAAAGGATATAATATATTAAAAAAATGAATTTCAACACAAACATCAAAATTGTCGTAGCTGGAGAAAGCTTATCTGGAAAAACCTCTTTGATAAAGAGATTCACACAGCAAAGCTTTCAAAATTCGCTAACAAATGAAGTAAGAAATTTAAATAGATTTTCCTTGGAAATTTTGAAAAAAAATATTTTAGTTATTTGGCATCGATTTCAAGATGCTTAAATATAATTATGGGTTCAAAGATTATACAGTTCAAATCTGGGATTCAGCCGGACTGGAAAAATATCGCTCAATCACAAAAAGTTATTTCCATTCAGCTTCAGGCATTATTCTCGTAGTGGATGTCACAGATTCCAATGCATTGTCTAAATTAGACAATTGGATTCAAAATATAGGGGAAGGTTTATACAATGATGCACATAGTAATCTTATCTTAGCCTTAACAAAAACAGATCAAGAAAAGCAAATGGACATGGAGTTCCTAAAGAACATTGTAGATAGATATGAACTTATTTATTTTGAGGTCAGTTCAAAAACAGGAGAAAACGTCAATGAAATGTTTGAGTTCCTTATTCATGAATCCTTAGTGGCAAAAAACAGAGTTTTCCTATCTCAGCAAACAGAAATGATGAAATCATCAAATGGTTGCATGACTCCAACCGGTGAAAGCAGAGTAAATAGCGGTGATTCAGTCAGTCTCTCAAACAATAGTTTCTACAAGACAAACTTGCCTTCAAACTCCAAAAAATGCACTTGTTAATTAATAATAAAACTTTAACAAATTGTTTGTCTATATAATATTATACAGTATTTCATTAATGGCTTCCTATTTTATTTGAGTAAAAAAATGTTCATTTTATCGATGAAAATAAATGTTTAAAAGTTTTTATTTTTTTGAATTTAAACTACTCCTTTATCAGCCAATTCCAATTTGACCCTCGTAAAATAAGTTTCATCAGGATATCCGAAATGGGAACTTCCCCCATAAAGGTTTGTTTTATGATGGACTCCATTCCAAACAATAACATTTTTCGCCCCTGTTGTCACAGAATCTCCCACCACAAATATCAGTTTTCTATCAAAAGCTTTTTTTAGCAAAATCAACACTTCATTTCCTTCTTTATTATTTGGAAGATAAGCTATTCTATGGGTACCAGGATAATTTATCTCGTTTTTTTTCCCTGAAAACATCTGATAATTTATGGTTAATGTGCCATATTTTTCATATCCTTTACAATGAAGATTTTCATTTAGAGTTACATCCATTTTTCCATCAGGACCATCACCTTTTATTTAAAACTTTTAGTTTAGTTGGAAGAATGAATAGAATACCAATCATTGTTCCATAAATAAAGGAGCAAACAGGGCATTTAATATATTGTTTGCCTTTACAATAGGGAATCAAACAATCGAAATGAAAGTAATGACCAAAACAATTTGAAAGAAGAATAGGCTCATTTTCTGAATTTTTGGACAAATTATCTAAAAAAACTACTAAATTAGATTTTTCTATTTTTTCATAGAGATCACAAAGACAAATAGAGCATTTATCCTTTTCAATTTCATTCATTGTTAAGGTTTTATTCTTCTTAGTTTTTGCTGATTCAAGAAGCCTTAGCAAACTCATCAAATAATACTCTATTTTTGTGAGGAACTGATATTTGATGTCAGTGCAAAGACGAGGTTGATTTTCATTTTTTCGTTTAAATAAATTTTCGATTTTTTTTTGATTATTGTCTATCAAATCAAAAAAAAGAGCGAAAAATTCCGGGGCACAATCTAAGAATTCATCAGATACAATAACGTATTTCCTATTGTTTATTATAAATTCGTAGGAATTCCCATTTTCTTCGATTTTGAAATTGCAAAATTCAATCTCCATTTAAAAAAAAAATCTATTATAATCTATATTTTAATTTTTGAGCAGATTTTTATAAAGAAGAAAATTTAGAATATAGAATTTTAAAGATTGTTTTACATTTTTAAGTCTTTTTAATAAATTTTTAAATTTATAAACAAAATAATCTTTTTAAAAATATTTTTTCACCTTTATTTAGTTATAATTAACTAATTTTAATGTGAAATACAAAGGACTATCCACTATTTTAAATTTTTAATCATCTTCTTCAACATCAACTTCCTCATACTCTTCCATTTCTTCTTTCCTTTTGAGATTCCGTTCCAATTCATCTTCCATGATTTTATAAGCAATCAAAATTGGTTTGACTTCCATGCCTTCTTCTTTCTTCAAAACTCTGAGTTCCAATGCTTCTAGAATATTTCTCCAATTATCATAATCTTCTTTATCCAAATTGGACTTTAACATTATTAATTTTCCATCAATTTTCATTTTTCTCACATTCCAATTTAAATTCAAATCGTCAAATTTCTTCTGGATTTCTTGTTCTACTCCAGAAACTCCTAAATATTTAATTTGTTGGACATCAGAAAAAAGATGATAATCCACACAAATAGCAGTGAATTTATCAAAAGACATATTCTTTTGTGAGTCTGTGATCAAATCAGCCTGGTCTTCAAACAATTTCACAACAACTTCTTCGTTAAACTTCTCTTTTTCAATATGTCGATACAAAAGCACGAATTCATTCAAATTGCACATTTTATTGCCATCAAGATCACATGCATTAAATGCATTGACTACATAAGTTTTGGTGCGATTCATTATATGCCTATATCTCGTCAAAATCTTTGTCAAATAAATATCCATGTCAATAATACCATTTTTATTAATATTTTTGGGGTCAATTTCTTTTATAGTATCTAATTCTTTTCTCAAATCAGCGATTTCTTCATGACTCAATTTATTCTCTGAGAATACTCGAATAAATTCCAAGCCACGAAGAAAAGGCACGTATCGCTTGATATCTGCTGGATCATGAGGAATATTAGTGCCTGAAGTGCATATTTCAGTCAAATATTCGAATCCTTCTAAATATTTCTTCATTTCATCAACAGTGTAATTCACTTTGCTGTCCAAAATATTGATCATTTTCGCAAAAACGCTAATCCGGAAAACTTGTGAATAATTTCTAACAGTAAGCACGAATTCTGTGAATTTCCTTTCTGCCACTTTTTTGATTCCATATCTATTCAAAAAAATATTGAAAGAAAAAATCTGCATTTCAAGTTCTTTGTTCAAAGGATTATCTCGACCAACAGCCAGTTTCTCATCATAAATCTGAGTTATCAATTTCAAAACTTGCTTTTGATTTAAAAGTTTGTTGGTCTGTTTGAATTTGCCTAATTCTTTGATTTTTTTTGTGATGACTATCCCAGGATTATTCTCTTTATCAATGACATTGCTTTTTGGCATTTGAGTACCTAATTTCGGAACCAAGAAAAATTTAGTGACATTCTTGGTTTTCTTCATAATTCTTTTATGTACAATTTCTTTCAGTTCTTGTTCATAAGTTAAGTCGAAATTCTTTGGAATCTTGGATCTTAGATCTAAAAAAGCTTTATTAAACTCTTCATATTTTTCTTGATGAGCTCCCCCAAGGGATTTTTCTTTGACATAATTCAAAATTTTTTTGATTATGTCAACAAAAGCAAAAATGATTATCTTCAATTCTTCTTGAAGCTTCATCAAATCATCATTTTTTTGCGTTTCTATTTGAAACATTTGAATTATTTCGACAATTTTATTCCTTAATTCTTCTTCTTCATTGTTTTCATTTGGATTTATTTCATTTTCTAATGGTTGATCTATCCTTTGGGAAGTATAAAAATTTGAAACAATTTCTTTCGGGATTTTAACTGAAATAGGTTGTTTATCATTTGAATTTTCCAAAATTTTATCAAGGTTTGATCCTAAATAATTGGAGAGGAAATCTGCAGCTTTCTGCTCTTTGATTTGTTGTCGCAAACTCTCATGTGAAGTTTGCTGAAAATCACTTATTAATTTTGTTGATTGTTTCAGGACGGCAGGTGATTGTTTTATAAGAGTGGAAGTTTTCATTTTTATTAATTTATTTTTTGAACTTTCATAATCTTTTTCACTTATATTCCTTTTGCTTTTTAGTTTGATAGGAATAAATTTATCAATATTTTGGGAAGAACTAAGAAAATTTTGGTTATGATCATTAGGTTTTGGACTCCCGAAACCAGAAAGACTCCCCTCTTTCTTCTCATTTTGAGACATGTTAATTGGATCCTCACTTGATTTCGGACTTTCAAGCAAAAGAATAGGAATAATTGTTTGTTTACTGTCATCATTTTTTTTTCTTTCAGAAATATTTTCTTCAGTTGAAGCATTAATTTGTGAGAGTTCTTTTTTATCTATTTTTATATTTTTGGGTGGAGGAAAGTAATAAGTGTTTGTTGCAATCTCATTGTTTTCAAAATTAAAATTCAATTTAATGTTATTTTTATCGCTATCTTTTCCCTTTTCGCTTTCGTTTTTCTTTAACACAGAGGATTTTCCATCATAATCCTTCACAATCTTTTTCGAAAGCTCCAATATCAAGGAATTTCGTTTTTCCAATATGGTTTTAGCTTTGCTGGGAAGCTCAATCTTTATTTCAATGGTCTCATCATTTTTTTCTAAAGAATTTATCTTAATTTTATCAACTATCTCTTTATTATCAAGCCTTGAGGAATCCACACTATTACTATTATCCTGACTGGAATTATTTTGTATTTCTATTCTGTTAGCAGATATCTTCGAATTATTTGTCTGACCTAATATAGAAAGCTTCGGTTGTTTCGGCGGGGATATGCAATTGAGCAATTCAACAACCACCGACTTTCTTCTTTGAATTTCTGTGACAACATCAGTGAATTTTTTTATACTTTCCCTTTTGGTATCTACTTTGAATTGTAATAAATTTTTCTTGATGATTCTTTCATTAATGTTCTCATCCAAATTCTCTTTGATCAAAATCGGATCGAATTTCTTATCAATTAAATTCAATTCTGTTTGAACGCCTTTATTAGTGAAAAAGGAATCTCTGATTTGGAGATCTATTTCAGTGGATTTCACAAGCAATATTTTTTCCTTTTGTTCTTGAAAACATTTAATTATAATTGGATTTTCAAGATCCTTGTTTTTCTTGTTATTTTCTTCATTTTCGCTCTCATCTTCTCCCAAAAGCTTCATTATATCCTTTAATTGTTGATCTTCAAGCTCATTGTTAAATTCTTTATCACTATCTTCTTCATTCAAAGGAACAAAAGAAGTTTGTGATTCAAACATTCTTGTCATTGTGGCATTCTTCTTAAAAACCCGAGATTTTTGTGATTCATCACGATATTTTGAAAGTTTAAAACGAATTTCCTCATTCTCATGCTTCAATTTTTTGCCTTTCATAAACAATTGTTCACTAATTTTCTTCATTTTCTCTGTTTGTTCAACATTCTTTTGCTCATTCTTCTTCCATTGTGAAATTTCTGCTTTCAAAGAACAAATTTCCTGAAGAATATCTTCATTATAAACCTTTTGCTGAGAAATGATCTTATCTTTTTCATCTAATTGCTCTTTATACATTTTGGAATATTTAAGAAATTCAGTTTCTTTTTGATCTTGAAATTTTTCTTTTTCTTTGAGTTCAAAAGCTATAATCTTATTAAATAATTTGAGATAATTCCTCCATATCATTGTCGTTAACTCTCCTCTTTCTAAACAATCAAAAGAAATCTGTCTAATCAATTCGTTGATGCAAAGATTAAAAGCTTCATCTGCTATGATATATTTGTCTTTTTTAATGAGTTCATTACTTTGAAATATTAATTTCAAAGTATTTGAAAGTCAATCCTTTAAATTTAAAACATCTTTTCGTCCAGAAGGTGAGCTTGAAAACAGGTTTGGATAGTTTTTTTTCAAATCCTCCATTAATTTATAAAGAAATTTATGTGAGTAATCATGAGGAGTCTTTAAACTCATAAAATCTCTAAGGAAACTAAAGCGTTCTGAATTTATTGTTGAAATAAAATTCTCAGGATTATTGGAAATTTTTTCTTTTGAAAGGAAAAACAGGGGCATATCATTATCTTTTTCTAGCAATTCAAACAATTCAGAAAAAAAATCAGTTTTTATATCGTCTTTCCTGAAATTCAATAATTTGAAGTTTTCTAAAAATGGACCTATTATTGGTTTTTCAATTTCATCTCTTTTTTCTTTATTTAAAAGATTCACATTAATTTGTTTGTTCGTTTTTTTCTTCTTCTTGTCCAGAATATGAGATAAATCTCTTTGTAAATCATCAGATTCATTCATTTGCAATGGTGATTCCTTTCTGGGCTGAGTATTTTTGAAAAGATTTTCATCCATTGGCCTTTGAGATAAAAACCCATCTTTCCTTATCATAGATCTTGAAACACTTCTTTGGGAGTCAATGCATTCAAGTAAACTAATTTTTGACTGTTTTGCGGTTTTTCCATATGTTGTGTTACCCATATTTTTTAAATCTAAACGAGGAATCGTAAAACTTGATTTTTTTTTGAACAATATATTATTATCATGATGAAAAAGTTGATTTTCTGTGTTTTTAGATATGAAGATATTTGGGTAGGAAGGAACTCTTTCGTAATGTGGCATATAGGTGGGATTTAATTTTGATTGTTTTAATTTTTCTGAGATTTCAGAGTTATTAGATTTTATTTTTTTGGCAGTAAGTTTAGAGAGAGGGTCAAGTTTTGAAGATGATGTGTTCATTGAAGATTTTTTGAAATTGCCAAAGGATTTGGTTTTTCCAATCGAAATATTTTGCATTTTAACTTTAAAAAGTTATAATAAAAAATGAGTTATTACAAAAATACGTTTAATTTTTTATTTTCATTTTTCAACTTTTTCTTTCTTAATAATTTTTTAAGGGGTCAAAATTGCTGAAAATCTTGTACAACAATTTCGTAATCCTAAACCCATCTATCTAAAATTTTTGTGGGAAATAAATACCAGATAATTCTGTGCAAACAAAGCAAAGAACAGTTATATCAATCCCAAAACCAAATATAATCTGAGCCCAATAAAATTCAGTGCTGCAAAAATCATCACAAGAAAAAAAAATTTTAGATTTATTTAATTTTAGGAAAAAACAAAATTAAATAAATCATCACCAGAAAATAAAACTCAAATTTAAAATAATTTTAAAATAAGCTCAATTTTTATTAATTAAACAAATTTTTAATTAATTTAATAATTTTTTTTTATGCAATTAAATAAACTTCCATCCCTACACAAAACATCTTATTGTCTTTTTCTTTTGAAGTGAATGGGATATTATCGTATGTTGTGGAGATATTTGTTCTGCCGCTACATAAATCTGTGTCTATTTGAAAAGCTGGTCCATATCTATTTTATAATAGAAAAATTTTTTCATTCTTCAAAAGATATTTAATTACTCCCCTTCACCGAATAGAAAATGATCTTTGCATGAATAAATAAAACTAGTGTTATTGCCTGTGCTTGAGAACTTCATTTCTTTTGGTTGAAGTATAAATAAAAAACATTCATTTGTTCCATAATATGTTTGTGAGTTTTCCAAGTTCAGCATTTCATTACTGAAAGCTCCGAATACCTATTTTTAGAAATTTTATACACATTTTCAATAAATAAATTAAAAAAAATTACAAAATTCTCATCTGTTTTAATGAGAATGAGCATCGGCTTTTTGTCATATAATTTTAGTTTTTGATAGAGATTATTCAAAAAAAAACCATCTCGAGTTGATTTAAACACTAAATTTGGGTCAGAAATTCTATATATTGAAGGAAGCCATTCCCAAATAATTTCAAACTGCTCATTTCCAATAAATTCAGACCTTTCTTCTATATGAGGCATATAATAGATCTTTAAATTCTGAAAGAATAGAATTAATATTTATTTCAATAAAATTTTATTTTCAATTACATGAATTCTTGATAATCTTATTTTTGTTGAAGAAAAGCATTCATTTGTGGAAAAGTTTAATTTATAAGCATACTAAATTCATAAATTTAGAGAGATTGGTAAACAAAAAAAACCTTCATTAATTTGTGAGATTCTGAGTGAGTTAAAGTGAGACATTTTTCAGCGATGACTTTTTGCAAAATTTCTTGATCATAAATACTTAAAATTGTTTTCTTTTTTCATAATTAAAAAAAAAATGAAATTTATAAAATTAATTATTTTTTCTGACTTTCAAAACTTTACAAATCGCATAAACTATTCTAAAATGAATTTTTATTCCTTCATTAAGGAACGCCATATAAAATTTAAAAATATCCTACCCAATAATTTAATTAATTAATTTAAACAAAAAAAAACTTAAGTACAGAAATCTTTAGGAAGTCCAAAAAAAAATTTTGACTTAAAATATGAAAGAACATTGTGTAGTCAAAATTGATTTTTTCAAAATGTGAAAATATTGCATATCCTGTCAGACTTTTTTTTTTAATTTTCTCGAAAAACGATTGAGACAATCTAAATTATTGAATGATAATAAATGAGAAAACCCAAGATCTTAATTACTTTAGATGATCCTCCTCTTGCATAGTGAAATGCCATTTCATGCTTGAAGCTTTGTTTTTTAAAATTTTTCTTGATTCCACAATCATCATTTGAACAACACAAAAAGTTTCGCATTCATTTAAAAAAATCAGCATAAATGAAATAACATGAGTCAATAATGGACTATATTCAATCAATTCAATTTTTCTAAAAACCCAAAGTAATCTTTTTAATGCCTTATTTATATATCATTTCATCAATATATATAATTAGATTTGTTTAATACTTGATCCCCCGCTTCATTGAGAAAATGAAACTTTGCTACATCTGACAAATTTTCATGCTCTGTAAAAGTTGGAACATTTTTGATAAAGGCAGGAACTTTGTCACTGAAAGTAATTTGATAAACGGTTTGATAATGACTTTGACTATTTTCATGTGTTTTTTTAAACATTTCCAAGATAACTTTTCTCATATACTCAAAAGAAACCCCTCTTTTGTAAAAGAAATTTTTGTTAATATAATTATTTGCAATTACTTTCTTATCAAATATTTCCATTTTGGGCAAATTGATTTTTCAATATTTCTTTCATATTGTTGATTCATATCATTAAATTCAATTTGACTCCATCTTTTTTCCATAGCTTCCTTCAGGAAATTTATTAAAAACCTTAAACAGAAATGATTTTTTACTTGATCGAATTGGTAATCTGAATATGCAGAAATTAATTTTTCAGGGTAAAATAAAATATCTTTTTGCTTTAGAGAATTGATCCATTGTTGATTCTCCATAAAAGAATGATCGCCCAGAAAACTTATATACTGATATCCATTATTGCTTTGAAAGAGTTTGTTTTTTTTATCTTTTTCATGAAGCATATTATTCTGCATTTTTTCATCTTTATATTCATCATAGAGATTTATGCATTTTGAAAAGGGTCTTTTCAAGATTGAGCCCATAAAACTATAAAAAATCTGATTCAATTTTTTTTAAAAAAATTAACTAAATTTTTTAATTTTTTTTTTATTTAAGTAAATTTGTAAATTTTAAATTGGTTTGTTCATTTAAAATTTCAATGTCCATTTGATCAATCCTCTCTCCAATCTCTTCCAAATCCCATTTGGCATTCTTTTCGAACTTCGTAATGCCATATTCCTGAGCAAAATTAATGAATTCAATGGTTCTTAAAGACATCTCATAATATTTCCTAGAATTTTTTCTATTTTTTGCAAACTCATTATTCGCATTATTGACTAATTTCTCCAAAAATAATATGGCGAAACTTTTGAACCCCGAAACAAAATCAGTTTCCATAAAAACTTGTTGATTCAAACTGAAACTCAATTGAATAAAAAATGTTTCCGAATGATTTAAA
>JFJP01027408.1_pt1 | contig 12965 bp, 10 predicted proteins | sample 431651 | NCBI WGS metagenome assembly JFJP01 (sample SAMN02602958, study PRJNA72255) | Microbial mat metagenome, whole genome shotgun sequencing project. | biome: fresh water; feature: sink hole; material: water; isolation source: purple microbial (photo- and chemosynthetic) mats found in... | reverse complement strand
CAACAACAAATTAAACAAGAGAACAAAGGTACGAAAAGTTTGCCTGGAAGTTTGATAATTCAGGAAAACGAAAACAAATCTAATTAAATAAATAAACAAATTTGTTTAATCTTTAAACGAAAAACAAAAAAAGGACTTTGTTAATATTATTTATTATTTTTTTTTCATCAATTTTTTTTCTTCTTTAATAATTTTTTTAAAATTATTTAAATGCAATTTTAACCTAGTATTGTAACTCCACACTTTAAAAATGCACATGGAAAGCACTCAATCTGGAGATAATTTATTATCAGTTGAGCCAAATCTTTATCAATTCGAGAAAAAGTGTGACTTTTCCCAATCTCTCTCCAAAAATTCCTTTCGAATATCCCCTTCCGAGATCCCAAAAGACCTTGAGCTTCGAAAACGTTCATTATCATCACAAAACGAGCCTGAAAACCATCAGGCATTGGTTCTTGAACCTACTGAAAATTATAATGAATCCTTTTCAAATGGTACAGAAGATCAAGAGTATGATGAATTTGATGATGCCTCCAGTGTTATAATGGAAGAAGATGAAGATGAGAAGGATGAACAAAGTGAGCGAGAAGAAGGTAGCGAAACACAAGAGAATTTTACGAAACCAGAAGCTTTTGAAGAAGAGGTTATCACAGAAAAAATGCAAGAAGAAGAAAAAGAAGTGATTTATGAATCAGAAAACGAATCAAAAGATCAATTTGAATTAGACATGATAATGGATCTGGTAGCTAGAGACCCAAGTTATTTGAAAATGCCTCAAAAAATGCGATATTCAGATAAATATTCTCATATAAAAATTATTATTTTCCCGGATGATTTGTTGCGTTATTATTGGGATTTTGCTTTGGTTATGGTTTTGACGTATACTTTTATTATAATGCCGTTCCGCATAGCGTTTCTTTCAGATTATGATGATACTGTTGAATGGAGTACAATTGATTGGGTCACAGATGTGATCTTTTATGTTGATATTCTCGTGAATTTCTTTTCAGCTTATTATGATTTTGAAGATGAATTGGTCTTTTCTCGGAAGAAAATAGTTAGTAATTACATAACTGGATGGTTTTTCTTTGATTTAGTTGGAGTTTTTCCTTTTAATAGGATCTTTGAGACGAATAGATATGGGAATTTAGTTCGGGTTTCTCGACTGCCTCGATTATACAAACTGTTAAGATTAACAAAATTGTTAAGATTATCGAAACTTGTGAAAGAAAGGAGTAAAATTCTTCGAAAAATAATCGATGTCCTCAAAATTAGTTCAGGTTTTGAACGCATTTTTGTTTCATTCTTATCAGTACTCTTATTTTGTCATATGGCCGCTTGTTTTTGGTTTATGTCTGGAGATTTGGATGAAAGCCAAGATAATTGGATTGTTAGATTAAATTTCATTGATGAAAGCCCCTTTGATTGTTATATAGCAGCTTTTTATTATATAGTTCAAACCGTCGTTACTGTAGGTTATGGGGATATATATCCAGGGGATACATTAGAAAGAACTTTCACTTGCTTTTTGATGTTTATTGGAGTTTTTTTCTATTCCTTTACTATTGGTTCGTTAAGCTCCTTATTGAGCAAAATGGACTCACAAAGCGCACAGTTAGACATGAAATTAAATACTTTGATACAATTAAAATCACAATATAATATAAATGATGAGCTTTATAATCGATTGAAAAGAGGAATTAAATATGGACTTTCGAAGTATAATTTCGACAAAATTGAATTTCTGGATAATTTACCAATTGGTTTGAGAGTGGAATTATCAGTTATTATGCATAGGAGCCTTGTGGAAGGGATTGATTTTTTTAAGAATAAACCTACAAGATTTATTGCGTTTATTGGGCCTTATTTGAAACCGATAAAGCATGGAAAAGATGAATATATTTACTCTGAAGGAGATTACGCTGATGAAATGTTTTTCATTAAACAAGGGAATGTTTCGTTGGTGCTGAAGGAGTTTCACAATTTCGAATACCTTACGATTGAAAAGGGGTATTATTTTGGAGAAGTTTGCATTTTTCTCTTCTTATTATTTATTTAATATTTTAGTCATTTTGTTCGATTTTTTTTTCTTTTTTTTCTATATTTTAATTTTATTCACATTTTAGATTTTTCCCTAAAAAATATTATTAAAGGTGGATTTGTTATTTGGGGAAACCAGAAAAGTCACCATCATGGCAAACAACGATTTAGAGCTGTTGGCCTTAAATAAAAAGCATTTCACCAAGATTTTCTTCAATGAATTCCGCGAAATTGGTAGTGAAATATACAAAAATGCTCTAAAGCGAAAATTCCGTTCAGCTGTAACATACAAAGAAGCATTGGACTTTTGTAAAAAAGAAAACCTTCACTCTCTATTGCAACGTCCAAGTCAATTGAGAAAAAACAAAAGCAGTGCTATTTTCCAGGCTCAAGTTTCATTAGCTAAAGACTTTTCTTCTTCTTTAAAAGAAAATGAAGTTTTCGCAACATCCTACAGGCCTTTTAACAAGGAATCCTTTTATATTCCCAGACATACTGTAGAAATTACACATAAGATTGACGCACATTTTAATGAAATTTCAGCTTTAGAAAATAAAAAAGTTGAACACGGCTTATTGAACCCATTGAGTCCTCAACAAGAAAATTCTAGGAGCAATAATGAAGAAAATAGTCCGAAAGAGATTTATATAAAAGAACATGATGAGAAAGAAGAGAAAATAATTCAAAAAGGAGGGTTTAAAAATAAAAAAGAGAGTTATTTAGAGAAATTCGCTTGTATGATGGCTCAAACTCCTCTTATAACAAATAATTATATTCCTTTTGACTTAAATTTGGATGAGAATAAAAAAAGTGAAAATAATTTAAAGAAAGTAGATGAATTGCAGGAAAAAATTATCAAAATGGATAGGAATATGGAAGAAATTCTAAATGTTTTCAAAGATTTGGGGATAAGTCTTCAATAAAGTCATTTTTTGACTATTAATCGACAGATATTTCATTTGTTTAAAAAAAAAAATTAAACAGAAAAGGTTTCTATTGATAAAATAATAAATTTATTTGTTTAATTGTGAAACAACTCATGGAAAAAAAGAAAAACGAATCACCAATTCTAAGGAAAAGCTCAATAGCTGCTTCTGCTTCTCCTTCCATTAAGAAGGTCGAAGAAAGACCCATTTTACGAACTCAAACGTCTTAATTTCTTCTAAAACAAAAAAAATCTAATTTTTTAAATGTTAAGTCTAAAAACTCTTCAAGGATATCCGATCAATGTAGACGCTAAATGCACTTTAGGAGAGTCTGATGCTAAGGTTTATTGTGCTAAATATGATCGGGAGGATAAATATATCGCTGCAGGTTCCTTATATTTCTTCGAATACATTTCTTAAGAAATAATTTTATATTTAAAGCTTGTGACAATGGTGAAATTCGAATATATAACGTGAATAAAGAGAAGCTGGCTTATAAAATGTACTCCTCAAGAGAGGGGGTTCCCTTTAGTTACATTAAATGGCGTCCTCCTTCTAGTTATAAAGCAAAGAATGTGTTTGTTTCTGCGAATGCTGAAGGTGAAATTCAGCATTGGCATTTAACATCAGGTTTAAAAAAAAATTGCAGAAAAACAATCTTTATGGTTTCTAAATAAAAAAAGGAAAATGTTTAAGCACAATGAAATATGAAAGTTTTGATCCACAACTATATTGTTTGGATTTCAACTACGATTCAAGCAAAATTGCAGTATGTGGCAGCGAGCCTAAATTGCATATTTATGATGAAGAAAAAAGGGTCTTAGACGTTGAACTATCAGGAGAAGGCATGCTTCCTCCAGGTCATCGTTCACGAGTGTATTGTGTCAAATATGCTAAAGATGATCCCAATATACTTTTATCAGGAGGTTGGGATTATAGAGTCATTATCTGGGATTTAAGAGAAGCTAGACCAGTTCGAGGATATTTAGGACCAATGATTTGCGGGGATGGAATTGATGTTTGTGATAATATCATTTTAACAGCAAGTTGGACCCAAACAAATCAATTACAAACATGGGATTTAAGAGAAGGTGGAGATGAAACTAGAAATAAGCCTGTGACAACGATTGATTGGGATACTGCGTTGAAAAGTAGCAATGAACCCGTTTTTTTGTATAGTGGACAGTTTAGCAAAGTAGATGGTGCACTGATTTTGGCAGGGGGCAGCAATGCGAATGAAGCTAAATTGTTCGATAGGGATAATTTCTATAAATGCATTTGTAATATCACAGATTTGTCTCGAGAGGTTGATACAGTGGATTTCGCGAATAATAGCAATAATTTCTGCATTGCAGGAGGAGATGGATTGGTCAGAGTTTTCACAACGACTTTTTCAGGATAAATAAAAAGCTTTATCTTTAATATCAATAATTTATAAAATATGAATAAAAAGCAAGGAACAAAATAAAATCAATTTTTTTTCAAAGAATAAACTTGTTATTTTAAAAACAAAAAAATTTTTATTAAATTTTACCTGTAACACAAAAAATTGTTTTTCTGTCTTTGATTTAAACTTATTAAAATAAAATCAAGTTTTGAATATATTTCTTCTAAACTTGTTTTCTTTCAAATCTATAATTAAAATTTTTTTGGGGATTAAAAAAATCAACGTGTATAATATTTTAAAATAAAAGCAATCGCTCTTTTAACTCTAAAATTAAAATAAAAGTAAAAATTAATAAAAGGAAGCTTTTGATTGTAATATAAGTCCCCCAAAAATATAAACCTTGAAAAAATGAGCGATTGTCATTTAGCAAATTTCTTAAAAGGTGTCAATGACAAACGTTATATTTCTGACTTCGAAGAGATCAGCAAAATTGGTACTGGTGGATTTTCTTCAGTTTTTAAGGTTAAGAACAAATTGGATGACAATTTTTATGCTGTCAAAAAAATTCAATTACGCATAAAAGACATCAAAAATGACATCAATGCTGAATTAGAAAGAGTACTTCGTGAAGCTAAGTTTCTTGCAAAGGTTTTTCATCCAAATGTGATTCGATATTACAACAGTTGGATCGAGTTGAAGCTTGATGATAAAAAAGGGATTTCGCTCGACAATAAAAATAACATTCTGAAAAATGATTTTCGTCTAGATCAGGCTAATTCTTATGGAAATGATGCACATATGGAGTTTTGTCTTGATGAGCAAAAACAAAAGGGCAAAATTAGCAAAAAAGACTCTTCAAATGCCAATGATCATTCTGAATTCGTCCTGGAAATTGAATCCAACAACAATTTAGACATTGCTTTCGAAGATCATGAGAATGAAAACGTTAATAATCTTTCAAAAATTCCGAAAAACATGCATAATTCATCGACAGCCAATATTGAGCTACTAGATTTTGATTCAAATAGCAATTGTAATGTTGATTTTGATCGTTCTGTTGAAAAAAACTCACCAGAAATCCTTCATAAAGCAATCAAAAACGAAAAAGACTTTCTTCAATATCCACAACCTCAAAAGAACCCTATTTATAAGCTTTTAGACAAAAAAGCAGCTGTGCAGAAGTTCGAAAATTCGCGAACTCCTCCACCAAAGAACTCCAAATTTGACTATTTAGAGAACATCAAATCAATTTTGATCTATATTCAGACTGAATTATGTGAGCGAACGCTTGAAAAATACATCAATGAACGCAATCACAAATTAACTATGATCGCTAATAATCTTTATGCTTATCAGGATTTAAAGATGAAATACTTCCAAGAAGCGAAAACAATCCTTGAACAAGTGATTTCAGCTCTCTCTTATATTCACAAAAATTGCCAATTGGTTCATAGAGACTTAAAACCCAGCAACATATTTCTTAACAAAGATTTAAATGTGAAGATTGGAGATTTTGGATTAGTTAAGAAACTAGAGAATTTAACTCCTGTTGAACCCCCTTCTTTTTTCCTTACACCAACGATTTCTCAAGAAGGCAGCCCTTTGATCAAACAAACTTCTTCTAAAGAAATAGAATTAAATAACAACCATCATAAAAATTTGCAAAAGGCTGCTGAGAATATTTTCATGCTAAAAACCAAAGCACAAACCCCTGATCTTGAGCAAAAGACCAATATTTACCATGATACATTCTTAAAGGAAAAAGCGTCTTTTAAAACGAGAAATTGTGGAACGAAGGTCTACGCCTCACCGGAACAAATGGCACAAAATTGCTATTTTGATTTTCGAGCAGATATTTATTCGTTGGGGATTATCATGATCCAGCTATTTTATCCAATGAAAACGGAGATGGAATTGATACAAACCATCAATAATGGAAAAAAACAGATTTACCCTAAGGAATTAACCAAAGATTTGCCACAAATTTCAAAATTGATTGGGAGAATGCTTGATCAAAATCCAGAAGGAAGACCTTCATTAAAGGTTTTATTTTATATTTTTTTTTAAATTACGAAAACAAATTTTTTTAAAATTTTCGAGATTATTGCTGAGGAATTGAAAACTGTTTTTGTTGGGAGTTTGGGAAAATTTCACTTTAAATCCGAAAATTCTGAGATTTGGGCGCTAAAGTTTATTAATTTTTATTAAAATCTTAAATTTTTTAAAAAGGTGGTTCAAAATCATCAGAAAACAACTTTATTGCTTTGCGAATGAAACTGATCCAAAGGCTGAAATAGTTTACAATTTGGCTGAGTGCAACATTTCTCTCAAAAATGATTTCGACGATGCGTTAAAAGAAGAAAAAAAACTGAAGCATGACAAAAGCACAAAGAATTTCATTTCAGTTGATCATTCCATTCAGATCAGTTGTTTTTTGCAAGGGACTTCTGATGAAGAAACCTACCTTTTGTTTGAAGAAATAAAGAAATGTTTGAATGAGACGAACCATTTTTAATAAAAAAGAGGATTATATTGCATTTATAAGTAAATGCTATTTCGACTCATTATCATACTAAGTTAAATATTTATTAATTTAAAAATATTTTGGAATGAATCTAAAACAAAAGGAATTTAAAAAATTGGATTTCTTATTATTTTAATCTTAAATACACTCTTTTTTGTTCTAATGAAAAAAACAAAATGAAATTTATAACTGTTACCAAATAATTTAAAAAATTGGAAAATAACCTATTTTCATTTGTAATTTAAAAAAACCTATAAATAGATTTGAAATATTATAAATAAACAAGATAATACATTTTCTTTCTTCTCCTGCTTTTTTAGCTGTTCTCCTCCAATGACTTATTATTTCTCATTGGAAGATCCCCAAAATATTATTCCAACACTACTTATTACAGAAAGTGATGGATCAATTTTTAAAAAAACTGTTGATGAAATTGACCAAACTTCTCTTTATCTTTCTCAAAATATCAGTTCAAGTGCTATTTTTGCATCATATCCCTCAGAAAACATCCAAAAAAATACGGATCTAAACTGTCATTCCTCAACTTTGGAATACAGTACTGCTTCAAATTATCCTCAATCACAACGTCTTCTCAATAAATCCGATTATTATGGAGAGGATCGATTAGCTGAGGAAAAGCTTTTAAATGCGAAAAAAACAAATAAAAATCCAATCATTTGCGAATATGCAAATTGTGGTAAAAAATTTGCTTTTGCGTCGGAATTAAAACGACATTTGAGTCTTCATTGTAAGGAACAAAGCTTTATTTGCACTATTTGCCAAAAATCTTTTAGCAGACTTGATAATTTGAAAGCTCATGAGCGATTACACACAAATGAAAAACCTTTTGCTTGTGGATTTCATGGTTGTGAAGAGAAGTTCAAGAATCGAAGTTCATTGACTCATCATGCCAATAAACATGCGAATGAAGATCTGAGGTGCAAATTGAAGAATTGTTTCAAGAAATTCAATAACAAGAAAGATTTAGATAAGCATTATATGTTCACTCATCAAATTGACGTTCAATTTATTGATTCTTTAGGTGAGACATATGAAAATAGTACTTTGGAAGAAAGAATCGCCAAAGAAAAAAAATTTGAGAAGATTCAAAAAAAAAAAATTAAAGTGGAAAACACAACTGACTTTGTTGATACTTTTATCGCTGAAAAAGGGGATTATAAAGACAATCTCAAGAGTTTTGAAATATTTTTTGATGAAATACATACAAAAACTCAAAAAAAATCTGAAACATAAACAAATTGAGATTTAACATGAAAAATTGAATTTTGGAATGATTATAAAACAGTTTCATTTTTTGCCCGTTTTTTCAAGAAAAACTATGGAAAAGTGAATGAAAGAAAGATGCTGTTCATTTTCAAGTTATGATTGAAGTTTCATTTATTTTCAAAGAGATAAAAAAAGCCAGATCGCTAAATTGAACTTTTATTTATTCAGAAATGAGGATTTAAAAAAAAAAAATTTATTGAGTATTTCATAAATGTTTTAATATAAAAAGACTATATTTAATTATTTTGTTTTAAATTCAACCTTTTTTACTGAATCATACATTATTTTTAAAATTCATCATCAGGATCATAGCCTACATAATGAGACCTTGTAATTTTTTTCTTTTCTCTTAGGGCAGTTTCGTTTTTTGAGATATAATTGAATTTATTTCGAGTATTTTTTATGAACTCGCTCAATTTTTTCAGGATTATTTTCTCAGTTGGTGCTTTTTTCTGATTTTTTTCTTCTGAAACCAGTTTGTCGTTTATTTGAAGATCTAAAAAACTAAAAGATTTTTATAAAACTCATCAAAAAATATTCAAAAATTTACTTTTTCAAATTTTCATTTGCTTTTTTTTCTTCGTCACAAAATTTAATCACTTCCATAGCTTTTCCTTTGAAATTTCCTTTTGTGTTAAAAATACTAAGAAAATTCGATTTTTCTTGACTTTTTCTGTTGAGATCTAAATTTGATCCGATATGCAAAGGCTTTTTTGAAAGATTTGAATGAATAATCTCTGAATTTCCGTTATTAAATGTCTTATTTAAATTTGAATTATTTCTTCTAAAATATGTTGTATGGCTTTTATGAAAAAATTGAGTCTGGTTTCTATTAAATTTTTTTTCTTTGAGGCTACTAAGAATTCGATTTCTGAACACTCTTAAGTTTTCTAAATTTTTTTGATCACCAACGCTGCAAACCCCAATTTTACCCTCAATAATAGATTTTAATTTTTCAGAATCATTCTCAGAAGTTTGCAAATTTGTTAATTGTTTAATTTTTTGATCCAAATTCTGATAATTATTGATCAAATAACCCTGATTCCCAATATAGTTCTCTTGTTGTTTTCCTTTATTTTCTTGTGATTGGTTAACTTTATGCTGAAAAATTGAGTTGATTAGCTCACTGTGATTGAATTTATTGAATTTTTCAAGTTTGTTAAATTCAGAATCCAAGTCATGAACGATCTCATGAAATAATTTGATTTTTTGGTTAAGCTTCAAAAAGTCTATCTTCGGCTTTAAATCCGAATTATTAACGACTTTGCGATAGACTTTTTCGCTCCATAATTCATTGGTAAACATTAAGCCTTTTTTTTTTAATGGTGTGAAACTTTTTTGATGCAAATTCTTCATCATTATATAATTGTGCATTGAAGTATTTTTCTTTAAATCGGAAAAAAAAATTTTACTTTTGGAAGTTTTGGAATCATCAGTTAATTTTATATCAGATTTGAGGAAAATATTCATAGTTTGTTTTCGTTCAGAAAATTCTTTGTCTTTGAAAATGGTGTTGAAGTTCAAAAATTCAGCAAAGTTTTTTTTGGATAAAGATTTGTTAAGAAAGGTTTGATTTTTGTTAGAATTAGGAGCAGAATCATGCGAAGATTTTGTGTTTGTGATGTTGGTTTTGGCTGGATTTAATATTAGATTTAGTTTTTTTTTGTTTTTAGAGTCCATTTATATAGTTTTTCTCTTATATAAAAATAAATTTGGCTTCAAAAAATTACTTAATTTTTTTTATTTTTAGAAATTCTATGATTGTTTATTAGAAATCCATTTTGCAAAGTAATTTTTATTTCATTTTTTTCAACTTTTTTTACGGAATGCTTTATTACTACTTCCACTTCAAAAACTACTTTATTTCATTGTCCAACAATTTAATAATTTTTTTGTTGATTTCAGTTTTTTTCCCTTTCATAAAAAGTTAGTTTTTTCAATGTTTCCACTTTTTTTTTTTTTTAATTTCTCATGATATTTCAAAAAATCCATTGTTTCTTTTCTCTTTGCATCGAAAAGAAGGTTTTGTTGAAAAGTTCAGCATTCTTTTGTCAATAGAACATGTTTTAGTTTTTCTAATTCATGGTAATTTTTCACAATCTCATTGATGTCGAGAACTCGAGACAACACTTAACTGATATCTTCGACTTTATACTCCTCTGATTCTCTTTTGTTTAGGAATGCTGATATTTTTGAGTTTTGCGCCGTTCATGTAAAGAAGATAAATCTTGGTTCATATTTTTATTTGTAAAAATAAATTCACATAGGTTTTTTAGGAGTTTTGATATTTTCTCATTTGATCATTCTTAGGAGTGGTTGATTTTGAGGGAAAAGGTAAAGTGTGTTTGCTAATTTGACCAGGAAATCATATTTTACAAAAAAATGGTTGATTAATCAGAAAATTCCAAATAATAAGGACCAAATGAGCCAATCAATGGAAAAAAGTTGTGTATTTTCTTTGAAACTTTTTATCTTTGGCATTGGATTTGAAATAAATTTATGCGTAAGTGGCTCATTAAAGATCACTTTGTGGTTGATTTAAACCAAATTAGTTTATTGTTCCTTCATAGATTGCCACTTTCAATGAATCACTTGCATCATATTCACTTTTTCCATAGAAAATTGAGGAATCTGTTAAAATTTGGACTGATATCAAACTTAACTCTTTTTGGACATAACTGTTAGGAAAATCAATAAGAAAATTGATTTGATCTATATGAAGTCAAGGGTTGCTTGTGGTGTTTTACATATTTCAGGTTAAAATAATTTTTTCCACTATTTTTATCTTTCAAATTGCTAACTTCCTTATCAGAGGCACACGAATCAGAAAGAAGCCTATTTATTCCAGTTGTTGTACATTTTGATACTTTCATTTTTCTAAACTTGTAAACGGGACTGTTTTATCGCCCTCAACATAAGTGTTTTCTGGAATATTCGGGCATATCAATTCGATATTCCGTAATTCTTTAATTGTACTTCAGAAAACTTTGGAAAATGAGAGGAATTACAGAAGGATAGAGAATAACTGTTGGCGATATTTTTGATTTGAGTTCCGTTTGCTTCTCTAGAGATTTGCTCAAATTCACTTCATAATCAAAATAACTTTTTCCATGCAAATTGTTACAAAGGCAAACATATTATTAATAAGAACTTGTGGAGGAACTGATTGGATCGATTCTGTTGTTGAGGCAGACATATTTTTATGATTTATAACATCAGCAATTTTATTCATAGTCAATACAAAAAGCAAATCATTACAACAGTAAGTGATAGTGGTAAAACGTTGCTGCTGGAAGAAATTTAAAGTAATTGGCTTCTTAATAAACTTTTGAATTATTTAAAATTAATAATTGCAAAAAACACCAACAGTTATTTTTTTTTTATATATTTTTTCCTAATTAAACAGTAAAAAAATCTTTGAAAATAACTAGAATTCTTATTTTTTGTTTAATAAATGTTGATTAAATCTTTATTCTTAAGGTTCAGCTCATCGTTTTGGGTTTTAAAGGCTCTAGTCTATTTAAAAAAAAAAATGAGAAACCGCAATATTTTTAAAAAATGACTTTTGTTTGAACATTCTCGTTTTTGGAGCAATCCACTGATAATTTGCCTATTAAACGATATTTTTTCTAATTATTTTTCAAAAAAATGAACAACATGAAAAGTTGATTTTAAATGGGTTTCTATTTCCACTTCAAAGGCAGTTGGTTTCGTTCTTGAATAAGGAGGGTTATAAACTCCAGGAATGCATAATGTCGAAGATAAATGATGCAAATTTTTCGCCAATTCATCAAACTCGCTTCTTGCCATCATTTCCTTTTTTTTCTATTGTTATATTATTAACATATTCTTTCAATGAAGTGAATTATTTTTTTACTTCTTCGTCCAATTTTTCTTCTTGCGAGTTTTTATTCAAATCAATCAGGAATTCTTCGTTCTTTTATGGTAAAATTAAAACCAAAAAATGATGGTTTTGAAAATTACTTTGTCTTTGATATAATTTAAATATTTTTTCCTTGCATTAAAGTCATGAACATATTTTCTGCTATAAAAACCTCTAAAACTACCAAAAAAACCTTTTATTTTTCTGAATTTTTTCTTTAAAAAATACTATTTTTGCATGATTTTCGCCTGATTAGAAAAATAGGAGATATTTCGTCTATTGACTTCCATTTCAAATCTCAGCTTAAATTTAATCAAGGCTAAAACTCTTCGAATAAACTTTTGAATTTTGATTGCTGCTGCCCGTTTTAATAAAAATTCCTTTCTTCTTTTGTGAAGGCGAAAATATGATTGGAGTTTGAGAGCAGTTTTGAAATCGCGGAGATAGTATTTTTCGTTTTCTCGAACCTGGAAATAATATTCCTCAATCACTTTCATCTTCTTGTGACAAAGATCTTTAAATATCACGCTCATTAAAAAATAAAACCACTTTTTAAATTAAAATTATAAAGGAAAAATAATTAATGAAAATAAAAAAAAATCAGATTTTTTTTTTGAGTTTTTTTTTTTGAGAATCAAGCAAAAAATTCTTGAAAGTTTTTAAAAACACACGAATTTTAATTTAATTTTTTTTTTATGCATTTTTTTTTTCTTTTTGATAAGAAATCAAAACAAAATGGAATTTGAATTTTTTATTTAGTTTAGAAGAGAAACCAATGTCAATAAAATTTAATTTTAATATAAAAAATAAAAATTTCAATTTTTTTTTTAAAAATGAATCAGGATGACATAAAAAATGCCCTCGCAAGGCTAAAAAAAAAAAATCCCGTCGAAAATCAACAAAATCCAATTCCCAATC
>JFJP01002197.1_pt1 | contig 12966 bp, 13 predicted proteins | sample 431651 | NCBI WGS metagenome assembly JFJP01 (sample SAMN02602958, study PRJNA72255) | Microbial mat metagenome, whole genome shotgun sequencing project. | biome: fresh water; feature: sink hole; material: water; isolation source: purple microbial (photo- and chemosynthetic) mats found in... | reverse complement strand
GGCGTCCATGGCAAACGGCAGTTGTGGCAGTTGATGTTCCATCATTTCTCCTTGAGTTGTCTTACGCGGGTTGTTTTATTCAACGGGTCGGTGCTTACTGAGCATCCGGTTTGATTTTTTCATTGCTTACTGAGGTAACCGTTGCCTCCGCACGACCACTGTGGAAGGAGACAGCGATCCTGTCGTTTGGTTCCAGCGATCGGCTGTCACGCAGGATTGTTCCCTTGCCGTCAGTGACAATGCTGTAACCACGCGCCAGTACGGCATTCGGGTTGAGGTGCGACAAGCTGGCCGCGATGCGGGCGAGATCGCCTGATTTGTTCAGGAGGCTTTTTTGCCATTCGCCGTGCAGTTTTGGGGCGAGCGCTTCAAGCCGTCGCGCAATACGACTGGTGTCCGGGCGGGCAAACACAAGCCGTCTGGACAGACTGGCGAGGGCATTGCGACCGCGCGAACTGGCCTGCGTCAGGCCGTTGTCAAGGCGTCGCTGCAAATTGAGCAGTTTGTCGCGTTGTTGCGCCAGGCCTTGCGCCGGATGTTGTAAACGACGCGCGAGGCCGTCGAGGTGCTGGCTGCGCTGATCGAGATTTCGCTCGATCAGGCGACTGAGAGCAAGCCGATAGTCGACAAGGCGCACCATCAGCGTCGAGCGCTCCGGCGCAGCGAGTTCGGCCGCCGCCGTCGGCGTGGGGGCGCGTTGGTCGGCGGCGAAATCGGCAATGGTGAAGTCGGTTTCGTGGCCGACGCCACTGATCGTCGGGATGGAACAACTGCGGATGGCCCGGGCGACTGCTTCGTCATTGAATGACCACAGGTCTTCAAGGCTGCCACCGCCGCGACAGACGATCAGGACATCACATTCCTGCCGTTCGCTGGCGCTGCCGATGGCAGCGGCAATCTGCGCGGCTGCCCCATCGCCCTGCACTGGAGTCGGGTAGAGCACAATGTTTACGTGTGGTGCGCGCCGGGTGAGCGTGCTCAGAACATCTCTCAAGGCGGCTGCTTGTGGCGAGGTGACGATGCCGATGCGGCGCGGGAAGGTAGGCAGCGGGCGCTTGCCTTCGCTGGCGAAAAGTCCCTCGCGTTCAAGCTTTTCCTTGAGGCGAAGAAACTGCTCGTAGAGATTACCGACCCCGGCTTTGCGCGCCGCCTCGACGTTGAGCTGGAAGTCGCCCCGGGCTTCGTAAAGCGTGACCAGCACACGGGCTTCGATGTGCTGACCGTTTTCCAGCCGCCAGCCAAGAAGCTGGGCGCGGTTGCGGAACATGACGCAGCGCACCTGAGCAACCGCGTCCTTAAGGGAGAAATAGACGTGGCCGGAGGCGGCGAACGTGAGGTTGGAGACTTCGCCGCTGACCCAGCAGAGTGGAAAGGCTGATTCGAGTCGCTCCCGTGCAAGCCGGTTGAGCGTTGAAACCGTGATGACCGGGGCTGATGGCGCAAGGCCTGCGCCGTATGAGTTGGTTTGAGTCATGCACCAATTCTACATCCTTGTCAATTCATTCACACTCTGAGCGGGTTTCGGCGAAGGCGTGCCTTGAAAACCTTGTGCTTGCTAGTGTTCAAATTAACCGCATGATTTATAAAGCTTATTTGTGCTGCCTGTTTTTTCTGCAAAGTAAGCAAAGTCCTTTAAAAAACGGTACTTACGCTTCCAGGTCGCTTTCAATCCACAATCTTATCCACAGATTTTGTGGATAAGATTCTTTTTATTACTTTAGTACAGGGGTTGCCGCTGGCGTCCGCTCAGGCTAAAGTCTCTGGCTGAAGAAATCTCTAGGGGAAAACGTGTTTTCAATCATTCTGGCGGCCGGATGGCCCATTTGGCCCTTGCTGTTGGCGTCGATTATCGCTGTTGCACTGATCATTGAGCGACTGGTGAGTTTGCGTCGCGCGAAAATATTGCCGGCGGGTTTGCTGCAACGCGTGGTTGCCGAGTACCGGCAGCAGGGCGCGAGCGAAGCGATGCTGACCAACCTGGAAGCGCAGTCTCCGCTTGGTCGCGTACTGGCGGCTGGCTTGCGCAATGTTGGCAGTTCGCGCGAGATCATGCGCGAGTCGATTGAAGAGGCTGGTGGCGTGGTGGCGCATGAACTTGAGCGTTATCTCACCACGCTCGGCACGATTGCTTCGATCAGTCCGCTGATGGGGCTGTTTGGTACCGTGGTTGGCATGATCGAAATTTTCGGTTCACAGTCACCGACGGGAACCAACCCGATGCAGTTGGCGCACGGTATCTCGGTTGCTCTGTATAACACGGGCTTTGGTCTGATTATCGCCATTCCGGGGATGATCTTCTGGCGCCACTTCCGCGCGCTGGTCAACGGTTTTGTACTTGAGATGCAGCAGCAGTCAGTACGTCTGGTCGAGGTTTTGCACGGCGAGCGCAAGGCTTGAGGAGCGATCGATGAATTTTCAACGTGGCCGCGACCATGATGTGCCCGAAATCAATCTGATACCGTTGATCGATGTGCTGCTGGTGATCATCATCTTCCTGATGCTGACGACGACTTACGCCAAATTCTCCGGGCTGGAGATCAATCTGCCGACGGCTGACGCCAACAAACAGGCCGAGCAGCCCAATGAGGTCAGTGTAGCGGTGACGGCGAGCGGGCAGGTTCTGGTCAATAAGGCACCACTGGCTGCAGCCGACGTGAAATCGATCAGCGAGGCGCTGATCCGGGCGGCTGGAGACAACAAGGATCCGGTCATCGTCATCAATGCCGATGCCAAGGCGACGCACCAGAGCGTGGTGGACATCATGCAGGCGGCCCAGACCGCCGGCTATCCGCACATTTCGTTCGCCACGCAATCGCCGCACTGATGGCGCGTTGATGCTCTTTTCCGGCATCGCACAGCGCCTCCCCCGCTTGTGGTACCGGCGGCAACTGGCCATTGCCCTTTTACCCTTGTTGCCCGTCTCCTGGTTGTTCCGACTGCTGGTCGGTATGCGGCACGGTTTGTATCGTTGCGGTGCGATGCGTTCGCATTCGCTGCCCGTGCCGGTGATCGTGATTGGCAATCTGACGGTCGGTGGCAGCGGCAAGACGCCGCTGGTACTCTGGTTGGTCGAGGGTTTGCGCGAAACAGGCTGGCGACCGGGGATTATCAGTCGCGGCTATGGCCGTGCGGCAGACGGTGTGCAATCGGTTGGCGTAGATTCCGCTTCGGCGCTCGTTGGTGATGAACCCCTGTTGCTGGCGCGTCGCAGCGGCGTACCGGTCTTTGTCAGTCGTGACCGCGTCGCTGCAGGACTGGCCTTGCTGAAAGCCCATCCCGATTGTGACGTGATCGTTTCTGACGACGGCCTGCAGCATTACCGTTTGCAACGCTCGGTCGAAGTTGCCGTGTTTGACGGACGCGGCGCGGGAAATGCTGAGGTTTTGCCTGCAGGGCCATTACGCGAGCCGCTGCAACGCCTGTCGGCGCTAACGGCAGTGGTGTGGAATTCGACCGACGAAGCTCGTGCGCTGATTCAGAATGTTCCCTCAGGTTTGCCGCAGTTCGCGATGCGTCTGGTCGGTCGGCGCTTTGTTTCCCTAGGCAATGCGCAACAAAGCTGTACGGAAGCCGATCTGCGAGGCAGGCGCTTGTACGCGATTGCCGGTATCGGCGATCCCGCCCGCTTCTTTACACAACTGGAAGCCATTGGCCTTGAATTCGAGGCGCATCCGTTTCCCGATCATCACAACTACACGGCTTCTGACCTTGCTTTCGCCTACGATGGCGTGCTGCTGATGACCGAGAAAGATGCGGTAAAATGCGTCGCACTGATTACGCACGAGGCATGGATGCTTCCTGTTGAAGCGCATCTTGATGCGGCCACCGGCGGTAACACCCTGCTAGATACCATTCTGGAGAAAATTGATGGACGCTCGCTTGCTTGATATTCTCGTTTGTCCGATTTGCAAAGCCAATCTCGAATACCGCAAGGCCGAGGCGGAACTGGTCTGCAAACCCTGCAAGCTGGCGTTCCCGGTGCGCGATGACATTCCTATCATGCTTGAAGACGAGGCCCGGCAGCTCAAGACCGAAGAACTCTGATTTCAGGAGATGCCATGAATTTCAAGGTTGTTGTTCCCGCCCGCTACGCTTCAACCCGCCTGCCGGCCAAACCACTGCTCGATCTTGGCGGCAAGCCAATGGTCGCGCGGACCGCCGAGCGTGCTGTTCTTTCGGGTGCGGAAGAAGTCTGGGTGGCTACCGATCATGCGGACGTGCAGGCAGCAGCTGAGCGGCATGGTCTATCGGTGATGCTGACGCGTACTGATCATCCGACCGGAACGGATCGCCTGTCTGAAGTCGTTGAAAGGCGCGGCTGGAGCGATGACACCATTGTTGTGAATGTGCAGGGTGACGAGCCGTTGATCGACCCGGAAACGATCTCGCTGATGGCGCGGAAACTGGCGGCGAGCGGCGCAGATATTGCGACCGTTGGGCATCCGATCAACAATACCTCTGATTTCTTCAATCCCAACATCGTCAAGCTGGTGTGCAAGGCGGATGGCGATGCGCTGTATTTTTCCCGCGCGCCGATTCCGTATGCGCGTGACCACTTTGCCCGGGAAGCGGGCAAGGAAACGCTGCCCGCCGGAATCCCGGCCTACCGGCACATTGGCCTCTATGCCTATCGCGTCAGTTTTCTGAAGGCGTATGCGCGTTTGACGCCGTCGCCGCTTGAGGGGTTTGAGGCTCTTGAACAGTTGCGTGCCCTGTGGCATGGGTTCCGCATCAGCGTGGTGATTTCGGAGCATTTGCCGCTGCCGGGCGTAGATACGCCTGAAGATGCAGCGGCCATGCAGGCGTGGTTCAGCAAGAAATGACGCAGGGAATGAAATCGTTTGACCGTTCGGACAATTGAAGGTACTTTTCAAGAACAATCAATTTTTTCGGGGAGTGGAGAATAATGAGACTAATCCTGCTTGGCGCGCCAGGCGCCGGTAAAGGAACACAAGCCAAATTCATCTGCGAAAAGTACCGGATTCCACAGATTTCCACCGGCGACATGCTGCGCACTGCGATCAAAGCGGGTTCTCCTCTTGGAGTCGAAGCCAAAAAGGTAATGGATGCGGGCAACCTGGTGTCCGACGACATTATCATCGGCCTGGTCAAGGACAGGTTGCAGCAGGCCGATTGCGAAGCCGGCTATCTGTTTGATGGCTTTCCGCGCACGCTCCCTCAGGCGGAGGCCATGAAGCTGGCAGGGGTTGCCCTGGACTACGTGCTTGAGATCGAAGTGGCCGATTCGGAGATCGTCGAACGTATGGGTGGTCGCCGCGTGCATCTGGCTTCAGGACGTACCTATCACGTCAAGTTCAATCCTCCGAAAGTTGAAGGCAAGGACGATGTCACTGGCGAAGACTTGATTCAGCGCGACGATGACCAGGAAGAAACCGTTATCAAGCGTCTCCATGTCTACCATTCTCAAACTCAGCCTTTGATCGAGTACTACAGCGCGTGGTTTGCCACCGGTGATGCCAAGGCACCCAAGTGCCGCAAGATTGCTGGCGTTGGCAGCGTCGATCAGATCAAACAGGCGGCTTTTGCCGCGTTGAGCTGATCTTTCTCCCTGCCAGTGAGCACCTTCAGTCTTGTCTGAAGGTGCTGGCAATTCTTATTACTCTGCCGCACGGCGCTTGAAGTCCTGTATGCGGAAGCCTGTTAGCCACAGAGCTGCGAAATAGCTCACCGCACCGAGCGCGACGATAAGCGAAAGCCGCAGCAAACGCTCCGTCAGGCTCCAGCGCATCCACTCCGCCGGATCACCACACGCAAACCACAGCGTAAGGCCCATGACCAGCATGGCTATTGCAAGCTTGGCATAAAACGTGGACCAGCCGGGCTGTGGCTTGTAGATTTGATGGCGACGCAGGCCGCGATAGAGCAATGTCGCATTCAGGCAGGCGGCCAGGCCAATGGAGAGTGCCAGTCCGGCATGCGCCAGGTTCAGGCCGTAGATAAAAACGATGTTGAACAGTTGAGTCATGAACAAAGTGAATAGTCCGATCTTCACCGGAGTACGTACATTCTGTTTGGCATAAAAACCGGGGGCCAGGACTTTCACAAGAATCAGTCCGAGCAGGCCGACACTATAGGCTACCAAGGCATCTCGGGTCTTGAACACATCGATGGCGGTGAATGCCCCGTGGTAAAAGAGGGTCGTAATCAGCGGCACGGCGATGATGGCCAGCGCCAAGGCTGCGGGTGCGGCGAGTAGCAAAGTCAAACGCAGCCCCCAGTCGAGCAATTTCGAGTAATCGTCAAGTTTACCTGCGGCGTGGTATTTGGCCAGCGAGGGCAGGAGAATGGTGCCGAGTGCCGCGCCGAGCATGCCGGATGGGAACTCCATCAGGCGGTCGGCGTAGTACAGCCAGGAGACGCTTCCTGTCCCCAGGAAAGAGGCGAAGATGGTATTGATCAGCAGGCTGATCTGGGCGACGGAAACGCCGAGCACGGCGGGCGCCATCAGTCTGAGGATACGTCGAACGCCGGGGTCCTGCCAGTCAAATGAGAAGCGCGGCAGCATGCCGATTTTTTTCAGGCTGGGTAGCTGGAATGCCAGCTGAAGAGCCCCTCCGAGGACGACCGCCCAACCCAGCGCCATGACCGGTTGGCTAAAGTACGGCGTTGCGAACAACGCCATGCCGATAAAGGTCAGGTTGAGCAATACCGGGGTAAAGGCCGGTATTGCAAATCGGCTCCAGGTGTTGAGAACACCGCCAGAGAGTGCGACCAGCGACATGAATAGAATGTAAGGAAAGGTGATGCGCGTCAGTTCGACCGTCAGCGTGAATTTGTTGGCGTCTGCTGCGAATCCAGGGGCGGAAATATACACAAGTAGCGGTGCCATCGCCATGCCAAGCAGGGTGACAGCGAGCAGAATGAGAAAAAGCAGCGTGGCGACATGGTCGACGAGTTGTCTGGTTTCCTGTTCTCCGCGTTTGTTCTTGTATTCGCCAAGAATGGGGACAAACGCTTGCGAGAATGCGCCTTCTGCAAACAGGCGGCGCAACAGATTGGGTAGTTTGAAGGCAACAAAGAACGCATCAGTGAGCATCCCGGCTCCAAAGATTCGGGCGATGACAAAATCGCGTACGAAACCGAGGATGCGTGAGAGTAGCGTCATTCCACTGATGGTGGCGAGGGCTTTAAGCAGATTCATTGTTGGTTTGGTGACGCGCTAAGCGCGCGAGAGCCGTCATCTTAGCCGTTAAGTGTCGGCAGGCAAAACCGCAGAGTCATGACTTGAAAAACGCCTTGCATCTCCGGATTTATATCTGTAAAATTGCGCGTTTTCGATTAACGCATCAGCTTTTTAGGAATTGACATTCATGGCCAACAGCGCACAAGCCCGCAAGCGTGCTCGCCAAGCCGTTAAGCAACGCGCCCACAACACCAGTCTGCGCTCTACTCTGCGCACGGCCGTAAAGCGTGTACAAAAGGCGATTGTCGCTGGCGACAAGGCTGCTGCTCAGAGCATTTATCAAGAATCCGTCTCGGTGCTTGACCGCATCGCCGATAAGAAAATCATTCACAAGAACAAGGCTTCGCGCCATAAGAGCCGTTTGTCTGCTCAGATTAAGGCGCTTGCAGCTGCCTGATTTGTTCTGGTTACGAAAACGAACGGCACCTGCGGGTGCCGTTTTTCATTGGTGCTCAACCTACGCCTGAGCAACCCTATTCCCCGAATTTAAGGGCGAGGTGCAATGCCTGCAGAGCCCAAGTGATGGCCTTCCGTGGTGTATTGGCGATATGCCCAGAAAGTGTCATATAATCAAAAGGCAACTCTTTGAAATAATAAATTTCAACGAAAGATATCTGAATGCAGACAGAACATCATCAGGCTAGCGGGGGCGCGGGGCTGTCTTTGTTGAAAAAAATTCCAATGTTTGCTGGGTTGTCTGACTCGCAGTTGGAGCAAATCGCGAAAATGGCGGTTCGCCGCAAAGTGCCCCGCAACACAACGATTGTTCATGCAGGAGACAGTACAGACTCCTTATTCGTCATCGTGAGTGGTAGCGCCAAAGTATTGAATCGTGATGTCGAAGGAAATGAAGTCATTCTGACCCTTCTCTCGGCTGGTGAATGCTTTGGGGAAATGGGCTTAATCGATGGCTCGCCGCGTTCGGCCGACGTTGTGGCCAGTGAATCGTGTGAACTCCTGGCGATCACCAAACCGGATTTCATGAAAGCCCTGGCTGGAAATGTTGAGCTCGGTCTGAATATCATGAAGAGCCTTGTGCTGCGTTTGCGGGAAGCAAATCGGAAGATCGAGAGTCTGGCGCTGATGGATGTTTATGGGCGTGTAGCGAAACTGCTCCTCGATTTTTCTGTTAAAGAAAACGGTTTGCGCGTGATCCGGCGCAAAGTCACCAAGCAGGATATGGCCAAGATGGTTGGGGCCTCGCGCGAAATGGTCAGTCGCGTGATGAAAGATCTGGAGCGGAGCGGCTATCTCCGTATCGAAGAGGGTCGCATTGTCCTTACCGTGGATTGAGTGCATTCTCCGGTTGTCGACGGTGGCCGGCTATAATCCTGCATTGTCCCGTTTTTACTGATATTGATGGCTTCACATCGTAAAACACCCAGCAGGATCGACAGCAACTCGAATACGCCCAGCCCGCTTCCGGAAAAGATCGCGATTGTTCTACAGGAATCAAGGTGGCTGGGGTTGATCGTTCTGGCCGCATTTCTCAGTCTTGCCATGTGGGGCTATCGCCGTGGAGATCCGGGGTGGTCTCATGCCGTGCCGGCAACGACCCTGCAAAATCCGGCAGGGCGGGGCGGCGCCTGGCTGGCAGACTTGCTGCTGTATGTTTTTGGTTTGTCTGCCTGGTGGTGGATCGTATTGCTGATTGCGCTTGTCTGGTGGGGATATCGTCGCTTGGATGGCTTTCGCACCGCGGATCGGCGCCCGCTATATATCGCGCTGGCTGGTTTTGTTTTGCTGATTATCGCTAGCAGCGGGCTGGAAGCCTTGCGTTTTTACTCGATCAAGGCCCAGTTGCCGCTCGCGCCCGGTGGCATGCTGGGGATAGAGATCGGTAGGGCTTCAGTGCGTTTTCTCGGTTATACCGGCGCGACTCTGACCTTGATTGCCGCGTTGGCTCTAGGCTGGAGCATTTTTTCAGGGATATCCTGGCTGTCGACGGTCGAGCGTATTGGAACGCTTTTGGAATTGACTTTTGGTGCGTTGCGAGACCTGATTGATCGCTGGCAGGACCGGCGAATCGGACGCGAAGTTTCGCGCGAGCGTGAAGCCGTGGTCGAGGTCGAAAAGAAGCGGGTTGAAACGCAGGAGCCCATCTTTATCGAAGCTCCCGAGCCGCTTGCCCCGGTCCCCGCAAAGGTCGAAAAGCGCATTGTGCGTGAGCGGCAGGTGCCTCTATTCCCCGAAGCGGTCGAGGGTGGATTGTTGCCACCTCTGCATTTGCTTGAGCCGGCGTCTGTGCAGACTGATCGAGTCAGTCCGGAAACGCTCGAATATACCTCGCGCCTGATCGAGCGAAAACTGGCTGATTTCGGCGTGCAGGTGAAGGTGCTGGCCGCGTATCCAGGGCCTGTGATCACGCGTTACGAAATCGAGCCGGCCGTCGGCGTGAAAGGCGCGCAGATCGTCAATCTGGCCAAGGATATGGCGCGTGCACTTTCGATGGTCTCGATCCGCGTCGTCGAGACGGTACCCGGGAAATCCTGCATGGCGCTCGAACTGCCCAACGCCAAACGGCAGATCGTTCGACTCTCGGAAATTATTTCGAGCCACGAGTACAACAACATGTCTTCGCCGCTGGCGATGACCCTTGGCAAGGATATTGGTGGCCACCCTGTGGTGGTCGATCTGTCCAAGATGCCACACTTGCTGGTCGCAGGAACGACCGGTTCAGGAAAGTCGGTCGGCATCAACGCAATGATTCTTTCGCTGCTGTACAAGTCGGAACCCGACAAGGTCAGGTTGATTCTCGTTGATCCGAAAATGCTTGAACTGTCGATCTATGAAGGCATTCCGCATCTGCTGGCACCGGTTGTCGTTGATATGAAACATGCCGCCAACGCGCTAAACTGGTGCGTGGCTGAAATGGAGAAGCGCTACAAGCTGATGTCAGCGATGGGTGTGCGCAATATTGCTGGTCTAAATCACCGTATCAAGGATGCTGAGAAGGCTGGGAAGAAGCTGACAAATCCCTTCTCTCTGACGCCGGAGGCGCCTGAGCCATTGGTTTCTATGCCGCATATCGTGGTGGTCATCGACGAACTGGCTGATTTGATGATGGTCGCTGGTAAGAAGGTCGAGCAATTGATTGCGCGATTAGCCCAGAAGGCGCGTGCGGCGGGGATTCACCTGATTCTGGCGACGCAACGGCCGTCGGTTGATGTAATCACCGGCCTGATCAAGGCCAACATCCCGACGCGCATGTCTTTCCAGGTGTCGTCTAAGATCGACTCGCGTACTATCCTCGACCAGATGGGGGCCGAGGCCCTGCTCGGACAGGGTGACATGCTCTATCTCGCGCCGGGAACCGGGTATCCGACACGCGTCCATGGTGCGTTTGTTGCCGACGATGAGGTGCACCGTGTGGTTGATTACCTGAAGAAGGCTGGTGCGCCAGATTATGTTGAAGGGGTGTTGACCGGAGGTGGACTTGACGACGAAGGCGAAGGCGGGGAGGTCACTGGCGAAGGAAGTGAAGATGCTGAATCCGATGCGCTCTATGATCAGGCGGTCGAGATCGTTCTGAAGAACCGTCGAGCCTCGATTTCGTTGGTTCAGCGCCATCTGCGCATCGGTTACAACCGTTCGGCGCGCCTGATTGAAGCGATGGAAAAGGCTGGGTTGGTGTCGGCCATGGATGGGCGTGGTGGTCGCGAGGTCATTGCACGCCGGGAAGAAAATTGATGCGTAGATTTATCATTGCAGCGACCTGTCTTATCGCCGGCCAAGTTGCCAGTGCCAGCGCAATCGACAAACTGCACCGCTTTCTGGAATCGACAAAAACCATGCGCGCCGATTTTGCCCAGATCGTTGTTGCCAAGAACGGGAAAAAGCCGCAGCAATCAAGCGGAGTGATGATGTTTTTGCGCCCCGGTAAGTTTCGTTGGCAAATCGAGAAGCCCTACGCTCAGTTGCTGGTTGGTGATGGAGAAAAAGTCTGGATTTACGACCCGGATTTGCGCCAGGTGACCGTGAAGAAGTTTGATGCCGCTCTTGGTAGTACGCCAGCGGCGTTGCTAGTCGGTGAGGGCGGTGGCAAAAGCACGCTGGAAAAGAACTTTACCCTACGCGAAGCGGGTGAGCGTGAGAGCCTTGAATGGCTCGAAGCTACTCCGAAGACGCCGGATAGTGGATTTGAGAAACTGCAGCTTGGTTTTTCTGGTAACGACCTGAAGGCCATGGAGCTATTCGACAATTTCGGGCAAACGACTTCGCTGTTCTTTTCGCATCTAGAACGCAATCCGTCGATTGCCGTCACGCAATTCCGCTTTACGCCGCCCGCCGGTGTTGATGTCATCGGTGAGTGATCTCTTCCCGCAATCGCATCCGGTGCCGCTTGCCGAGGCACTTCGGCCTACCTCGCTGAACGAGGTGATCGGTCAACAGCATCTGCTCGGCCCTGGCAAGCCGCTACGCCTCGCTTTTGAAGCACGAAAACTGCATTCGCTGATTCTCTGGGGGCCGCCCGGGGTCGGAAAAACAACGATCGCACGCTTGATGGCCGACGCCTTTGATGCCGAATTCATGGCCCTATCTGCGGTGTTCTCAGGCGTCAAGGATATTCGCGAGGCGGTGACACGCGCCGAGATGACGCGGGCGCAAAGTGGTCGGCCGACGATTCTCTTTGTCGATGAAGTTCATCGTTTCAACAAGGCGCAACAGGATGCTTTTTTGCCCTATGTGGAAGGCGGGCTGCTGACACTGGTTGGTGCGACGACTGAAAATCCCTCATTCGAAGTCAACTCGGCGCTGCTTTCGCGCGCATCGGTTTATGTCCTCAACCCCTTGTCGGAAGCCGAGATGGGGCTGCTGTTCGAGCGTGCCTGTCGGCAGGCACTGCAAGGTTTGTCCTTTGATGACGATGCCCGGTCACGCCTCATTGGTCAGGCCGATGGCGATGCGCGTCGCCTGATCAATCTTCTTGAACAGACACGTACGGCAGCTTCCACGGCAAAACGTTCGGGCATCGATGGCGCTTTCATCGACAACACTCTGGCACAAAGCCTGCGTCGTTTCGACAAGGGCGGCGACGCCTTCTACGACCAGATTTCAGCCTTGCATAAATCAGTGCGTGGCTCGAACCCGGATGCGGCGCTTTACTGGTTCTGCCGCATGCTCGACGGCGGCGCCGATCCCCGCTATCTGGCGCGGCGAATCGTGCGCATGGCCTGGGAAGACATTGGCCTTGCTGATCCGCGTGCGGCACAGATTGCGGGCGAAGCGGCGGCTACCTATGAACGACTCGGCTCGCCAGAAGGCGAACTGGCGCTGGCTGAAACCGTGATCTATCTGGCCATGGCCGCCAAATCGAACGCCGCCTACGTCGCGTATAATGCAGCGCGGGGTTTCATCGCCAAGGACGGTTCAAGGCCGGTTCCGCTGCATCTGCGCAACGCGCCGACCAAGTTGATGAAGGAACTCGACTATGGCAAGAACTACCGTTACGCACACGACGAAGCCGGTGGGTATGCAGCGGGCGAGGATTACTTCCCGGAGGGAATGCCGCCTGTTGAGTGGTATCGGCCGGTTGAGCGCGGACTGGAACTAAAGATTGGCGAAAAACTTGCGCATCTGCGCGATCTTGACCACAGAGCACCGCCAAAGAATTTGAAAAACCCTGAGGACTGAACATGCTTGATATACAACTGCTGCGTAACAACATTGACGCCGTTTCAGACCGACTGGCCACGCGTGGCTATACGCTCGATACAGCGACCTTCCAGAAACTCGAGTCCGAGCGCAAGACTCTGCAGACG
>JFJP01005765.1_pt1 | contig 12967 bp, 14 predicted proteins | sample 431651 | NCBI WGS metagenome assembly JFJP01 (sample SAMN02602958, study PRJNA72255) | Microbial mat metagenome, whole genome shotgun sequencing project. | biome: fresh water; feature: sink hole; material: water; isolation source: purple microbial (photo- and chemosynthetic) mats found in... | reverse complement strand
AGGCTTTGAACTCGCCACCGTGCTTTTCTGCCATGCACTTGGTGATAGCGGCTGTCAGCGTGGTTTTGCCGTGGTCAACGTGACCAATCGTACCCACGTTGACATGTGGCTTAGTGCGCGAAAATTTTTCCTTTGACATAGGAATATTCCCCTATAGAGACCTAAGAACCCAATAAAATAGATGGAGCCCATAACCAGACTTGAACTGGTGACCTCTTCCTTACCAAGGAAGTGCTCTACCGACTGAGCTATATGGGCAATTACGGAATCAGCGCTGACACTTAAATGATCAAAGTGGAGCGGGTGATGGGAATCGAACCCACACTATCAGCTTGGAAGGCTGAAGTTCTACCATTGAACTACACCCGCCTCAGATAACTCTCACCACGCTACACCAAGGAGCAACGCGCATTTATACAAACTGGTGGAGGGGGGGGGATTCGAACCTCCGAAGGCTGAGCCGGCAGATTTACAGTCTGCTCCCGTTGACCGCTTGGGTACCCCTCCTGGATAAGCCGCCAATTATCCGGGTAAACCCCATTTTTTGTCAAGAAAAATTATCCGGGGATTTTGCAAAAAACTAAACCTCAAGGCCACAGGCTGTCTCTGGAGTCCTAAAAATGCCAGTAAACCCCTGTGGTTAACTGCTTTTTTAAGGTTTACTGGGTATTGCGTGCTTCATTCCGCAGGGGGTAACACTGGTGCAGCAAAGCAGGGCTGTTCTTGTTTTTTACCAGCAAGGCTGCCAATATCGCGGCAGTTTTTTACGCTTGACCAGCGGCAATCCGTCCAAACTGGCACCACAGTAGCCGTTTTGGTCGTTGTGTTCAGTCTAGTTAGAACCTGCAACATCAAGAAAATATTATAACTATTCAATGAGGAAGCACAGATGGCAGCAATTCAACGCGCATTGATTAGCGTATCGGATAAAACAGGTATCGTCGAATTCACCCAAGCTCTGCAAGCACGGGGCGTCGAGATTCTTTCCACGGGTGGCACCGCTAAGCTACTGGCGCAAAATGGCGTCACCGTGATCGAGGTCTCTGATTACACTGGTTTTCCAGAGATGATGGATGGCCGTTTGAAAACCCTGCACCCCAAAATTCACGGTGGCTTGTTGGGACGGCGAGGGATAGATGAGGCGGTGATGTCACAACACGGCATTCCACCGATTGATCTGGTGGTGGTCAATCTCTATCCCTTCGAGCAAACGGTGGCCAAGCCGACCTGCGATTTAGCCTTGGCGATTGAGAATATCGACATTGGCGGCCCGACGATGTTGCGGGCAGCGGCTAAAAATCATGCCGCTGTGACCGTGGTGGTCGATGCGGCAGATTATCCAATCGTGCTGGCTGAGATGAGCGCAAATCAAGGTGCGGTCGGTGCTGAGTTGCGTTTTTCGCTGGCTTTGAAAGTGTTTGAACACACGGCTCGCTATGACGGGGCGATTGCTAATTATCTGGGTAAGCAGCGTGCCGATGAAAATGGTTTTACCCCCACCCTCAGCTTGCAATTTAAGCATGTGCAAGGGATGCGCTATGGTGAAAATCCACACCAGCAGGCGGCCTTCTATGTGGAACACCAAGCCGTTGAAGCCGGGATTGCCACCAGCGTGCAAATTCAAGGCAAGGAATTGTCTTACAACAATGTGGCTGATACCGATGCGGCACTGGAATGCGTCAAAGCTTTCGGCGACACCCCGGCTTGTGTCATCGTCAAACATGCCAATCCCTGCGGCGTGGCGGTGGGCGAGACCATTTTGGCAGCCTATGCGCGTGCTTTCAAAACCGATCCAACCTCTGCCTTCGGCGGCATCATTGCCTTCAATCGTCCGCTAGATGCGGTGACCGCACAGGCGATTATTGAGCGTCAATTTGTCGAGGTGATCATTGCGCCCAGCATTCTGGATGAGGCGCTGCCGATCCTAGCCACTAAGCAAAATGTGCGGGTATTGGCCTGTGGTGAATGGGGTTCGCCCGTGCCTGGCCTGGATTTTAAGCGGGTTAATGGCGGATTGTTGGTACAAGACCGTGATCTGGGTCGAGTCACGGCGGCTGATTTGAAAATCGTGACTAAACGCCCGCCTAGCGAGCAAGAGCTGCAAGATTTGTTGTTTGCCTGGAAAGTTGCAAAATTTGTGAAATCCAATGCGATTGTCTACTGTAAGGACGGCATGACGATAGGTATTGGTGCGGGGCAGATGAGTCGTGTTTATAGTGCTAGAATCGCCGCGATCAAAGCCGGTGATGAAAAGTTAGAAGTCTATGGCTCGGTGATGGCTTCGGACGCATTTTTCCCCTTTCGTGATGGCCTGGATGCGGCGGCTGAAGTGGGCGTGACGGCGGTGATTCAGCCGGGCGGCTCAGTGCGTGATCAGGAGGTGATCGCGGCGGCTGATGAGCATGGGATTTCTATGGTATTCACCGGGATGCGTCATTTTCGTCACTGAGTTTATTATCCGAACAGTCCCGGTTAATCGGTACACGTGACCTAAGCAAAGAGGTATTAAACAATGGAACTGAAGCAAAAGGGAGCCGAAGGCTATATCGCCATCAAACAACTGATGGTGACTATGAAATGGACCACGGCGGCTGATTTTGATTTGGCTGCGGTTTACGAAGCCAAAGATGGGCGTAATGGCATTATTTATTTTGGCGATTTAGGGGATATGAATAACTTCCCCTATATGCAGTTAAGCGGTGATGAAGGGGTGGGCGACAAGGGAGGTGACAACGAAGAAAGTATGCGTATCACCCGACTTGACGACATCAAGTACGTCTGGATTTTTTGTTGGGACTACGGCATGGTGCAAAACGGCAGCGCCGCCCGGTTTAAGGACAGCGACATAATCTTGAGCATTATTGACAACACCGGCAAAAGCATCGCTGTCAGCATCGACACCGGCGAAATGGGTAATGTGTGCTGCATCGCGACGATAGACAACAGCAGTCCGCTTGGGGCGAAGCTCATCAACTCCAGTAAAGTTGGCACACTCAAGGGCTTGCAGCGTCTGGAGCAGTTATTGGAAGTGCTTAAATAAGCAGCCAGCAGATGAGAGTGAGCGCTTTAGCCTAAAAATCAGCTTGACCAGCTTAAGCGCATAATAGGATACTAATACGTTTGAGTGGATTGTTTCGTTACGGGAGAATATCACAACATGAATACAGAAGGCGTAAACAACAACAGACGTCGCTTTCTGATTACCGCGACCACAGTGGTGGGTGGGGTGGGTGCCGCTTTTGTAGCCGTACCCTTCATCGCCTCCATGCAGCCTAGCGCTAAAGCGCAAGCCGCAGGTGCCCCTGTAGAAGTGGATATCAGCAAGCTGGAGCCTGGCCAGTTAATCACTGTTGAGTGGCGCGGTCAGCCGGTCTGGATCGTGCGCCGAACTCAGGAAAACCTGGATAGCCTGAGCGGATTAGCGGATGGGTTGCGCGACCCCAATTCCGAGGTTGCTACGCAGCAGCCGACTTATGCACAAAACATACACCGCTCCATCAAGCCAGAATATCTGGTGTTGGTCGGTATTTGTACTCACTTGGGATGCTCTCCCAGTTACGTGGTGGCAGGTCAGGGTAATCAGCCGACCGCAGATTGGAAAGGCGGATTCTTCTGCCCTTGCCACGGTTCACGCTTTGATTTGGCTGGGCGCGTTTTTCAAGGGGTGCCCGCCCCCACCAATCTGGTTGTTCCCCCTTACAGCTATGTGAGCGACACCCGATTACTGATTGGCCTTGATCAAGGAGCTGCCTGATGAAGAATGCACTAGTTGGTTTGCGTCATTGGGTAGATGCCCGTTTTCCGCTCATGAGCTTGTGGAATGATCATCTGGCACAATACTACGCGCCTAAGAATTTTAATTTCTGGTATTACTTTGGGTCTTTAGCATTACTGATGTTTGTTATGCAAATTCTCACTGGTATTTTTCTCACCATGAATTACAAGCCAGATGCGGCCACCGCGTTCGCATCAGTCGAATACATCATGCGTGATGTGAACTGGGGCTGGTTGATTCGTTACTTGCATTCGACTGGCGCTTCGTTCTTTTTCATTGTGGTTTACTTACACATGTTTCGTGGCCTGATGTATGGCTCCTACAAGCAGCCGCGTGAATTATTGTGGATTATTGGCATGTTGTTGTATTTGGCATTGATGGCCGAAGCCTTCATGGGCTATTTGTTGCCTTGGGGACAAATGTCTTTCTGGGGCGCGCAGGTGATTATTTCGCTGTTTGGCGCAATTCCTTATGTCGGTGATGCCTTATCATTGTGGATTCGCGGCGATTTTGTGATAGCCGATGCCACGTTGAATCGTTTCTTTGCTTTCCATGTGATCTTAGTGCCCTTTATTTTAGCGGCGTTGGTGTTAGTGCATATTATTGCCCTGCACGAAGTGGGTTCCAATAATCCAGACGGCATTGAAATCAAAAAGTATAAGGGCGCTGACGGCCATCCAATTGATGGCATTCCGTTCCACCCCTATTACACCGTAAAAGACATCATGGGCGTTGCAGGATTCCTGATTATTTTCAGCTTTGTGGTGTTTTTTACTCCAGAAATGGGCGGTTGGTTTTTGGAAAAAGACAACTTTATCCCAGCAGACCCTTTGAAAACCCCAGTACATATTGTGCCGCTGTGGTATTTCACCCCCTTCTATGCCATCTTGCGGGCGGTGCCTGATAAGCTCATGGGCGTGATTGCCATGGGCGGGGCGATTTTCATGTTGTTTATTCTGCCCTGGTTAGACCGCAGCCCGGTCAAATCCATGCGTTATAAAGGCCCGATTTTCAGAACTGCGCTGGCTATTTTCGTGATTAGCTTTGTGTCATTGGGCTATCTCGGTACTCAGCCCGCAACCCCTGTGGCCACTGGATTTGCACAGTTGTTTTCGATATTGTACTTTGCCTTTTTTATCTTGATGCCCTGGTATTCCAAGATCGACAAGACAAAACCTGAACCAGAACGTGTGACCTACACCGCTCATTAGATAAAGGACAGTCTGTGATGAAAAAATCTTTATTTGCGTGTCTGGCGGGTCTCCTGCTATCTGGGCAAGTGTTGGCGGCTGGCGGAGAAGTCGCATTACAACCGGCTAACAACGATCTCAGTAGTTTGGCCTCGTTGCAAAACGGTGCCAAAATTTTCGTCAACTACTGTTTAAGTTGTCACTCGGCTGAGTTCATGCGGTTTAGCCGCATGGGGCAAGACCTCAAGTTGACTGATGAGCAACTGAAAGCAAACATGATGTTTGCTGCTGAGAAAGTCGGCGAATCTCTGTCTGTGTCTATGGACAAAGCGGATGCTAAGCGTTGGTTTGGGGTAACGCCACCCGATTTAAGCGTGATTGCCCGGGCGCGTGGTACAGACTGGTTATACACCTACATGCTGTCTTTCTATCGCGATGACACGCGGCCTTGGGGCGTCAATAACTTGGTTTTCAAAGATGTTGGGATGCCTCACGTCTTATGGGAATTGCAAGGTGGGGTACAAGAGCCGGTTTATGTCACCGAAAAAGATGCAGCAGGTCATGAACATCAGGTGCTAGAAAAGCTGGAATTACCGCGTGGTAATCGCAGTGAAGCCGAGCATCAGCAGTTGTTGACTGATTACCGTAGAAATGTACGTGACTTGGTAAACTTCCTGGAATATTTGGGCGAGCCTGCAAAACTGGAACGCCGTAGTTTAGGAGCGAAAGTGATTGCTTTCTTGTTTATCTTCCTGTTTGTCGCTTATTTGTTGAAGAAAGAATACTGGCGCGACGTACATTAAACAATGAGGGGGTGGGACGCTGATGTCTCGCCCCCTTTTTCTTTTTTAGCTAAAAAACCTGAGGAGCGGGGCATGAGCGCACTGGCTCACAGGCGTTCCACCATGATTCTGTTTACAGAAGCAAGTTGCCCAGAAGGACATTCGATTCGTCTGGTGATGGCTGAAAAAGACATTTCAGCCGAGATACAATGGGTAGACCCCGATCACAAACCAGAAGCGCTGCGGACACTGAATCCTTATGCCGAGACCCTGACTTTGGTTGATCGTGATGTGGTACTTTACGATGCACACATCATTATGGAATATCTGGATGAGCGTTTTCCCCACCCTCCGTTAATGCCCGCCGATCCCGTTGCCAGAGCGTGCAATCGTCTTTATCGGCGACGCATCAGTAAAGATTTATATCCGCAATTACACGCCTTGGAAACTGGAGGCGAAAAAAAAGTGGCTGCGGCTAAGCGATACCTACGTGAAACCCTGACAGAAATTAGCCCCTTGTTTTCGCAAAAGAACTATTTTATGTCCGATGAATATTCTTTAATGGATTGTTATCTATTGCCCTTATTGTGGCGTTTGCCACGTCATGGCATTCATTTTTCTTCGCCGCATTGTGGTGCGATTCGCGAATATACGCAACGCCTGTTTTCCCAAGCTAACTTTCAAAACACGCTGGATGCCATTGAACCAGGAACTCGCCGATGAATTCTATGCGTCCTTATTTATTACGTGCTGTGTATGAATGGATTGTTGACAATCATTTAACACCGCAATTGGTGGTAAATGCCTTAGCCCCCGGTGTTGAAGTGCCTCGCCAGCACATCCAAGAAGGCAAGATCACTTTCAATATTTCGCCCACAGCAGTGCGAGACTTGAACCTGGGGAATGACTGGGTGAGTTTCAATGCCCGTTTTTCAGGCACGGCGATGTCTGTGCTGGTTCCTGTCTCTGCCGTGTTGGTGGTTTACGCCAGGGAAAATGAGCAGGGCATGGTGTTTCAGCCAGAAGAGAATCCGCCTGAAACCCCGCCGCCTGCGGGCCAAAACAGTCCCGAAACCGTGCCTCCAAAGCGAGGAAAACCGACGCTGACCCGGGTTAAGTAAGTAGTAGACTCTAATTATCTTGACATCTAGCTCACCACAAAGGCACAGAGACACCAAGGTACACAAAGACTGATTTTACAAATAACTGGCTGTCAGTATTTAGTTTTTTGGCTTTGTGTGACTTTGTGCCTTCGTGTCTTTGTGGTGAATGCCTTATGTTAGAGAAGTTATGCTCATGTACTTAAAACAGAAAAAGTGATGATAACCAGTCTGCTACAGTTACATTTTGTCACCAAACTTTGCTTGCACGACCAGTGTGGCATCGCTAGAATGCGATTGCGGTTAAGGTGTGGTGCCTAAACTAAAGTAAAGGAGATGGTTATGCGAATCATCAAAATGCTTGTGATGATGTGGTGGTTGTTTTGTTGTGCAGCTTGGGTACAGGCAGAACCTGTGAATATCAACACGGCTGACGAGGCCACGTTGACTACCTTAGTGGGCGTTGGCCCTGCCAAAGCGCAGGCCATTATTTCGTATCGTCAAGTTAATGGCCTTTTTAAGTCGGTCGCAGAGATTGAAAATGTGCCGGGCATCGGGCCTAAAATTATGGATGCCAATCGAGCAAACATGGTGGTAGACCCAGTTACCACTGAGCCTCAAACCACAACGGATGCCCCCGCTGATTCAGCGGCACCTGCTGCGGTGCCCGCAGAAACAAAAGGTCAGTAACCACTGACATAAGGCCACAACCTTAGCAGCAGACTAAAAAGCCCGGCAACTTGCTGGGCTTTTTTTAGTTGCAAGTTTAGCTGTGAATATTTTGTCTAAAAAAGGCAATTGCGGGTATAATATTCAGACGCCTTAGTTTCCCTCCTGCCGGAATTACATTCACCAATGCGTTAATGGGTTTCAGCGATTTTATTTTCCAATCCACGATTATTCCAAGAAAACTGGTGTTTTCAGGTATACCTACTATGCCCGGCAGATTAGTCTTTGTTGCTTTCTGGTTAATGAGCAATTTCCTGTTGTCGGCTTGTACCCTGTCGTCTGACACACGGGTGAGCTTGCCACCGCCGCTGCGGGAACCTGCTAAGCCGCCGGAAGAGATGGAAGTGATTGCGGGCAAACAACAAGAAAAATTGACACAGACTCAGTTCACTTCAGTGCCCACTGCACCTCGTGGCGTCACAATCACCAACACACAATCTAGCGAACAACTCCCGCAATTCAAAAAAAATCAGCCCGCTACGATTAATTTTGAAGGCGTGCCCTTACCCGCTTTTATGAATGAAGTGTTTGGTAATTTGCTGGGTTTGTCATTTCAAATTGATAACACCCTTAAAGACAAAAATGATTTAGTCACTTTACGCATTACCGATCCACAACTTCCCGCGCAAATTTACCGAATTGCCAGAAAGGTGTTAGATAGCTACGGAATTGGAATCGCGCTTGAGGGGGAAGTATTACACTTTTTACCTTCAGATAAAGCGCCTAGCAGCGGCGAGCCGCCCTTATTGATCCAGGGCAGCACTTTACCAGACGTGCCTTTATCACACCGCACCGTGTTCCAATTTGTGCCCCTCACGGTGGTGCGCAATACCCAAGTTGCGGGGTTTTTACGGGGGATGCAAATTTCTCCGCAATTGCAATCGAGTGAAGACCCAGAACGCAATGCTATCTTATTGTCCGGCCCGCCCGCTGCGGTCAAACAGGCTTTAGAAATCATCCGTTTTCTGGATCAGCCTTTCATGCGCGGCTACCATATTTTTATGGCCGAACCCGCCTTTGTGAACGCAGAACAACTGGCAACCAGCCTGTTTGATGTGTTGAGAACAGAGGGCTATGCGGCTAATCTGGGCGCGCCTGCCGGTATGGGAGCCAGTATTGTTATTTTGCCGATTAAAACCAGTAATTTATTGGTTATTTTTGCGGCCAGCCAAGACACACTGAGACATAGCCAAGCCTGGATAGCAAAACTAGATAGCCCCAATCGCTTACAAAGTGAAACGAATATTTTTATGTATCCGGTTAAAAATCTTCAGTCACAAGATTTAGAAGCCTTATTAATGCCGATGCTGGGACAAATCCAGGAAGCGAGTCCTAATCCAGCTAAGAACCCCGCCGATCCTGCCTTGGCAGCCCCGCGTGCAGCTACCGCCACCGCGACCGGTAATCTGGGCAAATTAGTGGTGGATAGAGTGCGCAATATGTTGATATTTCAAGGCAGGGCCGAAGAATGGGCGCGTCTTTTACCGGTACTCAAAGCAATTGATAGACCGACCAAACAAGTGTTAGTGGAAGTGACGATTGCAGAAATCACCTTAACTGACAATGAAAGTTTTGGGATTGAATGGGCTTTGGGAGGGCTAAATTTGGGCAGTAATGCCAGTGCCCGTTCCGGCTTACAATCCGGCGCAAATGGCCTGAGTTATATGCTGGTGAATAGCCTGGGTGAAACCCGTGCGGTGTTAAGTGCATTAGCCAGTAACAAACGGATTAATGTTATTTCATCGCCACGTTTGATGGTAAAGAGCGGTGAAACCGCCTCAATCAGTGTGGGCGATCAGGTGCCGATTATTACCACGCGCAGTGTCGATCAATCTGGCGGACAAACCCAGGGTACTAGCAATATTATGCAAAACATTCAGTACCGCAAAACCGGGACGGTGATGTCAATCACGCCCATTGTTTATGCTGGTAATCGCGTAGATATTGAGGTGAGTCAGTCGGTTAGCCGAGCTATACCCGATTCATCAGGCACGATTGGCTCGCCAACTATCAATGATCGCTCTATCGAAACGAAACTGGCATTAACCGATGGCGGTTCGGTGTTACTGGGCGGCTTGATTGAAGCCACCAATAGTATTGAATCCAGCGGCATTCCGGTACTCAAAGATTTGCCCATCTTAGGACATTTATTTCGTTCCGATGGGCACAGCGTAGAACGCCGTGAATTGATCATGCTAATTGTTCCCTATATTGTCCACGATGATTATGAAGCGCAACAACTGACTAAGGCATTCGGTGATTCTTTACAATTGGAAGGCATTACTATGCCCGCTGTACCCACTCATCCTAACCATCATCCTGAGGCACTGACACCGTGAAAGCGAAGAAAATTGTCTATGTTCCAGACGACTACAACCAATACAATGTACTGACCGTCCCGGCTTTCTTGATTATTGCCATTTTTTATCTGCTTAAATATCTGTTTCTCATTCTATTGCCCCAGTTACCTATTATTGGGAATGATTTGGGCTATATTTCTCAGTTCATGCGGGTGGATGGCTTTCTTGTTTTATCCTCTCTGCCCGCCTTGCTGGTTTTTGTCAGCTTATTTAAGCGAATGCCAGAAACAGGCAGCACGATTCGAGCGATCTGGAAACAAGGTAAATACCTGCTATTCGCTTCAGCGCTGTTAGATATTCTGCTACTGATCAGCTATGTGTTGCTGGAAATAAGAGAACCCGACGAAGTGCTGGTGATAGTGATCTATCTGGATGCCATGCTGGCCGGTTATTTCTTGAGATCCCAGCGGATTTCTGACTTGTTCTCAGAGTTTCCTGAGCAACCGAGCAAAATATGAAGAGTCATCATAAAATTCTAGTGACCGGTGCGGATGGTTTCATCGGTTCACATCTGGTTGAAGCCTTGATTAAAAAAGGCTATCAAGTACGCGCCTTTGTGCTTTACAACTCCTTTAATTCCTGGGGTTGGTTAGATCATGCGTCTCCAGAAATCAAAGAAGCACTGGAGATTTTTTCAGGCGATATACGCGATCCCTTTGGAGTCAAACAAGCGATGCAGGGTTGCGACATCGTGCTACATCTGGCCGCCCTGATCGCGATTCCCTATTCCTATCATTCCCCCGCCACCTACGTGGACACCAATATCCAAGGCACCCTGCATGTGGTGCAGGCAGCGCGAGAATTAGGGGTGAAAAAGGTCATCCATACCTCGACCAGCGAAGTGTACGGCACCGCCCGTTTTGTACCGATTACCGAGGAACATCCGCTGCAAGGCCAGTCGCCCTATTCGGCCAGCAAGATTGGCGCAGATCAGATCGCCCTGTCGTATTACCATGCGTTCGGCACCCCAGTCAGCGTGATTCGCCCCTTCAATACTTACGGCCCCCGGCAGTCGGCGCGGGCCGTGATTCCCACCGTGATCACCCAAATTGCTAACGGCAAACGCGAGTTAAAACTCGGTGCGCTACACCCGACCCGCGATTTTAACTATGTGCAAGATACCGTCAGCGCCTTTATTGCCCTGGCGGAAAGCGAAGCGGGCGTGGGTGAGGTGATCAATGTCGGCAGCAATTACGAAATTTCCATCGGTGAAACCGCCGCACTGATTGCCGAAGTGATGGGCGTGGACGTAGCCATCACCCAAGAACAGCAACGTCTGCGCCCGGCTAACAGCGAAGTGGAACGATTGTGGGCCGATAACCGCAAAGCCAGAGACCTGCTCGGCTGGCAACCCGCTTACGGCGGACGCGAAGGCTTTAAACGCGGGCTGACGGAAACCGTGGACTGGTTTACCAATCCCAGTCATCTCAAACAGTATAAAGCGGATTTGTACAATATATGAGATGGGTTGTCGAAATCTTAAAAATCGGAAGCTGACATGAAACTAATTCCCAAACGCCTCAAGCAAGCACCACTCATTGAAGCGATCTGGCAAGTTCAATTTGAACCAACTTCCGAATTGCCTGTGGGAGATTTGTTACCGGGAATGCTCTATGCTGCTTTACGCGGCAGGTATCCCAAATTACAGCTTCAGCGTCTGCCAACTGCCGACATACCTGCCTCAGTGTCGCAAATTGATCCCAATTTACGACATATGGCTAAATTTTGTCTAGAAGACCCAGAATCTACGCTGCTCTTTCAAATCGGCGACCGAGTAATTACCCTGAATTCTCGTTATCCCTATATCGGATGGAATAATTTCAAGGCAGAAATCCTCGCGCTTATTCAGGTCATTGAGCAAAGCCAGCTCGTGCCAACTCCGTTACAACATGCCTTGCGCTACATTGATCTGCTTACCATTGAACCTGCACCGAACTTATCTTCTTTGCAACTATCGCTCAGGCTAGGTGGATTTAATACCCAAGCAAAACCCTTGCAAATGCGTATTGAACTACCCGATGGTGATTACCTGCATGTTGTGCAGATTGCAACCCCCGCCCAAGCCACTTTGCCGCACGGCACACAAAGCGGCACCATTGTCGATCTGGAAACCTCGTGTGTAGGGGTACTCAGCGGGTGGGATACCATAAAAACGCAGATTGAACCATTACACGAGCGTTTAAAAGCCCTGTTTTTTGAAAATATCCTGACCCCAGAAGCCATTGCACGGATGGAACCGGAATATTAAATATGAGCAACTTACCTTACCAGACATCCTTTTCTATGCCGCTTACCACGCTTGCCGTGATAAGTCTGGCTATGCCGATGGTTCCGTTGTGTGGGATAGAAAAACAGCCCTTGATAACCGACAGGCGAGTTAATCCAGGTATTGGTCGTGCCTACATGCCAGGCAATGCCGTAACAACCAATCACCGCTTGAAACCACATCACACTGTAGCAGCGCTGGGGTGGAATACGGAAGAAACCTTGGAGACTTACCTGCGCCTGCGGACTTTTGCAGCAGACTGGGACTACCCTGGCATGGAAGTCTATGATGAGGTGTAACAGAGGAGATGTGATTCTTGTGCGGTTTCCCAATTCTGACTTAAAAACCTATAAGAAGCGTCCAGCGTTGGTCGTTCAGGCGGATGGTCTGAACACGGGACTTCCACAAAAAATTGTGGCGATGATTACTTCCAATACCAATCGTACTGGCTTGACTCGTGTGCTTGTGCATAAGGAAGAGAGATTGGGGCGTTCGATGGGTATTCGGGACGATTCAGTGATCGTGACCGACAACCTGGCAACTGTTTTGGAACGTGAGATCGACAAAACCATCGGTCATTGCACGGACATGGCCCTTATTGATCAAGCATTGTGCCGTACATTTGGCTTGGGTTAGAGATGATAATCAAACATCAAGATTTTGTTGTGAATATTCGTAACTACCTACCCCAAAAAAATTTACCGCAGAGACGCAAAGGGCGCAAAGACAAGCCATTCACTCTGCGGTTTTTCTCTGCGTACTCTG
>JFJP01039660.1_pt1 | contig 12968 bp, 10 predicted proteins | sample 431651 | NCBI WGS metagenome assembly JFJP01 (sample SAMN02602958, study PRJNA72255) | Microbial mat metagenome, whole genome shotgun sequencing project. | biome: fresh water; feature: sink hole; material: water; isolation source: purple microbial (photo- and chemosynthetic) mats found in... | reverse complement strand
ACGAACGTTGGGCAGCATTAGCAGCACGAGCCGAAGCATAAGTTGCTGTTTTCATTCCAAAGAAACCAGCTAGACCCGAAAAGAAACCACCGGTAATAAATGCAAATGGCACCCATGGATTTTGAATTTCCAAACCATAAGCCATAATAGCAAAAATGGAAGTAAGAATCACAAACACAATAGCTACAACTTTGTACTGTTGTTTCAAGTAAGCCATAGCACCATCACGCACGTGTTGTGCAATCTTTTTCATTGTATCTGTTCCTTCGCTTTCTTTCAACATTTGTTTGAAAAAATAATACGCGAAACCCAATGCGACAATGGACGCGATTGGCACTAAAAAGAAAATGTTATTCTCCATAAAATTTTAAAAAATGAATAAATAGTTAATTAATTGATTTGTATTTTGAAAATTGTTTTTTTTAATTTAACTAAGAACCAAGACAAAAGAACCAAGAGTCAAGATATTTGGTATAAGAAAAAACTTCAAAACTCTTTAAGGTCATACTTCGAACTTTAAACCAACTACGGCTAGTATTCTCGAAAGTTGGAATTTATAATCATGAAAACCCCACCCTACTTCACCAATTGGATATATTCTTTTAGAATGGATAAAGAATAATCACCTGCATGCTGATTTACAAAACTTATGGCTGTAACGTGAGCTTCCTCGTCGGCAGCATCCGAAATTACCCTAACAACTATTAAGGGTACACCATAATCGTCACACACCTGCGCTACAGCTGCACCTTCCATTTCAGCACAAACTACTGAAGGTAAGTTCTTTAATAATGCATTTTTCATCACAGAGCTTGATATGAACAAATCGCCACTTGCAATGTCTCCGGTTATCATTTTTGGATGTGTAATATCTTGTTCAGCCAGAATTTTGCGAAAATCTTTATCTTTTTTTAAAAAATTGTGCACCGCCTGTGCCATTGTTTCAATATTTTGCTGAGGTACTTCAAAAGAAGTTTTGCCTGTTAAGGGTATTTCGAAACGTCTCATCAGTGGCCGTGCATCCATATCGTGCTGATAAAGTCGCTGTGCTATGACTATATCTCCCACATTTAAATCGGGTGAAATTCCACCTGCAACACCTGTAAAAATAATCCGGTCAACGTTAAATTCCAATATCATATTCGTTGCTGTGGTAGCCGATGCAACTTTTCCCCAACGCGAAAATACAGCAACCACATTTTGTCCAAACAAATTTCCTTTGTAATAAATACGGCTTCCACGCTCAATAATTTCTTTGTCGTTGATAGCTGCAAATATTTTTTCCATTTCTTCGGGCATGGCACCCATGATTCCTAAAAGCATATTAAAAGATGACCCCTAACCCCTAAAGGGGGATCGAAATTAGTATTATTTTGTATATTTATTTTATTAAATCATTTAATCAATTAAAAGTATATTCTCTTCCTCCCCTTTAGGGGTTGGGGGTTTGTTTATATTTGTTATTCTTTGATACAATGTTGGATGCGAATAATGAAAAAATACATATACCGTATGTGGCATCAAATTACTCAATGATGTGGCTGATAATTTTTTAAGCCCTGAAATGAGTTGATTGCCAAAACCATGTTTTGAAGCAAAATTATCGGCCTGATATTCAAACTTGCGTGATAAGTGATTAGAAACCAAATCTAAAACTAAAGAAATGGGTGAATATAAAATACCAAAAGCCAGTGCATTTAAATGAAAACTGGCTTCATTACCACCCAATGCCTGAGCTAATGCATCACTTTTGAGTATAACTCCAAGCAAATAAAATAGCAATAAAGAGCTTGGAATTGAAATAAGCATATTTTTAAGGGTGTGTTTATGCTTATAATGTCCAATTTCATGTGCTAATACGGATACAATTTCATCAGTCGTCATTTTATCCATCAGTGTGTCGTAAAGCACAATACGTTTTTTTGGACCAAAACCTGTAAAATAGGCATTTGCTTTGGTGGAACGTTTTGAACCATCGATTACAAAGATATTTTTCAGTTTAAAATCTACTTTTTGTGCAAATTTCTCAATTTCGGTTCTTAATTCACCTTCAGGTAATGGTGTTTGTTTATTGAAAAGGGGAACAATCAATTCAGAATAAAACATGCTCATAAACAACCCGAAAGCTGTAATTAACGACCAAGCCATCAACCAGAAATAATTGGGAGAAAACAAATAAATTGAAATAATAAGATATAAAAGTCCTCCACCAATAATTATTGTTATTGCATACCCCTTTAATTTGTCAAAAATGAATAACTTTGGCGTAATTTTATTGAACCCAAATTTTTGTTCAATTACAAAAGTATCATAAAGCTGAAAAGGAATGGAAATTATATCATTTACAAAATAAATAATACCGAAAAATGCAATGGAAAGTAAAATTTCGTGATTAATATTTGATTGGAGTATTTCATCGAGCCAGCCAAACCCTTTAAATGTGAAGATCAATATTGTAATCAGGAAACTGAAACTGCTGGTTATCATACCAAAACTGCTGTTTGTTCTGAAATATTTCTGTTGAAGTGCATATTTATCCGGATTATAAATATCCGAAAGAATGGAAGGAAGATTAGTTTTGGAATGTTTGATATTTAGGAAGTCTAGAAAGCGCTCCAAACCAAAATCGGCAACGAGTATAAAAATGATTACAAAATAGAGTATTTGTGGCATGTTAAATATAAAGATTCGAATTCTCTTTTCGAGGTGCAAATATAAGGAAAATTATTTACAAATTATAACCATATCACTAATAATTGCACAAAAAAACTATCTTTGTGCTTAAAAAAATATCAATTTACTATGAGAATGTATACTTCAGTTTTGATACTATTACTTCTGTTAATTATCATACCTGACATTTTTTTTTATCTGAAACTCAAAAATAAAAATGCAAAACCAATTTTTATCATTTTGCATTTGATTCCTGCAATCGTTTTTACCATTATATTTTTATATATAAAGTTTGGGTTAATACATCATCATAATTTTAGAATTGTATCTGCAGTCATGTGGTTATACTTTTTCTTTCTTTTGATTTATATACCTAAATTACTGCATATTATATTCTACTTTATAAACTATTTGTTTAAACTATTTTTTAAACATGACATTAAGTTTATAAATACTATACGTATAGTTTTAACTATATTTATTGTAATAATAATGATAATTGGAGCATACATTACACCTCGAAATTTTGAAGTTATTAAAGTTGATGTTGTATTCTCAAATCTTCCGCCATCATTCGAAGGTTATAAAATTGTTCAAATTTCGGATATTCATTTGGGAAGCTGGAATAATAACTATAATAAATTTAAGCCCGTAATTGAACTCATTAATAAGCAAAATGCAGATATAATTGTTTTCTCGGGCGATATGGTTAATAATTTTGCAGCTGAAACTGCAGGTTGGCAGTCTTATTTTTTGGAAATGAATGCAAGATACGGTAAATTTGCAGTGTTAGGTAATCATGATTATGGTGACTATTCTGAATGGAAATCTGAGAATGATCGAAAAATAAATCAACTTAAAATAAATCAATCCATACGCGATTTTGGATTTCGTTTATTACTGAATGAAAATATATATTTACGTAAGGGCAATGATAGTATACTTTTGGTCGGTGTTGAAAATGTAGGCAAGGCACCTTATACAACGTACGGTGATTTAAATAAAGCCCTCAAAAATAGTTTATTAAGCACCCCGAAAATATTAATTTCGCATGATCCAACACATTGGGATGATGAAGTGCTTGGAAAAAAAGATATTTTTCTGACATTATCGGGGCATACACATGCAGCTCAGTTAGGAATTCGAATTGGAAAACGAATATATTCACCTGCTGCATTCGTTTTCAAATATTGGGCTGGCTTACATAAGGTTAATGGTCAATATCTATATATCAACAGAAGTTTAGGATATATTGGTATTCCAATGCAAATTGGTGTACGACCAGAAATTACTGTATTAACTTTGAAAACGAAGTAAATTATTACAATGAATATCTCAGAAAAAATATAAATATGAATACACTCCGAAAAATATTTAAGTCAATCCCGATTTTTACATTTTTGCTCATTTTTGGATTTTTTTCATGTTCTGAAAAAAAAACAGACACAATAAAAATTGGGATTCTGAGAGGACCTACTGAAATCAGTTTTATGCAATTAATTGATAATAACCTTAATTACAGAGGCAAAAAAGTTGAAATAATTATTAAAAACGATCCTCAACAGATACAAGCTTTGATGATTCAGAAAAAAATTGATTTTGCAGTATTGCCCACTGTTATGTCAGCTAATTTGCATAATAAAGGTGTTAATTACAAAATGCTTGCCTGTCCAATTTGGGGTACAATGTATATTTTGTCAAATAATCCACAGGTCAAATCAATAAACGATTTGAAAAATCGGAGTATAAGCGTTTTTGGTCAAGGTATCACCCCTGATATTCTTCTTAAGAATTTATTGATTAATAGAGGACTTACTAACGTTAAAATTGACTATACTTTTACTTCTAATACTGATCTGGCTCAGGCCATGCTGCAAAAAAGGGTTGAAAATGCCGTACTTTCGGAACCTTTGGTTAGCATTTTGTTAAATAAAGACACAACATTAAAAAATATATCACAACTGAGTTGCGAAAGTTTCATTGATAATCTGGATACTGATATTTTTATTCAAACAGCATTTACAGTAAATAGCTCATTTGCAAATAAATACCCCGATATTGTTCAATTTATTTGCAAAGAATATTCAAAGAGTTGTAATTTTATTGAAGAACAACCTCTTGAAGCAGCACAACTGGCTGTAAAATTAAAAATTATTCCTGATTTAAAAACTGCTTTAATTTCTTTGCCATTGTGTAACATAAGATATGTTGGAGCATTCTCAATAGAACATGAATTGAAACATTATCTAAACATTTTTCTGAATTTTGATCCTGAGTGTGTTGGTGGAAAATTACCTTCAAAAGATTTTATTTATAGAAAAATTCTGATAGAATGATTTTAAAGAAACATATACCTGGTTTTCTGGCAGTAATTACCATACTTTCAGCATGGCAATTATTTTCATGGATAATGGACTATCCTTCAATTTTTCCCTCACTACCTGATTTGTTTATTCAGATTTTTTCAATTTTCATAACACGTGAATTTTACATAGCTATCTCAATAACCATTTTACGTGGGTTATTCGGTTTTTCTTTATCATTTGTAATGGCATTTATATTGAGTACTATTGCTACATTTTCCCCATTTTGGAGGTCATTTTTTCATCCATTAATTGTTTTTCTTAGGTCAATCCCGGTTATTTCATTGGTTTTAATTGCATTACTTTGGTTTTCGCCCGGCAATTTACCGGTATTTATCGCATTCCTCACCATGTTTCCAATACTTTATCAAAGTATGTTAAATGGATTAGAATTGACCGACAAAGAACTAATAGAAATGGCAAAGGTTTTTGGCAAATCGCCTATAATCAGGTTCACAAGTATTTATTTACCTTCAGCAAAATCAGTAATTTTTGGAGGAATAAGCTCAGCAATGGGTTTTGGCTGGCGAGCAGTTATTATCGGTGAAGTTTTAGCTCAACCACTTCATGGTATTGGAACCAATATGAAACAAGCGCAAACTTACATCAACATCTCTGAATTAATTGCATGGACAGTAGTTGCAATTATAATAAGTTATTTTTTTGATTTTGTTTTTAAAAAAATCAGTATGTTTAACCTGATTCATCATTTCAATAAACATTTTTGGAAAAAGTATAACACAAAATCAGAAAACACAAAATTTAAAACGATTGTTATTGAAGGAATATCTAAGAAATTTGATCAAAATATCATTCTAAACCAATATTCAGCAAATTTTAATGATGATAAAGTATATTGTTTCAAGGCTCCATCAGGGAAAGGAAAAACAACATTGCTAAATTTAATTTCAAAGCTGCAAAGCGCAGATACCGGTAAAATTATCAATAAAAATATAGAAACATACGCTTATGCATTTCAGGATTTTAGACTTATCCCATGGCTTACGGTTAAAGAAAATATTTTATATGTTGTAAATAAACATAGTACTAATAAAGATAATTTTAATAAAGATCTGAATTATTTGCTCGAAAAAACTGAATTAGTTGAACATACTAACAAATTACCTGATGAATTAAGTGGAGGTCAGAAACAAAGAGTTTCGTTATTGAGAGCATTGATTGTAAAAAGCGATGTACTTTTGTTAGATGAACCCTTAAACGGACTTGATAATGAATTGAAATTTAAAATTATTGAAACAGTAGATGATTGGATTTCAAATTATAAACCCCTGGTTTTGTGGGCCACACACGAAAATATAAATTTTCAGAAAAACGAGACTACCAATATTATATTGTGAATCAAATTATTCAGCAATAAATTTACTGATAACAGTTTCAGTTTCCTGTTTGGCTCTTGCAAGAATATCATTTACAATAACTACATCAAATTCACAGGCAAAACCCATTTCAAAGGCTGCTTTTGCTACTCTTTTCGCTATCATTTCTTCAGAATCAGTTGCCCGTTTTATTAACCGCTCACGCAACTCATCAACTCCGGGTGGAACAATGAAAACAGATAAAGCTCTTTCACCGAATTGCTTTTTTAAATTCAAACCCCCAATAACATCAACATCAAATATAATATCTTTCCCTTTTGCAGAAATTCGATCAATTTCAGACCTCAAAGTTCCGTAAAAACAATCTGCATAAACTTCTTCATATTCTATAAACTCATTATTTTCAATGCGTTGACGGAATTCAGAAGGACTCAAAAAATAATAATCAACACCATCGCGTTCTTTTCCACGGGGTTTGCGACTTGTAGCTGATATTGAAAATTCAAAATCAGTAAATCGACTTAATAAATGATGTACTAATGTGCTTTTCCCTGCTCCGGAAGGTGCTGAAAATATGATTAATTTACCTGACATAGGAAAAAAGTTAGTAAAGTTTGTAAAGTTTGTAAAGTTTGATCTTTAATCTTTGTTCTTTTTTCTTTGCTCTAAATTACAAAACGTTAAGTATCTGTTCTTTAATTTGTTCTAATTCGTCTTTCATCAAAACAACTATTTTTTGCATTTCGCTGTGATTTGATTTTGAACCCAACGTATTTACTTCGCGACCAATTTCCTGAGCTATAAATCCAAGTTTTTTTCCGGGCGATTTCTCATGTTGCATTGTTTCAGTAAAATAATTCAAATTTGTCTTTAAACGGACTTTTTCTTCGTTAACATCAAGCTTTTCTATGTAAAAAATTAATTCCTGCTCAAGGCGGTTTTTATCGTAATCGATTTTTTCCGAAAGATTTTGTAGATTTTCTTCCAACTTTGCTTTAATCCTTTCAACCCGCTCCCCCTCAAAAGGTGCTATATCTTCCAGTAATTGATTAATGCGTGCTATTTTACTGTTAAAAACCACTTCGAGAGATTTTCCTTCCTGAATTCGGTATGAAATAAGTTGTGTTATGGCTAAATTCAAGGTTTTGCGAATTTCAACCCATTCATCTTCATCCAGTTCAACAGTTTCAGTTTTCATCGTATCGGGCAAACGTAAAAGAACTTCAAACCAGTTTGATGGCACTTCAACACCAATATTTTCAGATAACTGTTTAATTTGCTTATAGTACGACTCTACAACTGTTTGATTAATAATGGTTACGGACTCTTTTGCAGAATTATCTATATATAATACAATATCAATCTTACCACGTTCGAGTTGTTGTGAAACCTCATTTCTTATTTCAATTTCCTTTTCTCGGTATAATCCCGATATTCTTGTTGAAATATCTAACTGTTTACTATTAAGCGATTTAATTTCTACAACTATTTTCTTATTCCCATATTCGAGCGTGGCTTTACCAAAACCTGTCATTGATTGTATCATATTCGATATATTTACCATTTTTTCATTTACCATTTACTTCGATTAATTGAAGAAATGTGTAAATAATAATTATGTATTTTTTTTAAAATAAATTTATTGCTTTTTTAATTCGATGCAAAAGTACAATTTTTTATTCGGAAGATTGAAATTATTCTCCTTTTCAATCAATTATTATAAATACTGACAAAAATGTATCAGTTTATAAAAAAAAAGACAATTAAAATTTTGATTTTAAAATATTGTTTATAACTTTGCATTCATATTTTCATATAAATAATGAAACACAATTTACATACTAATTCATGGTGTTGGCAAAGATTTTGCTGACAATATATAGGTATGTGTTTTTCATTATAAAATGTATTTAAATATCTAATTGTCAGCCTGTTGTAATAAAAATACACAGGCTTTTTTAATTTAAAAAAAATTCAAAAAATTATAACCAATTTAAAAATTTCAAATCATGGAAAAAACAAAGAAATTTCTATTACCGGAAAGTGAGTTACCAACTAAATGGTACAATATTGTAGCCGAAATGCCAACCAAACCCATGCCCATGTTGCATCCGGGAACCAGACAACCCATTACAGCTGAAGATTTGTATCCTTTATTTGCAAAAGGATTAGCAGATCAGGAAATGAACCAAACCGATCCATGGATTGAGATACCCGAAGAAGTACGCGAAAAACTGAAGATATACCGCCCTACCCCATTGGTACGTGCTTATAACCTTGAAAAAGCATTAGATACACCTGCTCATATTTATTTCAAAAACGAAAGTGTAAGCCCTGTAGGTTCACATAAATTAAATTCGGCGTTGGCACAAGCCTATTTTTGCAAAGAAGCCGGTGTAACCAACGTTACTACCGAAACCGGAGCCGGACAATGGGGAACTGCAATGGCATTCGCTTCCAAAGCATTTGGATTGGAATTGGCAGTTTATATGGTGAAAATCAGCTACGAACAAAAACCATATCGCCGATCGTTGATGCAAACGTGGGGAGCGCAGGTAATTGCTTCACCAAGTATGTCAACCAAAGCAGGTCGTAAAATAATTACGGATCATCCCGGATATCAGGGAAGTTTAGGAACTGCTATTTCAGAAGCTATTGAATTGGCAATGAGTACACCAAATTGCAAATATACTTTAGGTAGCGTATTAAATCACGTATCGTTACACCAAACAGTGATCGGACTCGAAGCCGAAAAACAAATGGAAATGGCAGGAGAATATCCTGATGTAGTGATTGGTTGTTTTGGAGGAGGTTCAAATTTCTCTGGTATTTCGTTCCCATTTATGCGTCATAATATCAACGAAGGTAAAAAAACACGTTTCGTTTCTGCAGAACCTTCATCATGTCCTAAACTGACACGTGGCGTTTTCCAGTACGATTTTGGCGATGAAGCCGGTTACACTCCACTTATTCCAATGTTTACCCTGGGACATAATTTTTCACCTGCACATATTCATGCCGGCGGATTACGTTACCACGGTGCAGGAACCATTGTAAGCCAACTTATGAAAGACGGAATGATGGAAGCAATAGATATTCAGCAACTTGAATCATTCGAAGCAGGAGTTTTATTTGCTCAAACCGAAGGCATTGTTCCTGCTCCAGAATCTGCTCATGCCATTGCAGCTGCAATTCGCGAAGCCAAACAAGCCAAAGAAGATGGAGTTCAGAAAACTATACTTTTCAATCTTTCAGGACATGGTTTGGTTGACATGACCGCTTATGATCAATATCTGGCAGGCGATTTGCAAAATTATTCTTTAAGTGATGAAGATATTTCTAAAAATATTGAGCAGTTGGAGAAGATAGTTTAAAATTTATTTATTGAGGAATTTTGAATGGGATGATTTTTAAAAATTATCCCATTTATTTCTTTATAAAATTTAGTTTACTATGAAAAATCTATTTATATTTACAATCTTCCTTTCCCTTAGCCCATTGTTGTTATGTCAGCAACAAGTTGAAACAAATAAAACTAAAAAAACTCCTTTTTTATCACCTGTTTCAGATTATCCGGGTAAATATTTTTTTTCATTAAGTACTGGTTATTCAAATCATACTTTTCCCGAATTATTTTATTCTTCGTATAATTCACCTGATTATATTAGCTTTACGCAGGATCTTTTAAATGGGTTTTATACTTCAATCGAAACAGCTTACTATTTCAAACGAATACCTTGTTTGGGACTTGGATTAAAATACACTAAAACATTTTGTTCATCTTCGTCCACCAATATTTCTTTTGATAATTATAACAAGCCAATTGCAGGTGGTAATTTAAAACAAGATTTGAATTATGGTTTTATCGGTCCACAACTTTCATCGAGAACATTGTTTTTACAAAAAAATTTATTTTATACAAAAATAGCATTGGGTTGTGTCTATTTTAATCAATATACACATACTGCAAACAAAATGATTGAGCGTAAATATACCATTCAATCAACTTCATTGGGTATTAATATCGGATTTGCTTACGATTATTTGATTTCCAAGCACTTGGCATTAGGATTTCAGGCTGAATATGGTGGTGGGATGTTTTTTGATTATAAAATAACTGAGAATAGTAATGTAAGTTTTCAACAATTTGGCGATGAACATGAGCCGGATATATCACCATTTAGCATTGGGGTAGGTATAAGATATAACTTTTGAATAAGAGACATGTTTTTTTATTAATAATTTGATACAAGGCATTTAGAAGAATGTTTTTTTAAAAGTCGATTGATTAATATTTATATTTTTCAAATAAAATACAAATACATAAATTTGTAAAATTGAAGCATATAAATAAACTAAAAACTAAATTAGAATTTTATACTTATCTTTGCAATAAAATAGCAGATTGGTCTGTCGCTTCGCCTTTTGGCGGGGAGGAAAGTCCGGGCAACGCAGAGCGCCATACTTCCTAACGGGAAGCTGTTCGCGAGAACAGATGAGTGTAACAGAAAATAACCGTTCCGATTTGTCGGAATAAGGGTGAAAAGGCGAGGTAAAAGCTCACCGGTATTATTGGCAACAATAGTAGCCGTACACATTATGGGTTGCAAGATCATGTACACCGACGCACGTAGGATGACTCGTCCGATGTCGGGGGGTAGATTGCTTGAGGTAAATGGTGACATTTATCCCAGATAAATGACAGACACAGTGCGAAAGCATTGACAGAACCCGGCTTATAAATCTGCTATTTTTTTTTAAAACCTTGAAGTAGCACAGAAATTATAATAATATTCTTTAAAATGAATAAGTTAATCATTTTTTTCAAAAAGTTGTACAGTTTTATCCTTTATGATATTTGGAGAAAAACGGAGTATGAATTGTCGAGAACTAAACGATTTATTTATAATTTGGTAAAAATTGTAATATTGGCTGTCAGAGGTTTCATTAACGATAACCTGAATATAAAAGCTTCAGCATTAACTTATTCTATTCTTTTTGCAATTGTACCAATATTTGCTTTGATTATAGCTATTGGCAAAGGGTTCGGCGTTGAAAATTTAATTGAAAATTCGTTACAGCAAACATTTATGGCGCAAGCTAATATGATTCCTGTAGTAATGAAAGCAGTGGGAAGATACTTAGATTCAACTAATAGCGGTCTGTTTATTGGTATTGGATTAGCTGTTTTAATTATTTCTATAATGAACTTTTTTATGCAAGTAGAAGTTGCTTTTAACAGCATTTGGCAGGTAAAAAAGTCAAGATCGGTTTTGCGTCAGTTTACAATGTATATTTCCACTTTGCTCATAATTCCTATATTGATTGTATTTTCAAGTGGATTGTCTATTTATATCAATACAGCACTTTCTCAATCTATTTTCAATCAACTGCTTAATCCATTGTTTAGATTTATTGTAAAATTTGCACCTTATTTTGTAAATTGGGTAATTTTTACAATATTGTATTTATTTATTCCCAATACGCGTGTTAAGTTTGTTAATGCATTAATAGCCGGGATATTAGCAGGGACAGCCTATCAGTTTTTTCAAATAATCTATATCAACGGACAGGTATATTTATCGCGCTATAATGTGGTTTATGGAAGTTTTGCTGCTATTCCATTATTATTGTTGTGGTTACAAATTTCATGTTTAATTGTTTTACTGGGTGCTGAAATTTCGTATGCTGCACAAAACATACAAAATTATGATTTTGAAGTAGATACGAATAATATAAGTAACCGCTATAAAAACTATATTACGCTTTATATTACGTATATAGTTGTAAAACAGTTTGAAGAGCAAAAGCCTCCGCTATCCTCTGATCAATTAGCAAAAGATTATAAATTACCCATAAGACTAGTGAATCAGATATTGTTGAAATTGGTTGAAGTCTCGGTACTGATTGAGGTTTTCAACGAACGTTCGAAAAAAAAAACATATCAACCTGCTTTTGATATAAATAAAATGACTGTGAATATTTTATATGAAAAAATTGATTGTTATGGCTCCGAATTTTTTGTAACTGATAAAAATCCGGTTTTAGATAATTTATGGATTAAAACAGAAGAAATGAGGAGAAAAACTGAAGAATTCTCACAGAATATTTTAATAAAAGATCTATGAAAAAATTATCTTGAATTTTTTTTATCTGACATAATAGAATTAAATATTACAATATCCAGTACATATTATTTTCTCTTCAAGAAAAAATAATAAATTAATAAGGGGTTATTTTCTTTAGATTTAATCGAAAAAGTAAAAATTGTATTAGAAAATCCATAAAGATTTGGAATAATATTTAATTTTCTATACAAATTCAATACAAACAAACGTTTTCAATAAAAATAAAAATATTTTTCAGTAACTTTGAGTACAAAAATTAAGTCAAAAAATAATATACAATATTTTAAATCAATTTAATAAAATATGACTAAAAATCAAATTTTCATTGCTGCAATTGCATTATTTTCATTTTCATTTTCAGGATTTGCCCAAGACTTAGTTCAATGGCGTGGTGAAGATCGAACTGGAGTTTACAACGAAACTGGTTTGTTAAAAGAATGGCCTGCCGAAGGACCAAAGTTGCTTTG
>JFJP01012439.1_pt1 | contig 12968 bp, 10 predicted proteins | sample 431651 | NCBI WGS metagenome assembly JFJP01 (sample SAMN02602958, study PRJNA72255) | Microbial mat metagenome, whole genome shotgun sequencing project. | biome: fresh water; feature: sink hole; material: water; isolation source: purple microbial (photo- and chemosynthetic) mats found in... | reverse complement strand
CCAAGTACCTGCGGGATGAGTGTGCCAGTCAATGCGCCAGCGAGGGTAACAGCCGCGCCCACGCCCACCAGGAACGCCACCACGATCCGTCCCATGCCAGAAAGACTCGGAGAGGCTTTCATCAACAGTAAAAACACAGCAAACAAGAGCGCCAGCATTAAGCCCAGATCAACCATGTTGCCGGAGGAAATGGCAGCCATCAGGGGGTAAACAAGGCGCGGCACGATCACCTGCCATAAGGCAACTACCGCAATGTAGCCTGAGGAAACGCCCACAAAAATATACACCGCAACCCGAAAGAGCGGGTTATCTCCAAGCACATAACTAAAAATGAGCAGGGTGAACAGAAAACTGATCAAGCCAGTGACCAGATTGATCAAGTCGGCAGAGATCGCCATGTTATTTTGCCTCCCTTGCCGCAGCGCGGTCACGCAGACCCAGCGCCAAATTCAATAAGCCGCCGCCCAAAATCAAAGCCATGGCAAGTAACATGCCAATGCTGTAGGCATCCCAATAAGCGCGGATGGTACCGGGGCGTCCGGAGTTATTTTGCTCGAACAATGCGCCGCCATATAAACCGCTCACCAAGCCGGTAATCTGCTGCGAGGAATAATACGGCTGGATCATCGGCGCGGCTTGCGCGCTAGATACGACCACAAAGGGAACCGAGCCACGCACAGATGCTGTTTGCTCGATCCAGGTACGGGCGGAGTCAGCATCGTCGGTAATCAGGATCCACGCCGCAAACTGCGAAAGTGAAGTCACACCATCCAACGGGGGCAATGTCCACGCAAGGGTGGGGTTTAAGTCAAACAAATTGGAACTTTGAGGAATTGTATACGGTGAAGTTACAGATGGATTCTCAGCAAACGCGCGAATACCCATTTGCCCACCGGGCAGGTAGCCCAGATTCACGTACTGATTTCCGCTTTGGTAGTTGTGAGTAGCCAAGGTTCCAGAGGAAATAAAACGCTCTGCCAGGATCGCACCTGTCTCATTTGTCGAAATAAAGGTCAGGCGCGGGTGGCGCAGGAGCATCATCTGATCAAACATCGGAACTGCAGCAGCTTCGATCTCGCCGACACGGGCTGATTCATAGTCAAACACCACCAGCACGGGCGCGCCCTCTGGAATGGATTGTGCCGCCTGCAATGCGCCGCCAAATTCCAGTGGAACCATCATACTATTTGGCAGTGCGAAAATCTGTGTCCGCATGGATAAAACGACAGTTAAAAGTACAGGAAGCAGGAAGAACAAAAGCCAGCGCAAGCCACGCGAAGTTCCGATGGTCGCGAAGGAGTCAAGAGGAACAGGAGCCGTTTCTGCCGAGAGGATTTGTTCCAGCAATGCCGCGTGAGCCTGCTGTTCGTCGCTTGCCTGCAACTTGATCGAATACGCTTTTGGTTTGCTGGTAGGGTTGAAACTCGTTCCCGCGGGAAGTACGCCCTGCAAACCAGCCAACGCGCCGCGCGCCTCCATTGCCTTGTCGCCAGACAGCGAAGTCGAAATTTGTGGAACACCCGCATCCACCGGACGCATAGCCTGCACCCAGGAGGGTAGATCGCCGGGGGCAATCGCGTCCACATTGGTAATCGCCGCAGGCATTGATTCGGGAGAGACGGTTTCGTCTACAACCGAAAGCCAGTCAGGCATTTCGGTAAAAAGTGAGTCGGCGTTGTCACCGGCGCTGGAAGAAGCATTTCCCATAAAAGCCGGCGGCACAACAGGCTCGGCGGGCTTATCCATTGAAAAAGCGGGGTCGGCTTGCGGCTCTGGCTCATCAACCGATTTAAATGTATTCAACCAGTCGGGCGTATCCGAAGAAGCCGAGGCAAAAGCTGGCGCTTCCTGTTCGACTGATGGTTGATCAAAAATGGATGATTGCGGCGCAGAGGCTTTTAGCCAACTTGGAATATCCAAATCTGCGCCGGCTTTGGCGGGCGGTTGTTCCTGCACGCTTCTTTCAACTGGATCAGGCACATCGGCGCTCAACCAAGCAGGCGTTGAATCCTGCTCACCTTCATTAGGTTGAAGGTCTTTCAACCAATCTTGATCGGATGATGATGTGCCGGAGTCGAGACCTTTCAGCCAGTCTGGTGTATCGCTTGCGGATGCCAATCTTGCATCTGCGCCCAAACTTGATTCTGAAAAAGCGGCAGAGTCAGCGCTTTGAGTTTTATCCTGATCGTCTATCGAAGTTAGCCAGGCTGACAGATCGGAATTGTTTGAAATTGCATCGGCTTTCGGTGCGGCGCGGCGCTTTCTGCGTCCATCGCACGCAGCCAGTCGGGGGTATCTGAACTATCCGAAGTTGAACCAGTTTTCGGCGCGGCGCTTTCTGCATCCATCGCACGCAGCCAGTCGGGGGTATCTGAGCTATCCGAAGTTGAACCAGTTTTCGGCGCGGCGCTTTCTGCATCCATCGCACGCAGCCAGTCGGGACTATCTGAGGTTGAACCAGCTTGCGGCGCGGCGCTTTCTGCGTCCATCGCACGCAGCCAGTCGGGGGTATCTGAAGAGGTGAACGAATCTTCGACGGTATTTTCGGAATCATTAAATCCCGTGCCGCCTTCTCCAGAAACCATTGAGCGCAGCCAGTCTGGCGTTTCGCCTGCATCTGACGTTGTATTCGAGTTATCAAATGAAAACGGCTGTGGAGGCTGTTGTGCTTTTGGGGGAGCGGCAGCGTCGCGCATCCAATCAGCCAGATCATCTTTTTCATCAGCCTGTGTGTTTGGCTGGCTGGTGCCAGATAACCAGGAAGGCACTTCAGGTTCAGGTTCGGTCCGGGCAAAGTCCTTTGTATCGCCCAACTCGACCCAGCGCACATCTGAAGATTCGGTTTTGGCTTTTTTAGGCTTCGGCGTTTCGCCGGTAATGTTTGCAAGCCAGTCGGGGGTGTCCTCTTCTTCGTCGTCTGTTTGACGCTGCGCGCTCAGCCCAGCCAAAAGGTCAGAGCTAGAAAAAGTGGAACGGGGGGGCTGCGGTGGTTGTGCCGCATCTTCTTCGGTATTTTGCCGCGCCGAACTACGCGCATCTCTTAGCCATTGAGGTAAAACAGGCTCAAGGTCGGCAGTAATTTTCTTTGTGGGAATTTGTCCGGGTGTGAGGGGCTTATCCTCTCCTTTGAGGTTTCCGGTCAACGGTTGCAGGCGGGCTTGACAATACTGGCAGAATTCCTGATCTGCCGGATTATTTTCTGCGCATGTGGGGCACTTAATAACTTTTGCCATTAGCTGCCGCCATAAGGACGGTCTGCGCCAAATAAAACGCGCAGTCCTGTGGTAAGCGCGCCAAGCGCAACACCAATTAAAATACCGCGCATGCCGCCAAGCGCCCATACTTGTGACCACCAACGAGCAAAGTCACCAAGCAAGGGGATGTCACCAAAGGGCAGTGTGGCGGAGCCGAAAAGAATGATTGCGGCGGTAAGAAGGAACACAACACTCATTACGTCCACGCGGCGGCGCAAAAGGCGAATTGCCGCATAAAGCAGGGAAATGGTCAAAATTCCCATCAAGGCAGATTCGGTCGGGATGATGATGCCATTGACTAAAGCCTGCATGGCTATATGTCCGGGGCGCAGGATGATGCCTAGTAAAAACGTAATCAGCAAACTAATGACAAGCAGCGCGCTGTAAAGACTTCCCTTTTGACTGCGGCGAACCTTGTCAGTATGCGCCGAAATTAAGTTGAAAATTCCCACCAACACGGCAACACCCGCAAGAGTGATTGCCACGTTCAATATTTGCGTCTGAATCTCTGCCAAAATGGGAAAGAAGTCTGCCAGAAAGTATCCGCCCAAAATGGCGAAGCCTGAAAGCATTGCGATAAGAACAGTGATCACTCGCATTAGATGACCCCCGCGATCTTGGCAGCAGCGCCGCCTAATAATATGAGGATGATTACCCAGCGGAAGACATCCTGTAACGTCAGACTTGCCAGATGCGAGGCGCCTGCTCCAAGATACGCGCCGGTGGAGAATAGCTCTTCACCGATCAATGCATCCTGCGTATTCGCAAAAAGCACAGCCTGACCAGCAAGGTTATCACTTGCTCCAATGACAACCACATTCTCGCGTTCGGCTGCATCAGCAAGCAATGCCACCTCCGGACCAAAATGTCCGATCATAATATTGGCAGAAACATTCTCGTTTTGTGAAATGTGCATCGCGCCGGCGGCGTACCCAAACGGGCTTAAGCCTGCCACGCGCCCTGTCGTATGCGAATATAACTCGCCGGCGTTTGCGGCGTTGTAGCCCGCCTTTAATGTATCCTGTGAAAGCAATCCAAGCAGAGAGTCGCCAGAAGAGGCAATCGGGGGGGAGTCGCTCACAGAAGTGCGCTCTGCAATGTGGCGCAGCATGGCAAGCCCAGCCAGGGCAGACCCACCGCGCACATCAAGCAAGTTGCCTGACCCAAGAGAAATATGCAGGCGCGTGCCATCTTCCACGCTCAACCCCAGCATACGATACAACTGGGCAAGTGCCGGAATGTCACGCAGGCGCGCGGGCGCTTTACGCTTCCATAACGCAATCACTCCCAAAAGGATCGCGCTGACCGCAAGGATAATCAATTCGATGAGAATCACCATGATGCCCTCTCCTCCATCAAGAAGGATGCAAACGCGCGCGCTTCATTGTCTTCTTCCAGGGTAAACGCCAATGCAGTTAGCTGATCGTTCACGATCAGCCCGCGGCTAAAATACAACACCTGCGCCCCAAGCAGTGCAAGCGGACTTCCTGCCTCAAGTAACATGGCGGTTAGTTCATGTAGACGATAACGGCGCAAGGTCTCTGCCCAGCGCGGCCAAAATTCGCGCGGTGAATTCATATTATGAGAGTATAGCATAATTTTAATGTTGGCTTGTGCCATGCCGCGCGTCTGGCTATTGCAGGTGAATTGCAATTCTAGGGAAACCAACCCAGTCTTGAACAACGCTCGCTGCAAACTGACTTCCAGACAACCTATGGCATCAACGCAAAGCCGCAAAGAAAAGTTATCAATCTTTGCGGCTTTGCGTAAAACTTCAAATGGAACCGTCCATAAACATATGAAGGGTGATTTGATCTAATTATTCAGGCGCGATTTTGGTTCCGGACTCAATCTCGGCATCTTTTGGAATGACTACAATTCCATCGCGGACATACCATTTTTGGTGATCCATATCCACGCCACGCGGGAAGGGACGAATGACGACATCACTGCCAATACGAATGTTCTTATCAAGAATGGCGCCTTCGATGTGACAATTTGCGCCAATACCAATGGGCAGACCTTCTTCAAAGTCGCGCTCGTAATAATCCGACCCCATTACAATCGTATCTTTGATCACGCACCCGGATGAAATCTGGCTCCGAATACCTACGATTGAATGTGTAATATCAGATTGCAAAATTCGACATCCTTCCGAAAGAAGAACATCCTTCAACTTGCTGTCTTCGATAATGGAACTGGGCAGGAAGCGGATGTCTGTGTAAATCGGCTCCTTGGCATCATGAAAATTGAAAGGCGAATCAGACCTTGTGAGCATAAGCCCTGTTTCGTAAAACGAACGGATCGTTCCAATGTCCTGCCAGTAGCCGTCATAATCAAAGCCGAACACTTTATGAGTTTGGATCGCTTCTGGGATAATATCGCCGCCAAAGTCATCGTGATTGGGGAACTTCTCCAACAAGTGCATTAACACCTTTGTTCTGAAGAGATAGATTCCCATCGAGCCGAGGAACGGGCGCGCCGGGTCGTCACGGCTGATGTATTTTTTCTGAATTTCAGGGTCTTTGGGTTTCTCGACAAAGGAAGAAATCCGCCCGCCGGGCTCGCGCTTCAAAATTCCAAAACGCGGTGCTTCTTCTGTCATGACAGGTTGAACCGCCACTGTAATGTCGGCGTGATTTGCCCAATGATATTCAGCCATTGCCTTGTAGTTCATGCGGTATAGATGGTCGCCGGCAAGGATTAAGACATGCTTTGCCCCGCTGGACATGATCTCAAGGGTTTGCTTGCGCACTGCATCTGCCGTGCCCTGATACCAGTCTGCGCTTTCGATGGTTTGTTCAGCAGCCCAAATTTGCACCCAACCAGCATGGAACGCGTCAAAGTTATATGTACGCGTAATATGACGATGCAGGGACACAGAGTTGAATTGTGTCAGGATCGCAATTTTGAAAATCTCTGAATTAATACAATTGCTAATGGGAATATCTATGAGACGATATTTACCCGCAATGGGAACAGCGGGCTTGGAACGCATTTGTGTCAACGGGTAGAGGCGCGCTCCACGACCACCACCTAAAATCACAGCCAGAATGTCATTTAACGAGGGCATAACAGTCTCCTAGATATATTTTACTGTTCTTTCGATAACTTGTTAATGTCTTGCGTTTTGCGCTATAAAAACTCCCTGCGTGTTTTAAATTATATCGCACTTTCAAATGGTTCAACTCAAAGAATTTCTTGTTTGCAAGCAAAGGTTGTCAGGATTGGAGTCGAAAGTCACCCGACTTTCGAGCAAAATCAGGAGATTTTGCAGTCCGCGCTGACATGTTTTGTTACACACCAAAGAATCACCTGCCATCCATCACCTCCCCCACTGTTTTGACAACAAGTCCATTGGATTGCTGTTCGCCAAGCCACTGCGCGAATTTTGTAAACACTTCCAGATTAATGGCGTATTGGTCGCATCCATCACAGACATGGTGAAAAACAAAAATAGCCCAACCGCCGCCATCATTTTCCACTTCAGTAATGTAGCGTACCATTTTCGGAAAACGCGTGTCACTCACAATATAGGGCATGGCGCGCAAGCCATAGCCGTTCAAAGGCGGAAACACCTCCGGACCATCTGACACACCGCGCGCGTTGCCGTATCCGCACTCCATGACAACCTGTTTCGCCTCGTCGTCGTAATGCCCAAAGGGATAGGCAAAGGACGTTATTTCAAAACCATACGCTGTCAAATTGGCGCGATCCTGGCAAACTTCGCGCTGTAGTTCTTCACCGCGCACATCAGCAAGGTTAACATGGCTGAGCGTATGTCCGCCAATTTCATTCCCATCGTTATACAAGTCACGCAATTGATCATCAGTCATATAGCCGTTTGAATTGGTCAATCCGCTCACGACATAGAACGTGGCGCGCAAATTATTTTCTGCCAGCGCAGAACGCGCCGAGTAATTATCCGCATCGCCGTCATCAAAAGTAAGACTGACTATCGTATTTTGAAATGTAATATTTTCCTTCGCGCTTGTAGAGGTGGGGGCGGCAGGCGCGCTGACGCAACCCGCCAAGACAAATAACAACATAAATAATTTAAAAGAATTTTTCATTTTCACCTGCTCCAGATCAACCAGCCTCTTGCCAGCCATTTTTTATGAAGGTCAATTTTATAACCTTTTGCCGCAAGGCTCTCTGCAGAAGCGGCGAACCATTGTTTCAGCCCAAACACTTTTGCAGAAGATGTCTCTGCCGCAGAGCGCTTCCACGCCTCGATGAAATCATAAATCAACTCGCCTGGAGCAACATGGTGAATGTAGTTTTTAGGCAGCACAGCTTGAAAGTCTGCGATGTCAAACCCCATGCGAAAACTGGTGCTAAAGACCAGCGCCTCCATCTTCCATGCGCCCTCCATTTTCCTCGCCAAGTTTGCGACCCAAATGCTGCCAAATGGGTTTGATGTGCCTTCGATCATCAATCCGCCAGGCAACATATATTGTGCGAGAGTTTCATACGCGGGGATAAAATCTTTTTCTTCATACTGACGCAGGACATTAAAAGCGCGGATCAACCTGACCGATTCAGTTGGCTGCAAAGGCAAGTTAAATCCGCCTACCCGAAAGTGGGTGGTCGCATCTGCATGGGGCAGAGCCGCTTCGACGCGCTCCTTATCTATCTCGACACCAAGAATGGGCAGCGTAGGGTTTATGCGCCTGAACCGTTCGGCGCTTTCGAGCGTGGTACGCGCATCAAACCCGTAGCCAAGATCAACAAACAGGGACTGGCGAAACAGCCCATCGGTTCGAGTCAGAAGCGATGGCTCATAGAGCAGGATAAAGTTATCAACCCGGCGAAGCCGATTCGAGGCAGTCTTGCCACGGGTGGGCAATCCAATTGGTTTTTTAGAAACAGCGAACCGTACAGCCATATCCCCATTATACAAGAAGCGGCTCTCGCGAGCCGCTTCTTGGTTTCTGCTAAAAATTTTTAATCGCCTATGCTGGTGTCTGGCATCTGCGACCATTGCCGCGCGTTGTTTTGGAATTGCTCTTCGGTGAACCGTCCGTGAATAAAGCCCGTTCCCGCAGGGATGAGCTTGCCGATGATCACGTTTTCCTTCAAGCCAAAGAGCGGGTCGGTTGTGGAACCGATTGCCGCGCTTGCCAACACTTTGATCGTGTGCTGGAAGGAGGAGGCAGAGAGGAATGAGTCGGTGCTGAGTGAGGCTTTCGTCACGCCGAGCAGAATTTCCTGTGAGCGCGCGGCTTGCTTGCCATCCGCCAGCAGGGCTTCGTTGATCTTGCGAATCTCAAGGCGGTCAACGGCATCACCGGGCAGGTACTTGGTGTCGCCGGGGCGGGTAACCTGTACCTTGCTCAACATCTTGCGGATGATGACTTCAAAATGTTTGTCGTGGATGTTCTGACCCTGTGAGCGGTACACCTTTTGCACTTCGGTCATCAAATACATCTGGCAGGCATCGCGTCCTTGAATCTTCAACACGCGATGCGGGTTGAGCGAGCCTTCCGTCAGCGCTTGACCAGCTTCCACATGCGCGCCATCTTTGACGAGCAAACGAGAGGAGGTAGGAATGTCTTCGATGGTTTCTTCGCGCTGTTCGTAAGATACGATAACCTTGCGGTCTTTCTTCTCCACGGCAACACGTCCGCCATGTTGGGCGGTGATGGTGGCTTTGTCTTTGGTGGCAAGAATATCACCAAGCTGTACTTCGGTCTCGTCCTTGGCTACGAACTTCCAATCTTCGGGAAGCACATATTCATCGTGGATCATTTCAGCGTATTCAATGTGAACTTCACGCATGTCTGTATATTTCTCAGACTGCATGATGCGCACTACGCCGGCAATTTCAGATACAACGGCTTCACCCTTTGGCATCTTGCGGGCTTCAAAGATTTCTTCCACGCGCGGCAGACCTGTTGTAATATCTGCGGCACCCTGTGAAGCTACACCGCCAGTATGGAATGTGCGGAGGGTCAACTGTGTGCCAGGCTCGCCGATGGACTGGGCGGCGACGATACCAACCGCAGAACCAAGTTCGACCATTTCACCACGCCCCAGATCAATGCCGTAGCATTTTGCGCAGATGCCGTGCGAGAGTTCGCAAGTCATGGGTGAACGGACTTTCATATCAGTCACACCAGCATTGGCAATCTTACGCGCCAGATCGTGCGTAATCACATCGTTGTATTCAGCAAGCACTTCGCCTGTCTTGGGGTCAAGCACGCGCTCGACGGCAAGACGGCTATAAATACGGCTCATAATGGACTGACCAGCGACATCATCGGCTTTATGGATCCATAGACCTTCGTGCGTGCCGCAGTCATATTCGTTGATGATGATGTCCTGTGCAATATCCACCAGACGGCGGGTCAGGTACCCTGCATCGGCTGTACGCAGAGCGGTATCAGCAAGACCCTTACGCGCGCCATGCGTAGAGATGAAGTATTCCTGCGCCGTAAGCCCTTCGCGGAAGTTGGAACGAATGGGCATGGGGATGATGCGTCCCGACGGATCAGCCATCAAACCACGCATACCCGCCAACTGGGAGATGGTAGAGAAACCACCTTTGGTTGCGCCGGAAGTTGCCATGATGGAAAGGTTGCCATCAGGGTCCATGTGTTTTCTTACCGCTTGCCCCACAGTTTCGGTGGTCTCCTGCCAGATCTGGATTTCGCGCTCGTTCTTTTCCTGCTCGGTGAGCAAGCCGCGGCGGAAATCGCGCAGAACCACCTCAACCGCCTTAAGCGATTCATCAATGATTCCCTTGCGCTCAGGCGGGATGGAAATATCTGCAACCGCCAGCGTGGTGCCTGATTTTGTTGCATAGGTGAAGCCAATGTGTTTGATGGCATCGGCAACATCGGTGGTGACTTCTTGTCCGCACAGTTCGTAAACTTCGGCGATCAAATCCTTTACGCCGCCCTTATCCAGTTTCTCGTTCGTAAACTGAACCTGTTCGGGCAACACACGGTTGAACAGCACGCGCCCCACAGTCGTATTTACAATTCGGTATTCAGCCTCAGGCAGACGGTCACCCTTATCGTCATACCATGTCCTGGTACCAAACTTGATTTCAGTATGAATATCTACCTGATCAAGCGCATACGCAAGTTCCACTTCATCAATATCTGCAAAGGCGCGACCATCCCCACGATGGACGGCTTTCTGTTCCATGGTCAGGTAGTACACGCCAAGCACCATGTCTTTGGATGGAGAAATGATCGGCTCGCCATCAGCAGGCTTGAGCAAGTTTTTGGATGCGAGCATCAGGTCGCGCGCTTCCTGAACTGCCTTCTGTGAAAGCGGAACATGGACAGCCATTTGATCGCCGTCGAAGTCGGCGTTGAAGGCGGTGGTGACAAGTGGGTGCAATTGAATGGCAGAGCCTTCAATCAGAATCGGCTCAAATGCCTGAATACCAAGACGATGCAAGGTAGGCGCGCGATTAAGCATGACAGGGCGGTCGCCAATCACGCCTTCGAGAGCTTCCCAAACTTCGGGGCGGTTGCGCTCGATCAGACGGCGCGCGCCTTTGACATTCGCGGCATAATTATTTTGCACAAGGCGCGCGATCACGAACGGACGGTATAACTCAAGCGCCATGCTCTTGGGCAACCCACACTGGCTCAACTTTAATTGCGGTCCTACTACAATCACAGAACGACCGGAATAGTCTACGCGCTTGCCGAGCAAGTTACGACGGAAGCGACCCTTCTTACCCTTAAGCATATCGCTCAAAGACTTGAGTTCGCGGCGTCCACGACGAGAAAGCGCCTTGCCACGCTGGCTGTTGTCAATCAAACTATCAACCGCTTCCTGCAACATGCGTTTCTCATTGCGGATGATAACGTCTGGCGCGCCGAGTTCGAGCAATCGCTTCAAGCGGTTGTTGCGGTTAATTACGCGGCGATAAAGATCATTAAGATCAGAAGTGGCGAAACGTCCGCCATCCAGTTGCACCATCGGGCGCAAGTCTGGAGGAATGACGGGCAGAACGGTGAGGATCATCCACGCGGGGCTATTGCCAGAGCGGCGGAAAGCTTCTACAACCTTCAAACGAGTTGTGGATTTCTTGCGCTTCTGCTTGCTCTTGGTGGTGCGAACCTCATGCCAGAGTTCCTCTGAAAGTCGGTCGAGGTCAAGGCGTTCGAGAATATCGAAGAAAGCCTCTGCTCCCATATCGGCGCGGAAGACCTGCCCCCAACGCTGCTTAAGTTCACGGTAACGAATTTCGCTGATAAATGTAAAGGGACGAAGTTCCAACAGTTCATCGCGCAGGCGTGATGAATTATTGGAGGAGGTGGCGCTATCGTTCTCCAACTCGCCGCGCAGAGCTTCCATCTCCAAATCTGCCTGGGCTTTGAATGCGGCAGACTGGGATTTAGCTTCTTCCAAATCATGCTGCTTTTTGCCCTTCAATTCATTTTCGAGCGTTTCCAATTTCTTTTGAACGCTCTTTTGAACATGGGCGATGTGCTTGCTGTTTACTTTTTCGCCGGCGTCGAGAATATTCTCACCCGTCAGTTCAAAGACAATGGCTTTTCTAGCCGCTTCACCCATCTGATCTTGAAGAAGTTTTTCGAGTTTCTGTCCCTCTTTGATAATGGGGTCCATCTGCTCGGCAATACCTTCATCGTAGCCCTGCTCAATGATGACCTGCTTTTGCTTGAGTTCGGCAATCTTGTGATCGCGCCTTTGCTTGATCTCGGCAATCTTGGCATTTACGGTTGCGGCTTGCTCGCGCTCTGAAACAGAGATTTCATCTTCCAAGCGTTGCAAAGCCTTTTTGCGAGCTTCTTCATCCACATAAGTAACAATGTATTGAGCGAAGTACAAAACGCGATCAAGGTTACGACGCGAAATGTCAAGCAACATACCCATCTGAGACGGGATACGGCGCGTGTACCAGATGTGCGCCACCGGTGTGGCAAGTGTGATATGACCCATTCGTTCGCGGCGAACAGCTGAACGGGTGACTTCGACGCCGCATTTGTCGCAGGTGATACCTTTGTAACGAGGATTCTTGTACTTCCCGCAATAACACTGCCAATCGCGGGTGGGTCCAAAAATCGCCTCACAGAACAGCCCGTCCTTTTCGGGCCTCAGGCGTCGGTAGTTGATTGTTTCGGGTTTAAGGCAAGGCTGATACGGAGCGCGGTCAGTCCCTTCGTTTCCACTGGGTACTCTCCTAAAAAATAAAGTGCTTATCGAGAAATCCCTGCATATAGCGTATAATCGCTTAAGTCAGAGACAAACAAAGGCAAGCGCTTCGAGGAGTTTCCTCAAGCGCTTGCTGTGTATACTCGGCTTTTTTATCCAACACTGAGATTATACGCCAAAGGCAGGGGGCGAGTCAAGCAATTTTCCCTCATAAAATGGGCTTGGGCAAACTGTAAACCCAGCGACGAGGAATCATTCCACTGTTATAATTTACAAAAATCAGTCAAAGGAGAGAATAATGGCATACACAAATGTAAAAGTCCCGGAGGGTGGGGCGAAAATTTCGATTGAAAATGGAAAACTAAACGTTCCCAACAATCCAATCATCCCCTACGTGGAAGGTGATGGAACAGGACGCGACATCTGGCGCGCCTCGGAGCGCGTGCTAGATGCTGCGGTTGAAAAGGCGTACGGCGGCAAACGCAAAATTCATTGGATGGAAGTATACGCAGGCGAGAAGTCGTTTAAGATGCTCCAAAGCTGGCTGCCCGACGAAACCGTGGATGCATTCAA
>JFJP01005764.1_pt1 | contig 12968 bp, 12 predicted proteins | sample 431651 | NCBI WGS metagenome assembly JFJP01 (sample SAMN02602958, study PRJNA72255) | Microbial mat metagenome, whole genome shotgun sequencing project. | biome: fresh water; feature: sink hole; material: water; isolation source: purple microbial (photo- and chemosynthetic) mats found in... | reverse complement strand
CGATGTTCCCAAAACCCCGATTCTTATCAACGCAGCAACCCTGGTGAAATAAATCATGAGCAACCCACAAGTCGAACTCCACATTGCCAACTACGGCATCATCACCCTGGAACTTGATCAGGAAAAAGCCCCCAGCACGGTGGCCAATTTCTTGAGCTACGTGGCCAAAGGTCACTACGACAACACCATCTTTCACCGCATCATCCCAGGTTTCATGGTGCAAGGCGGCGGCATGGAACCTGGCATGAAAGAAAAAAAGGGCGACAAGCCAATCAACAATGAAGCCAATAACGGCCTGAAAAATCTGACCTACACGGTGGCCATGGCGCGCACCGGCGACCCGCATTCAGCCACCGCCCAGTTTTTCATCAATGTGGCTGACAACGGCTTTTTGAACCACACCGCACCCAGCCAGCAAGGCTGGGGCTACGCCGTGTTTGGCAAAGTGGTGGCTGGCAGCGAGGTGGTGGACCAGATCAAAACCGTGAAAACCGGTCGCAAGGGCTACCACGATGACGTTCCGCTGGAAGACGTGGTGATCGAAAAGGCTGTGGCACTGTAGGCCCCAGACCCTGCCGCACCATGCCCGACGCGGCACCCCACCCTGATGCCGCCAGGCCCCTGGTCTGGCCGCTGCTGATGGCACCCCCGCGCTGGCGCACGGTGGAGATCATCTCGGACTTGCACCTGCAGGCCGCTGATACGGCCACGTTTGCCGCCTGGCAGGCTTACCTGCAAAGCACCCCGGCCGACGCCGTGTTCATATTGGGCGATCTGTTTGAAGTGTGGGTTGGCGACGACGTGCTGGACAGCACCAGCCGCCGCGCCAGTGTCAACTTTGAGCAGCGCTGCCAGCAGGTGCTGGCCCATGCCGCACGCCGCCTGAGCCTGTATTTCATGCATGGCAACCGGGATTTTTTGCTTGGCAATGATTTTGCCCGCGGGGCCAGCATGACCCTGTTGTCTGACCCCACCACCCTGGCGTTTGCTGGCCAACGCTGGCTATTCACGCATGGCGATGCGCTGTGCCTGGCTGACGTGGCCTACCAGCAGTTTCGTGCCGAGGTGCGCAGCCCGCGCTGGCGCGATGATTTTCTGGCCAAACCGCTGGCCGAGCGTCAGCAAATTGCGCGCAGCCTGCGGGCACAAAGCGAGTCAATCAAGGCTTCAGGCCACGCTTTTGCCGATGTGGACCACCGTCTGGCCTGCGACTGGCTCGACAGCGCGGGGGCCCAGACCCTGGTTCACGGCCACACGCACCGCCCCAGCGACGAGGTGCTGGACGCCAGCCGCCAGCCACCGCTGCAGCGGCTGGTGCTCAGCGACTGGGATGCCCAGGCCAGCCCGGCACGCTTGCAGGTGCTGCGCCTGCACGCTGACCGGCCGCCGCAACGCATCCACTTGCCCTTGCGCTCAGCCTAAAAACCCGCCAAACGGATACGTCAGGGTCGGCGAAATCGCTTTCGCCTACAACGCTGATTACTGCAATTTATGTAGCTAGCAGCGCTTTCTGTGTATGGGCTAGAGGCTTATTTTCTTTAAATTTCGATCAGGGCTTCAGCAGCGCCTTGAGCACATTTTGCAGACGGCGTGCCTGGGCGGCATCAAACGCGCTGCCCAGCACCGCTGCCGCATCCTGGCCCCAGGTTTGCGCGGGCGGCGGGTCATTGCGGCGCGTCAGCAGTTGCAGCTGCAACATGCGCCGCTCACTCAGGTGATCGGCAGGCGTGGGCACCTCAGCGGCCATTTCCAGCCGCAGCAGCGCCGTGCTGGCCGCCTCTGCCGCGGGCTGACCCAACGCCTTGACCCAGGCGGCGCGCATCGCCGGTGCCACGCGGTTGCCGAGTTCCTGCACGCCCGGCACCAGGCTGGCATCGCGCGTCTCCCAGGCTTGCAGCAGCTGCGTCAGGGCCTCGCCATGCGCTTGGGCTGACAGCTTGCGCAATGCCAGTTGGGCTTGCTCCAGCGCATCACGTTGTGCCCGAAATGCCGTGTCGCCCAGGCGCGGGGCATCAAAGCGCTCACCCATCGGCGGACGCTCCGCGCCCATGCGGTCAGGGCGCGCATCGCGCCGTGCGCCGCGGTCATCGGAGCGGGCCGGGCCACGGGCATTGGCATCGCGGCCGGGCGCATCTCGACCCCCAGCTCGCGGGCCGTCTTTGCGGTCGCCAAACTTGCCACCTCGGCCAGGCACCGCAGGCTCTTCCTTTTTCATGCCGGGACGGTCATCGCCACGCATGGCCACCACCGGCTTGCGGGCCACCGGCTTGATGACTTCAGCAGCGGGGGCAGCTGCGGGTTCTGCCTCGCTATCTGCTGCAGCGGCATCCGCAGCGGCCTCTGCGGGAGCACCATTTTCAGAAGCATCTTGCGCAGACTGGGTATGGGCTAGAGGCCTATTTTCTTCAGATTTCTCAGCCGTGGCCGCCACCGCAGCCTGGGCTTGTGCCTGGCCATGCAAGGCCGCTTCGAGTGCCGCCATGGCCCCACGGATGGCCTGTGCATCACCCGACGCATTGGCGGCCTGCAGCGCCTTGGAGGCATCAAGCACCATGCGATCGCGCTCACCCAGCGCGCTTTGGGCTTTTTCACGCTCTTGTGTCTTGCGGTTGAACGCCTCGTCAATCGGCTTGCGAAAGGCATCCCACAGCTTTTGTTCTTGCCGGCGGTCAATCGGCACGCGATGCGCCTCGGCCTGCCAGCGCTGTTGCAGTGCCTTGACGGCATCAATGTGCAACACCGGCTCGGCACCCAGGGCTTTGGCCTCGTCGATCATGGCGTGGCGCGCCGTCAGGCTTTGCTTTTGCAGCGCTTCAAGGGGTGCGGCGGCTTCGTCGATGGCAGCTTTCCACAAGGGCTGCAATTCGGCGTAGAGCTTTTCGCCCACATGGCCGCTGTCGCGCCAGCGGTCGCCAAACTGGTGCAGCAAGCGGTTAAAGCCCTTCCAGTCGTCATCGAGCGCAGTGCGATTGGCAGCGGCCCAGGCCTTGACCTCTTCAATCAGCGCCAGTCGCTGGGCGCGGTGCTCGGCGGTTTCTGACTTGAGCTTTTCCAGCCAGGCTTCAACCACCTTGTGTGCTTCGTTGCAGGCATCGTCAAAGCGCTTCCACAGGCCATGATTGGGCACACCACCCTGATCGGTGAGTTTCCATTGCTCACGCAACGTGCGCAAAGTCTCTTGCATCTTGCGCCCGCCGATGGCCTGGCCGTCAGGACGATTGAGCAGAGCTTCGGCCTTGGCCACCAGTTCGTCACGCAGCTGGTCGGCGCGCCAGCGCTGCCAGCCTTCGAGTTCGCCAGCGGCTGCCAACGCGGCGTTGGCTTCGTTTTCCAGCTTGTCGTCAATCAGGCGGCCATGCTCCTTGAGGGCATTGCGCAGCGCATTGGCCGCGCCGGCACTGGCCTTGCCGTGGCCCTGGGCCACTTCTTGCTCTAGTTTAGTGAGCACCTCACGCACGATTGACGTGGCTTTGGCCTTGATTTCAGGGTCAATCTTGGGTTTGGCGGGTTTCGGCATGCCCTCAGGCGGCAAACCGCGCCCGGCGCGCAACTCATCGGCCCACACCGGCACATTGGGCAGTGCGGCGGTGGCATCTTCAGCCGCCAGCAGCGCCTGTTTCAGGGCATCCTGAAAGGCATCCCACACCAATCCCAGTTGTGCCTGCGAGGCTTGTAACTGCGTCGGAAACTTGCCATCAACGCTAGGCCAGTTGGTATCACCCGTCAAGGTCAGGGCCTCGGCCTGCCAGTTGGCCACATCCTGGCTCAGCGCCTCTTGCGCCGCCTGGGCATCGCGCCACGGCTTGGTGGAGAGCACTTCGATGCGCTGCGCCACCAGCACGGCGGCTTCCCGCTGCACCTGCACGCGGTGTTGCAGGTCTTCAATGGTGCGCACACGCTCAACCAGTTGCGCCTTCAGCAGCGACAGCGGCTCCTTGCTCAATGGGGCACCGGCTTTGGCGGCATCGCGCTGCCACGCCAGGGCATCGGCCAGGTTGAGCTTGGGCAGGTCAAGCAGGGCTTGCGCCTTGTCGGCCCATTCTTGCGCGATGCTGGCCTGAGCCTTGCTGCGCTTGATGTCATCAAGCTTTTCGCGCAGCAGCTTGGCGGCCCCCTTGTCTTTGCTGCTGAGTTCCTTGAACACCTGTTGCAACTGCTCAGTGCTCGGGCTGGTGGCCAGCCACTCACGGATGCAGGCCATGCGCTCGCCCGAAGTGTGCGCCGAAAACGCACCGTGGGTCAGCGCATCAAGCGGATGCGCTTCCTGGGTTTTGACGGGTGCCACGGGAACGTCAGGGGTGGGAGCGGATTTGGTGCTGGTAGAAAAGGGAAACATCGACATCGCGAAAACTCAGTAAAAAATGCCCACTACGGACAAGTGGGAACAGGCGCGTATTTTCGCCGTGTTTTCAGTGGGCTTTCAAAAAAACATTTGCCAGCGTTTTGGCACTGGATTGAGGTGCACTGTGGCATCCATGCGACGCATTCAAGCCCACCCAAGTCGCACCCAATGCCGCCAATTCCACTGGGAAGACCGCTGTGATCGACGCAAATTAGGGATGCCGTTCAAAAAGGCGATCGCAGGGCAGGGTTGACGCAGATTTGTCAGCCCCCCTAGAATTCGCCTTTCCTGAGTCTCTCAGGGAAAACCCGAACCCGCTGCCGATTGTCGGCAACATCAAGTCTCTGCATCACCAAAGAAAGGACACCCGCAGGACATTGATAGCGTAACAACCCAAGCGATGCACCTGAAGTACTGCCAGATTTTTGGCCGCCAACAGATGCCCCGCGCAAGAAGGAGAAGCTATGTCAGCCACCTATCATTTGACAACCCGCCTGCGCCGCATCACTGCGGCTGTCACCCAAGGCATTTTTGAAGTCACGCACAACAGTTTTGCCCTCATTGGGCTGGCTGTTTTATTCGCCACCATGGTTTTGGTGGCCCGTCCCGAGTTGCGCCAGATTGGCGAAATCCAACTCTTTAGCTGGCTGCAGGAACGCCAGCAGGAAGTCACCGGCATGGTCAGCGACCTGGTTGCCGTTGACAGAGCCACCGCAGCAGACCCGAAAGAACTGCCCAAGCAGCAAGCCGCAGTGGCTTACTGGCTCAGCAAGAAATACCGTGTGGCCCCTGAGCCCCTCAGCGCACTGGTGTCTGAAGCTTATGAAGTGGGCAAGCGCACGCAACTCGACCCCACCCTGATTCTGGCGGTGATGGCGATTGAGTCCGGATTTAACCCGTTTGCCCAGAGCCCGGTTGGGGCACAGGGGCTGATGCAGGTGATGACCAAGATCCATAGCGAAAAGTACCAGAGCTTTGGCGGCAAGTTTGCTGCGTTTGACCCGCTGGCCAACCTGCAAGTGGGCGTCAAAGTGCTGCAGGACTGCATCCGCGTGGCTGGTTCGATTGAGGGCGGACTGCGCAGCTACGTCGGTGCAACGTCGAGCGACACCGAAGGCGGCTATGCCTCCAAGGTGATGAGTGAGCATGCCCGGTTGCAGCAAGTCGCCCTTGGCAAGCATGTGCCCGTCAGCACGCCCATCATCCAATCCACAACACCCGCGGCAACGGAGCATGTCAAGCCGGCGGAGGTGGAGGCGGCCGTGGAACCCGAACACCAGGCCACGGTGGCGCTGCAATAGCGCAAAGCGGCTCGGCTAAAATCGCGCCGCACGCAACTGGCGATAAGCGCCCTGCCCCGCCGGGGTTGGGGCTGCTGAAGTGGGAACCACCACTGGGAAGCGTGCCGCAACGCTTGTTTTGGGTATTGCGTTTAGCCGTTCGCCTGGGCAGCCCTGTTTTCATGCCACCCGTGAATCACAGGCCCATCGTCACAAAGGACTGCCATGTTCAACCGCAACATTCTCATCGAGCAAACCGACCCCGAGTTGTTTGCCGCCATCCAGGCTGAAAACCAGCGCCAGCAAGACCACATCGAGCTGATCGCCAGCGAAAACTACGCCTCACCCGCCGTCATGGCCGCGCAAGGCACGCAGCTCACCAACAAATACGCTGAAGGCTACCCGGGCAAGCGCTATTACGGTGGCTGCGAGTTCGTGGACATTGCCGAACAATTGGCCATCGACCGCGTGAAGCAGATTTTTGGTGCCGAGGCCGCCAATGTGCAGCCGCATTGCGGTGCCTCGGCCAACGAGGCGGTGTTTCTGGCATTTTTGAAACCCGGCGACACCATCATGGGAATGAGCCTGGCCGAAGGCGGCCACCTGACGCACGGCATGGCACTCAACATGAGTGGCAAGTGGTTTAACGTCGTGTCATACGGCCTGGATGCCAACGAAGCCATTGACTATGACGCGATGGAGCGCAAAGCCCACGAACACAAGCCAAAACTAATCATAGCCGGTGCCAGTGCTTATTCCCTTGCTATTGATTTTGAGCGCTTTGCCAAGGTGGCCAAAGACGTAGGCGCCATCTTCATGGTGGACATGGCGCACTACGCCGGGCTGATTGCCGCTGGTGTGTATCCCAACCCGGTACCGCATGCCGACGTGGTGACCAGCACCACCCACAAAAGCCTGCGCGGCCCACGCGGTGGCATCATCTTGATGAAGACGCAGCATGAGAAAGCCATCAACAGCGCCATCTTCCCTGGCCTGCAAGGCGGTCCGCTGATGCATGTCATCGCGGCCAAGGCGGTGGCTTTCAAGGAAGCGTTGCAACCCGATTTCAAGATTTACCAGCAGCAGGTGCTGACCAACGCCCGCATCGTGGCCGAAACCCTCACCGAACGCGGCTTGCGTATCGTCAGCGGCCGCACCGAGTCGCATGTGATGCTGGTCGATTTGCGCGCCAAGGGCATCACCGGCAAAGAGGCAGAAGCAGTGCTGGGCAGCGCCCACATGACCATCAACAAAAACGCCATTCCCAACGACCCTGAAAAACCAATGGTCACCAGCGGCGTGCGCATTGGCACACCGGCCATGACCACACGAGGTTTCAAGGATGAAGAAGCGCGTCTGACGGCGCATCTGATTGCCGACGTGCTGGACAACCCACGTGATGCTGCCCATCTGGAGGCCGTGCGTGCCAAGGTGAACGCGCTCACGGCACGTTTTCCTGTTTACGGCTGATTGTGCCCGCATGAAATGTCCCTTCTGCAGTCACCCTGACACCCAGGTGGTGGAAACCCGGGTGTCTGAAGACGGGTGCGTGATTCGCCGCCGCCGCCGCTGCCAATCTTGCGACAAGCGCTTCACCACCTATGAACGTGCCGAGGTCAATTTTCCGGCGATTGTCAAGAAGGATGGTCGGCGCATCGAGTATGAGCGCGGCAAGATTCTGGGCTCGATGCGCCTGGCGCTGCGCAAACGCCCGGTCAGCACCGAGCTGGTTGACAACGCGGTCGAACGCATCGAAGAAAAGCTGCTGAACCTGGGCCTGCGCGAAGTGCTGTCAGCCCGCATTGGCGAACTGGTCATGACCGAACTCAAGAAACTCGACAAGGTCGCCTATGTGCGCTTTGCCAGCGTTTACCGCAGTTTTGAAGATATTGACGAGTTCAAGACGCTGGTGGATGAGGTTGGCCGGTAGCTGCCTGAAACCTGCCTGAAGTGATAACCGACAGCGACAACGCCCTGGCGTTGGACGACAAGGCGGCCGGCGGTTTTGACGCTGGTCTGGCAACGCCTGCCAGGTGGTGACGCTGGCGCAGTCTGTGCGTCAATTGACGCACACTACAAAGCCATTGCAGGACGCCGTGCCATCGCCGAGCGCCATCGCAACAGATGAGGGTGTCGCTCATCTGGCTTGATCTTGACGATGCGTGCAAAGTCCACCGCCACGACTGCAGTAATGTCGGCGATGCTAAACCGCTGGGCCGCAATGAACTCCTGGTCTTGCAGTCGGTCATTGAGATCAACAAGAAATTGTTGCAATCTGGCCAGCCCACGCTCAGCCAGCTGGGGAATTTGTGCGTAGTTGACGGGTCCCGCAAGGGCCCGATTGATCATCGTCGGCGAACTGTTGCGCAGCGCCTCTGCAATGGCCAAGAATCCCTCGAACTCAACACGCCAATTCCAGCTCGCAATCTCAGCTCGTTCCAGCGGCGTTACACCCAACATCGGTGGCTGCGGATAACGAGCCTCCAGATACGCGGCGATTGCCGCATTGTCGGTCAGCACCCTGCCCTCCTCGCCACCCTCCTCAATCCGCAGCGCCGGCACCGTGCACTGGGGGTTGATCTCTCGAAAGGACTCTGCGAGCTGCTCGCCAGCCCTCAGGTCAATCTGCACAGTCTGGTGAATGATGCCCTTTTCAGCCAGCAATATGCGAGCGCGACGGGGGCTGGGGGCGGTTGCGCAATCGTAGAGTGTGATCATGCCTGGCTCTCCAGCTTGTCTTGCGTGCGGGTGTCGAAGTCGCTGGCATCATGACGTTCACGGAGTTGGGATTCCAGTGGGCCATTCACCCGGTTAACCATCCGGCCACGCTTCACCGCAGGGCGTTTGGCGATCTGATCGGCCCAGCGGATCACGTGGGTGTACTCATTGACCTGCAGGAACTCGCCAGCCTCATACACCTGGCCCTTGGCCAATGCGCCATACCAAGGCCAGATGGCCATGTCTGCAATCGTGTAATCATCGCCGCCAACGAAGACGCTTTCAGCCAGTCGCCGGTTGAGGACATCCATCTGACGCTTGGTTTCCATGGCAAATCGGTCAATCGCGTATTCGATCTTGGTTGGCGCATAGGCATAGAAGTGGCCAAAGCCGCCACCCAGGTAAGGCGCACTACCCATTTGCCAAAATAGCCATGAAAGACACTCGGCGCGACTGGCTGGCTCACCCGGTAAAAAGGCACCAAACTTTTCGGCAAGGTACAACAGAATCGAACCAGACTCGAACACCCTGATCGGCTCGGGTGTACTGCAGTCCAGCAGCGCCGGAATTTTGGAGTTCGGATTCACCTCGACAAAACCGCTGCTGAACTGATCCCCCTCATTGATGCGAATCAGCCACGCATCGTACTCAGCCTCAATATGGCCGAGCGCCAGCAGTTCCTCCAGCATGATGGTGACTTTGACACCGTTGGGCGTGGCCAGCGAGTACAACTGAAAGGGGTGCTTTCCACGCGGCAACGCCCTTTCGTGGGTAGGCCCAGCGATAGGTCGGTTGATATTTGCAAAGCGGCCACCATTGGCTTTGTCCCAAGTCCAAACCTTGGGTGGGGTGTAGGCGGGTAACTCCGACATTTGACGGTCTCACTTTCTGGCGAACGCAATGATGCATGATATTTCAAGCAACGCCTGCTTGCGGTCAATGGGTTGTCAGTGCCAGATCAAGCGGCTTCCACGCCTTTCCAAAATTGCCCAAGGCCTCATCGACGGTTTGAATTATCCGGGCGGCGGTCGTAGCGGTTGCGAACACCATCTCCGTCACGATCGCGGTCATACCGGTTCATGATGCCATCACGGTCGAGATCACCGTAAGGGCCATAAAAGCGTGGTTGATGCCAGCGATTGCGCGGATCACCTGAACTGGCGATGCCATTGTGATCATGGCTGCTGTAAGGGTTGCGGCGTTGCCATTGATTTCCGTCATCGCGTCGGCCCTCATTGAAGCGTGAAAAGTGACCATGCTCGCGGTTGAACACTGGGCGGTGCTGCATATGCACAGGTGTCAGCTGGGCGTGAATACCCGGAACCGCCACGCCGATAGTGAAGTGCACTTCGCTTGCAGCATGTGCCGATGATGCCGCCGTGAATGCGCCCAGTGCGATTGCAACTGCAGCAATGGACTTGATGGAAATAAGATGTTTCATGAAAACTCCTTGAGTGGGTGTGGCCGTCATCTTGCGCGCAGGCGTGTGAACGAAAGCTGAACCAATTCAAGAAATATTTACTTCTGCCGCCTTTGGTACGCTCAGACAAAATCAGGCGCTACTCCGGCTCGCGCACTCGCAAAAATGCAGCAAAGCGCGGCAAACCCTTGGGGGTGTGGTCACGAAAGCGGTACGTGACAACCGTGCCGATAGCCGGCGGTGAGGCACGCTGCGCATCGGTCAACCCCGTGCCCAGTGCAAAGCGCTGCCCGTCAGGCAATTCCAGTAGTAGCGCGCCCAAGCGCCCCGCGTTGCGGCCTTTGCCCGGCAGATGCCCCACCACGGTGGCATCCTCGTCTTGCACCGGCTTGAACTTCCATAGCGCATCACTGCGCCCTGCGACCCATAACGCATCGGCACGGTGCAACACCAGCCCTTCGCCTCCAGCAGCGACCAACTGGCGCAACTGCGTCTGCAACGCAGCCACACTGTCCACCCGGTGTTGCACCACCGCTTGCAACCAGGGCTGGCCAGCTGACTGCACCAGCACTTGCAGATCGCTGGCCCGCTGGTCAAAACTGCCAGTTGCACCCGGCGAATCAAACACCATGTAGCGCAGCTCACGCCAATCTGCATCCCTTGGCACAGCGCTGCGGACGATGCCAGACAAGCGGTCAAACTGGCCGCGCCCCAGCCACAACTCACCATCGAGGGCCACCTTGGGCAAGCCGGCGGTAAACCAGTCTGGCGCGGCAATCGGCAAGCCGCTGCGAAAACGCAAGCGGCTGCCGTCCCAAAAGGCACGCACGCCGTCGAACTTCTCACTCACCAGAAAACCCGCCGGACTGCTTGCAGCCTGCCAGACCTTGGGCAACATTAACGCCGGTGCGGCTGCCTTTGGCACTTGGGCAGCTTGTGTCGGCAGCGTCACTACCAAGGCAGCTGTCGGTAGCAACATCGGCGCGAGCAGCAAGGCCAAACAACTCAGTGCATAACGATTTCTTTGCATGGAATCATCCCTTTGTAGCAGCCGACTGCCCCTGGTCGTTGGCCCAGGCACAGCCTCAGGCCATCAGCCGCGACGACTTTGGCACATGCGCCATCAAAAATTCCATCTGATCGGCCAGTATGCGGCGGTTGCGCAAAATGAAGTCTTCCCACAGGCTTGGCACATACGGGGTGTAGAGCAGCGGCATATGCGCCTGCTCGGGGGTGCGGTGGCTCTTGCGATGATTGCACGGGCGACAGGCTGTGACCACATTCATCCAGTTGTCAATGCCGTTTTGCGCAAATGGAATGATGTGCTCGCGCGTCAGGTCAGTCTCATCAAAGTGCTCGCCACAGTAGGCACACACGTTGCGGTCACGTGCGAACAGTTTGCCATTGGTCAGACCCGGCCGCAGTTCAAACGGGTTGATGTTGGGCACCCCTTTGGTGCCAATGATGCTCGAAACCGTGATGATGGACTGGCGACCGGTGATGGCGTTGTGGCCACCATGAAACACCGCCACCTCGTGGCCCATTTCCCAGCGTACCTCTTGTGCGGCGTAGTGAATCACCGCTTGCTCCAGCGAAATCCACGACTGGGGCAAACCCTGGGCTGACAATTTCAAGACTTTCAAAACCGACTCCTGAAAAAACGCAATCCACACCGCAACAGCACGAATGATGCCAGCACGGGTGCATGGCGCTTCACCTGATACACAATATACCCCCAATATGTGTCAAATTGACTTCAAGCGCACATCCCCTGTGCACGCACTGCTAGTAAATCCATAACAACCAATGAAGATATACCGAGGCTGCCATCACCCCGACCTGGCCGCTGCCTGCGCCCTGACGATCGGTAATTTTGACGGCGTGCACCGCGGCCACCAGGCCATGTTGTCCTTGCTCAAGGGCGAGGCGCAGCAGCGCAGCGTGCCCAGTTGCGTGCTGACCTTTGAGCCGCACCCGCGCGACTACTTTGCCGCCATCACCCACAACCCGGCGCGTGCACCGGCCCGCGTGGGCACGCTGCGCGACAAACTGTGCGACCTGGCCGCCTGCGGCGTTGACCAGACCGTGGTGCTGCCGTTTAACTCAGCCTTGGCCGACCTGCCTCCGATGGACTTTATTGACCGCGTGCTGCGACAGGGTCTGGGGGCCACGTATGTATTGGTGGGTGATGATTTCCGTTTTGGCGCCCGACGTGCTGGCGACTACGCCATGCTCGATGAAGCCGGCGTGACCCACGGTTTTGACGTGGCCCGAATGAACAGCTATGAGGTGCACAACCTGCGGGTGTCTAGCTCAGCCGTGCGCGCCGCCCTGACCGAAGGCCGCATGAAAGATGCCACCCGGCTGATGGGACACCCCTACCGCATCTCGGGCCATGTGGTGCATGGGCGCAAACTGGGGCGGTCGTTGGGCTTCAAAACCATCAACCAGCGCTTTGCTCACTGGAAACCCGCTGCCAGCGGAATTTTTGCCGTGCTGGTGTATGGCCTGAGCGCGCAACCGCTGCCCGGCGTCGCCAATCTGGGCGTGCGCCCGTCGCTGGACCCGCGTGACGTGAACGGCGGGCGGGTGCTGCTGGAAACCCACTGCCTCGATTGGCCAGCCCACCTGGGTGCCGAAGGGGCCTACGGCAAAATTGTGCGCGTGGAGCTTCTCCACAAACTGCACGACGAGCGCAAGTACAACTCGCTGGACGCATTGACTGCCGGCATCAACCAGGACTGCCTGGATGCCCGCGCTTATTTCGATACTCACCCGTAGCCGGGCCGACAGCTACGCAGCGCGAGCGGTCCTTCAACGTTATCCCCCAATCGGGGGATTTCAAGAGCATTGCAATGATGTGAGAATTGTCCTTTGGTCAGATAAACCGCTCCGCAGGCACCACCGGGTTTGTCGCTATTTTTAATGAAGCAGGCTATTCATATGAAACATGCGTATGTGTTGGATTTTTTTGTGAAAGCAGCCACGTTATCCCGCATGAATTTGCGGTATATATTGCGTTGGGCACCAATTCGTCGTGAGCGGGCGTAAATCAGCTCAAACTTTCAATAACTTAATCGAGGTATCAATTCAATGAAAATCGTCTCCGTAATTGCGCTTACAGTCGCTCTTTTAGTTTCCGGGTGTGCATCTGTAGATATGGCCTCAAAAGCAGAGTCAGCTAAAGCAAAGGAATTCAACCCACCTA